>Ga0209208_10000519_pt1 | contig 50577 bp, 22 predicted proteins | sample S1TSphfallax_3_FD_187694 | JGI IMG/M metagenome (GOLD analysis project Ga0209208, IMG submission 187694) | Host-associated microbial communities from peat moss isolated from Minnesota, USA - S1T2_Fd - Sphagnum fallax MG (SPAdes) (version 2) | ecosystem: Host-associated > Plants > Peat moss >... | reverse complement strand
CATGTCCCACATAATGTTCCATAACCCATGAAACAAGAAAATTCAAACATAATTGTGAACATATTATGGATTAATGTGAATCATAAACTTTCAAAAATTGCAAAAAAGGTTTGATCACCTTTACAACTTGAACCCACATGTTATTTTGAAAGATGAAAACATCAACATCAAAGTCATCAATAACATCAAGAGCATTAGTAGGTTCTCCCATCTCAACTTCCAAAGTTAATGTCATACTAATAGACATAATGAAAGCATTAGATAATAACCAATGACCTCATGAGTAGTTCATCACATATGTAATGACAATGTAATTCTTCACACTTATGAATGTTTTTGCAGTGCAATTTTTTTTAGTTGCATGCAACATGTGTAATTACATAAGGCAAGTTACAAAAGATAATTTTTTTACTAGTTATATATATACCTTAGCCTTAATAAATTTTTGTTGCAAAGTAATTGTCCTTTACTACCCATAACACAAGAAAACGGGATGCAAATTCTTTAAAGTGTACCAAAATCTTGTCACATCTTCACATTTTTTTGCCTTTTTCACCTAGTCCTTTTGTCGCAACCCTAACATTGGGTTCGCAACAAAATGTGAAGTGCAAAGGCCCATGAGGCCAAAAGTGTGTTTAGGTGTGAAACACACTTTCACAAATGGGGGAGAATGTAAGGGATGAAGCCCAATGATTCTCAAGTGCACTCCCATTTTTGGAGTTGCACTCGTGCAGGAATTATGAATGTTTAGAGCCTTGGTTGGAAAGGCAAACAAGCACCAAATTGGGCCCCCAATAGAAATTTCTTGAAGCATAGATGCTTAAAGTATTCTTTCATTATTCATTTAGACCTCATTTGCATGAATTATGATAAAAAGAAGGGGTGGGAGTCAAATTTTGGAATTTGATTCCTAACCACAAATCCCTTGAAAGCAAAGGTCAAATGAGGTCCGATTGGAGCATGTTAAACACCATTGGAAATCTATTTTCAAGGTTATAAGATATTGTCCTCGCATTCTCAAAGTTTTGGGACAACAATAGTCTCAATTTTGGGACTCCCACTTGACATTTGGATGTAGTCCCTACATAGAGGCACAAAATATATTATAGGGAGGAAAGTGGTGCCTCTTCCCAAAGGTTGCGGGCCATGTAAAGCTTGTGCTTAAGGTTGTCCCTACCAAGTATGTCACAACATTTCCATTCAACTTGCATTAATTGCCCTCTTTTCTTGGTTGTGTAGGTTGATTTCATTCTAAATTTTCACTTGTGAGTTCATCCTAGTCCCATCTCGAAGCTCTAACATACCTTCCTACCCCTGAAGTGCTACAAGTTAGGGAATGTACCCAATTTTCTTCTTCTTTCATTATTTCACTTTGGGACCCACCTTTGGGTCCTTTGAAAAGTTTGGGGACGCATCACATTTTTTTTCATGTAAAGACACATTTATAATTGATTATGATGGAATCTAAAATTGTAATATTTTAAAATATAGTCCTTCTGAAATTTTTGATAACTTTTGATTCATTATATCTTATGGGGATCAAAATATAAGATAAAAAAGGATTATAATAAGGACTAGGCCCTTTTCGTCTTATGTGGTACACCTTAAAGGATTTTCACCCAATGGCCTTTTTAAATTTCAATGCCTTTTCAAACTTGATCACCTTATTAACAAATATGGTTTTCATTGAAGTCTTTAGTTTCCAAGGCCACAACCCCTTTCAACACATTCCTATTTTCATTATTGACTTCACATAATGTAACTAAAACACGTACTTTCATATTTACCCATTGAAAATTTCAAAAGGTGACATTCAATAATGGAACATAATGTTGTCACCGTAGACATCATGTTTCATGAAGGCAATCACACCATGCATAAAATCATACTTCTCAAATAAAATATACAATTGCCCAACCATGGAAAACCTAACTTGGTATGTAATTGCCAACCATGTTACCTTTGGGCATCCAAAGATCAAAACTAATAGACATGATTATTACCTTAGCAAGATGTACATGGCAACACATGCAATTCCATGGTTTTGGTGACCATTGTAGGAAACATTTATTCCACCAATGTAAGGTGAAAAGGAAAGACAACATGTAGACATTGCCATAAAACCAACCTCTAAAACCAAATATTTTCACAAGTGGAAAGGGCCTTGTACCCCTTCCAAATATATAACACCAAAACTTCAGCAAATTTTTGCTGTGCCTCACGTAAAAATGTATTTTTGGTTATGATTTGAAATTGTTATTATTTTTATAAACATAACACTAAATTTACAAAGAATCAAGACACTTTCCAAAATTCATATTTCTTAAAAAATGATAAACAAAAAAAATGTCATGTACTAAGATAACTTTAAGCATTTATTCTAACAAATTGCAAAAAACAATTGTTCCAAAATTCATTCATATGAAAAACAAATTGGGGAAAAAAGACATGTTGTCATTTTTGTAAGTAGTCATGTTGGTTCATTGTATCTCATTTGCACCCATTACCATCAAATCACAAATTTACATGTTTCATGGGTTTGTATTGTTTAAACATGAATGTTGTGCATTATTTTAACACGAAAGTCATGTGCATGACCTTTGTGTGTTAAATAATGTTTAAACATGGAAGTTGTGTGTTAAACTTTCATGAATAGACATACAACATTTGTGTCTAAACAATATGAATCAACATATGACATTTGTGTTTGAATAATGCGCATGATATTGATGTTCAAAAAATATAAATAGATGAATAACATCCACTTCTATTCCATACAAACCTATGAAAAATAGATTTCACATGACTATTTTACCAAATCGTGGTCAATGAAGTTTGTGATGCAACATGTGGCTACTTCTTTGATGACTTGGATTCTATTGTTAAACCACAAGGTGGGAATGCCACATGCCCCTTGGTCACACAACCTACAAATAAATCGTACGCTAGAAAGTCATGGATGTTCTAGATGCACATGGCTCTTAGATTGAATTGTCCTCCCCATTGGACATCAAATTATTTTATCCCTTTCCATAAAACATGCAACTTTTCAATTAAGGGCTAAAAATATGCATCCACATCAGTTGAAGTACATGACTCTTTATTGGTAATAATTAGGGCCAATATTAAAACATATTTCTTAATTACCAACCATGGAGGCAAATTGTAATTTAGCAAAACCATAGGCCATGTAAAATGGCATGAATTCAAGTCTCCAAAAGGATTAAACTCATCAAGTGCCAACCCCAACCTAATGTTGTGGGTGTTAGTAGCAAAAATTGACCATTTTCCATTGATGTGCTTCTAAGCTAAAGAATTTGGTACACATCGAATCAAAACATTTGAACTAGCACCTTTTTTGTGCAATGTCAATAATTCAACCAAAGATTTGCATATATACATGGGTATTAGTCATGAAATTAATGGGAAGTGGTGAAATGCTTTCCTTGGAACAACTTTAAAACCATTCGCATTGTATTACATTTTGGACACACATGAGCATGTTTCAAGGTTTTCTAAAATAACACACAAATTTTTGTACATGCATGAATGGAACTATATGTTAAACCAAGGGCTTTAATCAATTTATGAACCTCGTAAGTTGTGGCTAGCATCTTGTTATCATTTGGCAATAACTCCTTTCACAATAATGCAAATAATTCATCCATGAAAGTATTTGCAATGCCATGCACTATGCTTAAGTTTAACAACATTAACATTTCAACATTGACAATGCACTGTTTGAAACCCCTCATAAAACGGGGTTGTTGCTTTTGCAAACAATGTTTCCATGAGCACCTCAGTTTGGGTTTCATTATGCGAGGCATCCATTGGAGCTATGTTATTATCCAAAGGTGGACCATCAAATGGGTTTTGGTCTAGAGGGTCATTTTGCAATCCATCAAACTTGGCAAAGGCCTTAACCACCATCTTCTGGATTTGAACTTGTGGGTCAAATGTAGGTGGATCAACCATGATATGCATTTGTGTGCCTCCTAAGCTCCTAGTGGCAATTTTGCATAATCTTTTGGATTGTCTACAACTATTCCTTCTACTATTAATTATTGGTAGTCAAAACGTGATCTAAAAATTTCATGAATACCAAATTATACCTGCTTTACAGAATTGTTATTAGGTTTAAACAATTTTGGCTTATTGAAAACCATCCCAATTCCCATGTTGCCTACATTGATGTGTTGCTACACAATGAATCATAAAACTCAAACCTAAACAAATCAACCTTGACTTGTCAAATTTTATAAATAATTAGCCATTTTCATTTGCACAATTTTAGTCAATTAATGACAATTTCAATTTACTGAACACCATCCCAATTCCCTAGGTATACATGGATTTGCTAGCAAATTATCTTGTGCAACTTCAAGCTCAAATATATGCTACAACCCTTAATTCAATGCTCAAAACCAAACCTAGTAAGTCATGAAAAAAATCATGATTATTACAAGCCACTTTTGCTAAATAAACTCCTTGAAATGTAACAAAATCTTGTTGGTATGCTTCTTAGAATCAATTGTTATTATTGTATATAGTCCATGGATATGTGAACCAAGATTTTCAAGGTATTTAATACATACCACCATTGGCCATGTGAAATAAAGATCTTTGCCATTTTGTCACAAATGTTTCTTTATTGTGTTTCGACCAAAATTTTCCTTTCTCCATGGCAACATAAAAATGGGCACTCATAGTGTCGTAACCCCACTTTAGGCAAAGTGTGAAGATGAGACTCACACTCCCAAAAGTGGGAACTTGGAGTCCTCCGGGACTCCCGCAATTTTAGAGCTCAACAGCAGAGGGAAAAATAACTTGCCTTGAGGTGTTCTTTATACCCTTGGAAAGGTCTTGAAGTGTACATGTCCAAAATGGCCTCGCATGAGCCATTTGGACATATGCAGCTCAAGTTATGGGCAAAAGAAGGGCCGAGAGTCAAATTGACAATTTGACTCCCGACCACTAAAAGTCGGGAATCAACCTCTTCCCGACGTCTGCAGAAGGAGTGCGATGGGACTTTGGAATGCTCTCGAGGAGAGCTACAACTTTGGTTTAGACCTCACTCCAATCAAAGGTCGGAGCTAGGAGATATGAGTGTCCAAAGTCCCGGGAGTTTAACTTGGGACAGTTTCGGGACTCCTCCTTGGAAGTCCCGGGAAAAAGTGCCATTTGGATGTGGCTCCCGTGGAGTAACGCAGAGAATACTATATGGGGGAAGGTGGTGGCTTCCCCCGAGTCTGGGCCATGGTGAGTCAAGTGAGTCCAAGGTCGCCTGTGGCTTGTCCCAACACCAAATGGATGCAAAATGAGTTCTAACCAACTTGGGGTTGGTTTTCGGATGCAGGTTCGTGTAACAACATAATTGTCCCTCTTCCTAGTCTAATCCCGAGACTTCTAGCACGCCCTTCTTACCCCTTTAGTGCTGGAAGTCGGGAGTGGCCCTCAAGTTCCATCTTTCCGTAATTTCACATACTTAGACCCTCAAGTGGGTCTAATAAGGAACTTGGGAGCGCGTCACATAGCTTTGTAAACCTTGCTAATTTGCCTCAAAATTTTCAACTTCATATAACAATTAATGCCATTTCAACTTGTGGCATCTTGGAAATTCTCTTTTAAAACCCACAATGTTTGCATGTGAAAACATAAAGCATTTAGATAGATGTGTTATGGAAAACATTAGTTCAACAAGGTTAAAGGTTAAAATAATTAATTCCCTACCAATTCTCATTTCTTTTGATCTAGTGTTTACAAGTCCAATTTTTGCCCCTTCATGGCTAAATGTTAGCATTAAAGAGCATAAACACACTAACCCCCCAAAAAAATTGTTGACACAAATATAATATTTTTACACTTAGGGTTTTTGATAATTTATGGAGATCACATGATATTGGATTGTTTTTGTTTGTTTAAAGTATATTTGATCAACTTTAGATTTAAAGTAATCAATTCTCTTTAAAAACAACAAAACTAGAAGAACTCAAACATATGGAGTATGTATGTGACAAAATAATACATGTCACATAGTATGAAAAATCACACATATATTTCAAAACTAGGGTTGTGGGTAGAATGTTTTGTTGATTTCTTTTTTGTGGTGAATGACATTGATATACATCAATTAAATTTAAAAGCATTTTAGAGTTTTAGAGTTTTTAGTTGAAAATCCATTCAAAAAATGTGTTTTTTACATTTTTATGACAATAAATGCATAATAATGTTTTCTTTTTAAAAAAAACACACTACAATATGAAAGAAAAAGAAATTTTATAGGTGGTCCTTGCATTATTTTTTTAGTTTTTAAAAATTTGGTAATGTTTCATGAACCACAAACATGAGTCCTTATGGTTGTTAAAAAAAAGTAAATTATATACTCTATGTACATTGATTTTATCTAGTCCTTTTCATCTAATCATTGGATCAAGATTGAATTTGACTCAAAATGAACGTTGAGTTCCAAATTGTTGTTGTGCAAATTTTAAAGTTTTTTGCTTGTGTTTAAGGTAGCCTTGAAGGATGGGTCCAAACATGGTAAAGTGGACCAAAAAATATGTTTGTTCAAATCCAAATTTTAAATATGGAAAATTTTCAACATAAATATAAGAAAATAGGTTCAATTTTTTAAAAAGTCCCATTATGGAAGCCTCCATGCTTCCATTGAATTTTATGAGTTGAATATACAATTTGGAAAACATTAGTGCAATAAAAGTAACACTATAAGAAATCCCCCAAAATGCAACCAATGCATTTGCAACTATGTGCAATTAATTGTCGTTTGCAACTAGCTCTTATTGGTTTTACAATTGTTTAACATCTTTGACCATTTTTGCAATTATGCTACAATTACATTTGCAACTAATGACTTCTTCATCCTACATTCTAAGATTATTTTCATCCATGATCATGTCCATATGTCCCATTAATTAAAAATGGAACCAAAATTTAGTTGTACCTCTCAGGTGTCAAGATAGCCCCTAGTTGCTATACATAAGTGTATTAGGAAACTTTTGAAAGGTATGTGTACTTTTGCTAAATTATATTGACGATATAATGGGGGTATTTATAAAGTTGTATTTAGTTTGTATTTAGGCAAAATAACTCCTACCTACCTATATATGCTTGTTTACCTACCTATCTAGCCTAGGTTAATTACCTACCTAACGTAAATTATTACCCATTTATTAATTAATGGATGATTAATTACTAACACTTATTTTTAATTAATTGATAACTAATAGTTCATACTTAGTATTTATAATTAATATTTCATAATTATTCAATATATTAGTTATTTATTTATTTTTCTATATGAACTATTGATCATTTATTTATAATTAATTAATCAGTTAATTATGATTCAATTAACTAAAAATCAATGTAATAATATTGTAGTTATTTATTTATTTATTTATGAATTATTCATCAATAATTTATAACTAATGCATTATTTAGTTAGTAATTACTAATTAGATAATTTTATAATAATCATAATAATCATAATATAATCATAAGTTAAATTACAACTAAATTTTATTTATTATTTAATTATTAATTAATTTAATTTATTTAAATGATTATTTAAAATTAGTAACGAAAATTTATAACTAATAAAATTTTAATTTCATAATTAATCAATTAAATTTTTAGTTTTTTTATTTATTTCTATTGATGGAAAAAGGAACTTATAATTAATAATTTTTTAGATTATTTATTACATAGATATTGATTATTTTATTATTTAATAAAATTGATTATGTAACTAGATTTTATAATTAATTTTATAATCTAATAATTAATTTATAATTTATAATTAAACTATGAGGTATTATCTAATGACTTATAATCAATAAGCTAGTTAGTTATTATTTAGATATTGATTATTAATTGGCTGATATTATTATTTTTTTCAATTAAAAATTATTAATGAAAATTTATATGTAATAGTTTGGTTAATTAATTATTATTTTTGTCATTTATTTTTTAATTTATGAACTATGAATTAATAATGTATAGCTAAGTTGTTTTTAGTTATTTAAATAGTTAGTTAATTATTTATCTATTTAGTTATATAATTTGCAAAAGATATGAAATAATCTTTTTAGTTGCAACTTCAATTTTTATCCCATATGTTTTGTCTTGCATTTCCATTTCGAAAATTATGTAAGGAAAAGGCTTTGTCCTACACTTGCACATAAAAAAACACGTGTTAATTGGGATGAACCAAAGGAGCTAAACCCTTTAAAAGTTTAACCCCAAAGGTTAAACATTATATTATACTAGTGGGTGCCCGTGGCCGAAGGCCACTGTGAAGCCCCCTGTGTGAAATCCAGGTCCCAAAATTGAGATCCCACATCCTGAAAACTCTAGGAACAGGAGATTTCCGGAACGAACTGCAGTAGCGGTTCCGGTTCTGGTCCGGTTACCACGCAAAAAGTGACGGGTCGGATGGACGGACGCACTACGTGAATTTATATATAAGATACTTCCTTTACCTCTATACTCAAAAATTGATTTTTAATTCATTTTGACCAAAATCCAAAAATGCCACATGGCATATTGGTATTATGCCATGTGTCACAACCTAAAACCATTTAAATTAGACGACAAGGATCCATCATCTATTTTTAAAACAATTAAAAAAAACCTTTTTCAATTTCCACATGTATGGAAGTTGCTGATTTTTATGGTAATATATAGATGGCATATAATAGTATACGGATGGTGAAATATTTGTTGACCATTGATTTCATCCACACTTGCAACTAGTGTTTGATGCAACTTGTTTAATGCAACTAGACAATTTTTAATAGCAAATGTCTTTTGCCACTAAAAAATAATTACAAATGGTAGTTGTTTTTTCCAATTTTCTTATATTATAGGTAACAAGTATGAATGAAACCAACAAGTTAATATTGCATTTCATTCTTACTTTTACATTAAACATTAAATATGTTTTGATTCTACTATGAAAAATTTCAAAGTCCATTAGTATATTTAGCATGCCATTGATTTAAAAATAAAATAGATCCAATATTTAATTTATTTGTGGTTGAATTTTAATGTACTTTGTAGTTGTGACATCTACTTGATTTTGATGAATTTATACAGTTGAACCTACTTAAAACACGTGGTTTTACAATATAATTGTAACAAATTCAAAGAAATTCATATAATTAAACATTTTTCAATTCAATATACCAACCCCTATTTGATGGCCATTTTCCATTTATGTTGCAAGGGTGAAAGCACATTGTGATGAACCCCTTTAGGGCACTTTTGGGGTTTAGTATTATAATATATATAATATAACTATTCCAAAAGTATGCTACATTTAATTTTGGTTATCAATTTTGGTTTTTGGGCCCTACAATTATTACTTTTACAAAACTAATGTTATGTAATATTATTTTAAAATAATTAAAAAATTTATTATCTACATTAAAGTATCTCCATGGGTATATTTATAGTATACATTGGTATAATAAAGCCATTGTCTCGTTTTGACTACATTACTTTTAAAGTTTCATTAGTCATTAAAATAATGAATTTTAATGGAATTTCTTAATGGCCCATCTAGTTGTGCTTGTCATCTTCCATGTGAATGTGATTACTTATCAAATTTTCAACTTACCACACATTTATCACATCTTTGTTGAAAAAACTCATTTTTTGAGATATAAATTTGCATATTAATCACATGGTATCCAAACATGGTCCAAAGTATGTGAAATGGCATGGTTCAATATACTTTCAACTTTCATAAGGATTAAAAACCATTTAAATTATTTTTGGAGTATATTTGTGTTTTTGAGCACAAATGTACATTACAATTGTTTTCACAAATATATTCCAATCTCACACATTATAAAATGAAATGAAATAGTTTTTGTTTTAATATATTGCCTAGGTTATATTCTAACATAATATGCAAAAATATTGTGAAATTCTCTCAAAAGCTTGAAATGAAATACACTCAAACATGCACACCCTTGGGAAAGTAGCATAATGTGACACCCCAAAAGGGACTATAGAGTGCTTTCACCCACAAGGTAATTCTTTGTTTTATTTTCCCATGCTTTTCCCAAATGTCATCACAATTTCAACTTATATCATGTACCATTTATATTTGTTATACATTTTTTGGGTGTAAAGTGGTTCACCCTTAGTGCTTTCACCCCAAAGATGGGTGTGGGTTTAGAATTGTCATATTTTTACACCGAATAATTTTATGCTACCTACAACTTAACCATTCACAACTAAATTTTGTTCATTCATTAGGTATGTGACAACATTGATGTAAGAAGAGGTGCTTGAAGTGAAATGATGTTACTTCAATTTAAATGTGATAAAAGATAATGAACAATGGAAAAGCTTTCAACTGCAAGCTATTACAAAAATTAAGAGAGGAATAAAAAGGTGTATGGAAGACCACATTTTTCATTGTGAAAGTTGTAAAGGTTGTAGTGATTTTCTAAAATGGCAAAGTCAAATTTTCATGGAAGCTAAAAATGGTGTGTGGGAAAAGATTGTGATGTGGTAGAAGGGGTGTTTTGTACCTAGTGCAATGTCATATACAACTGAAGTTGATAAAGAGGTTATGGAAGACACTTCATAGGAAATTGAATTTGGAGTAACATATGAAGAGTTGCAAGGATGCACTATCACCAAAAATGAAGCAAAATTAGATTCCCTACTTAGTCCTAAATGAGGCAAGTGTCTTCTACATAATTTCCATTGCTTGCAATTTGATTGAGAATATTTTTTACATTAACCCAATAGAGGCTACCTTTATAGTTGCAATTTGATACAACATTCCATTGCACCGAAATCCGCCAAATGAAACCATTACTTGTTATATAGGTTATAGTGACAAAATGTTAAAGTGCAAAAATGTTTTTATATTTAATTGTTAGTTTCTAGATTTGTTATGAACCATTTGATTAATAATAGGTAAATAAAATAAAATACTTCCAAAACACAATTCATATTATTTTATTATTGGCAAATTTGATAGTCTAAATTTGATGATTAAATTTAGTCACAACTAGCAATTATAGTGCCACATACATAAGAAAAGATGACTAAACTTAAGACCACATGTAATTAGTTGGACATAAAGATGTGGCATTCAAATTATAGTTTAGTAAAATTTAATTTAGACATTCCAAATGGCTTTATGTGGTATGTTTGATAAGATTCCAAAAACATAATCCTAACCTTTGATTTAACTTATTATTAATAAACATATATATGTACATATTTAAACACCTCCATAGAATGAAATCCAATAAATTTGAAGCTTGGATGAAAATTACACGTGGGGCATCTAATCAATTTACAAGTGAATCTTTGACCATAAAAAGACCTCCACAAGCTCTTTTGTAATTTTGTAAAGAACTTAAGCTTAATTTCTAGCAAGGAGTGCTAGGGTTCAAAGCTGTCAGATAATTCTTTAAAGTTTGACAAGCATTTTGGCGAAGAGGATATTGAAAACAAATTAAAGGAAAAGTTGCCTAATAGTAGTGATGTCAAGAAGGAAAAATTGCAAAAATAGGTGTTCATGTGGTCATATTCATGTTTTTTTGTTGGTAACTTTGTTTTCTTATTTTGCCAATAAATCCTTTGAAATTTTGAAAAAAGATCTTTAGGAAGTTAATGATAGAACATGTTTGATTCAATATTAGAGAATACATTAGGTCTTATAATCTTCCAAATTTCATGCAATAATCCATAATTTTAAAAAGTCTCTTGGTGTAATAATATGTCTTATTATTTTTGTTGTTTTGTTGTTTTACTTTTAATGTATTGTACATTGGTTTTTGCCTTACATTTAATGGCACTATTTGATAAAGCTTTGTCTCTATTAGATAACATATCAACACCAATTTATCATACCAGGTTTGATCCAAAACATGGAACCATACAATTTTGTATTAGAATCAAAGATTATGTTTCTTGCAAGACACTAATTCAACAATCAACTTTAGGTATAAGTAGTTGTCACATTGTATTAAGTTTATTCTACATATAAGTCAATATGTAAACATTCATTTGGCAAAGTTGATGGTTTGATGATTTGATCCCTAAAACCTAATGGAACCATACTAGTGAACAAACCCTAGATGGTTGTTTTGTTAAATCTATTTGAATGTCATGAAAACATGGATATTATAAGTTGTTTAAGGCTATCTATGCATTAGGTTTAAGTGTTGTTATTGTGGTGGGGATTGAAGTGTCCAAAGTGCCAACAAATCAAATGGTGGACACCCATTGTCATTACCACACAACTACCACCAAGATGGTTTAGTGTCCCCACAACATCATTAACATAATTTGCTACCATTCCTCAATTGCCTATTGGATGGTTTTCATGACCTCTAAGCCAACCACAAATGCCTATAACATGGCTTGGACAACCATGCCTTTGCCATGAAACCTTAAAGAATCACCTACAACAAGTAGACCTCCTACCCCTCAAGACCCAAAAAGCTAGTTAGTAAAGAAAAATGGTTTCGTTAGTTTTGTTTTTTGAAAATTTATTTTTCCAACTAGACAGTGAGGTTATGTCATTAAGGGAACATAACAAAACAAGCAAACAAAGAGCTAGGTGTCAAGCTATAGACAAAAAAATGAAAAAGCTAGGGATTGATTTAGTTGGTGAAGGTAAGGATGTTGTACTTGTTGTTCAGTGTAATTCATATGGGAGACCATCTAGTGGGGGTAAGACCACGTAGTTAACAAACGTTCAAGGTTATGCCTTGAAGTTCAATCTTGCAATTGGCAACATGTGAAAGCAAGTAGCTGAAGAAATGGAAGCAATTAAAAAGAAGCGTTAGATTAACAATTTGAGTACTTGAACCACCTTCTTGCTCATAAGTACATCAAATACCAAGTTACAATTGTCTTGAAAGGTAGGTCACATGCCTTGAAGAAGAAGATTGAATGGGGTGAAGATTGACCTTGCAATTACTTAAAGGCCCATTGGAAACAATTGCAAGTTTTGGCCCAAGAATAAATAATGGAGAGTGTTTAAAGGATGATTAGAATTTGTGGAATGCAACATAATGCAAATTGATTTGGATGATTAGGTGAACATAATGTGGAGGAATGAATGATAAATGTTATTTTTTTGGTAACTTTTCAATTTCTATGTGCAATGTGTTCATGGTCAATGATGGCATTTGACCAACAAGTTGTGGCTTTGATTTAATTTTCTAGCAATTTGAACTAAGCAAACTCTTTACATTGGTGGAGATCCAAGAAGAGTGTTTGAGGGATAAGGGCGCCCCCAAGCAAAAACAAGAAGAATTGAAATATATGATTCTATTTGGTTTCTTTTGAATGAACAAGGTGTTCATGAATGTGTAATGATGTTTAATAGCTTTTTAAAAACCAATTGAAATTGCAATAAATTTGGTGGTTTGAATTTGTTTTATTAGTTATCTCAAATGAATGTGTAATAATTATTGACAAATAAGATTTCATTTATATTAAAAACATGTTTGGGATGTCAAATTAGATAATTGCAAGTAATTTGAATTGAGTGAACTAAAAATTCACCTAGATTCAATCAAAACCATGAAGAAATGAAGGTGAGGATTGATCAATTAGTTAAGGGCCAAAAACTCATTTCTACCATCATGGAGGAAATATGTGCTTTTATGAAATAATTAATAAGCGCAAGTGCAATTGCATTTGATTTAGAGGCAAGGGAGGAAGATCTGATTGCGCAAGTAGACATTGAAAGGTTTATGGGATTGATGAACTTTTTCATTGATCTCTAAAATCTAAAATCTAGGCCTAATCACTTTAAGTTATTTTGGTGATTTGTAAAGTCTTAAGGGGGAACCATGATTATAGAACTTGTAGTCCTTACTTGTGTAATGAATGGTGAAAAAAAAGTTCATAAATTAATGTTGACTACTTGGTTGAGTTAGAACTAGGCAATTGGGTGTATGTCAAATTAGGAACCCAAACACAAGATGTTAATTGATCAAGTGTGAAATTTGTATGTGGACAAGGGACATAGTTTTCCCTCAATTTAAACCACTCCAATTATTCAAGCCATAGGTGACCTTGCAATTACCAAGGAAGACAACAACTTTGACGCGCTCCCAACTCCTTGAGGAACTCAAATGTGAGTCCAAACTGAAAACATCGAAAGAATAAAGAGTCGAGGCACGCTCCCTGGCTCACATCACTTTGGAGGGGTAGAGGGGCATGCTGGAGTTCCAGGGTGGGACTAGGAAGAATTGACAAGCCTCAACTACTCACACGGACCTGCACAAAACCAACATAAGGTGGTTATTACATAGTTGGAACACTTTTGGTGTTAAGACGAGCCATGGGCGACTCAGATTCACAAGACTCACCACGGCTTGGACTTGGGGGAAGCCACCACCTTCCCCCTTATAATATACTGTATGCCTTTTCATGAGGCCTACATCCAAATGGCATTTTGTCTTGGGACTTTCGAATGGGAGTCTTGAAATTGCCAAAGTTAGGACTTTTGTGATTTTGGGGCCCCATAACTTTGCGTGTAGACCTTTTATTGATATTAGGTTTGAAGGAAAGTTGTAGCTTTTGTCGAGAGCTTTCTAATGACATGTCGTAAGCTACCTACACGCAAGGAAATCTGGTCGATTATTAACTTTTAGTGGTCAGGAGTCAAACTGCCAATTTGACTCCCAACCTTTTGTTTGGCCATAACTTGTGTTTCAGATGTCCAAATGGGTCATGCATGCTCATTTTAAACATTTATGTTTCAATATTTTTCCAATGGTATAAAGGACTCTTCAATCCATTGGGTTTTGACCCCTGCAATCGCTCTATGAACACTTGGGAGTTCCCTTGGGAGTGTGAAGGTCTATTCCCCCACACTCTCTTGCACTCCCGGGAGCATGTGGCATGACTCCCAGGCTTCCTTCTTCGCTCGCAACCTTGCAAGCCCTTGTCTTGGTCACGAGCCCAAGGCTAGGGTTGTGACAAACTTAGTGATTACATTTATTCCATCTTTTGGAGACCAAATGAAGCAAAATAAAGTCAGAAAGGTGCACACGGTCACATACATGTGGGAAACCAAAATTATGGGATGATGGCAAGGTGCCCTTTAGTTAGGTGAAACATGGTCAAGGTGTTTTTAAAAAGTTGTAATTGATAAACAACTAACTTAGTAAAAGAGTTGAACTTAAATAATATCCCAAGTGGATGCATTCCTTTTCCAAACAAGACTTGCATTAGTTCAATTGGTCGTAGACATCAATGGGTTGTTATGTGATGCAAGGTAGGTGCACAAATGGGTGGACCAATTTGCTACAGAACCAAAGTCCTTATTTATTCAAAATTTTGATTAGATTTTGGAAATTACAATTAATTTACATTGATTTTTTCCATATATTTTTCATGTCATTAACGACACATCTAAAACATTTCCTTCTTTAAAAATGGAAGCAAAAATACCATAAAACACCCTCTTCCTCCAATATGATATGAACTTACAAAAAAATGTTCATAATCAACCCATTTAAAAGTCAATGTAAGTATAATCCTAGAATTCAATTAATTATTTTTTTACACTTAGCTTCCTTATTAAGATATCTTACTAATTTCAAGTCCCCAACACACACCCCATCAATCAATGGACCGTATCATAGTCCACAAAGAAATGGCAATCATACATATATATAGTCCATGAGTTTTGAGTTCAAGAGTCCATGGCTTTTACAAATTTGTAAAATGATTTTGTGCATGATGTAGATATTCAAGTTAAGATTTATAAATCAACATAGGCATTGCAATGGCAACATAAAACAAAATTGGCTTTTTGACACCCAAATTGGTCCCCCATTTGTGCATGCACTCTACACAACATGTCTTCAATCAAAAGAGGTGGAAACCATTGTCTATATACTAATGAGGCGTGGACAGCAAACATGGTTCACACCATCATCGGAAAGCCCTAAGGATTTATGCATGGTCACCTATAGAATAAGTTATTAGTACCTAAAACCCACAAATTTTTTTGTTCCATGTAATTTTATTTTTGAATGTTAATAATGATCATGTTGTAAAATTGACTTGAAGTTGAAGCTCGAGGGGGACACTAGTAAAAAAGTAAAAACTACATTAGTAAAAATATAGGGTGCAACATATTGATTGTTCGATAAAAATATAAGTTAATTAGGTTAAAAAAGGGTACATTTTATTAAGATAATCAATTTAATTATAATATATGGTATGCAATAATCTGAAATAATTGATTATAATTAATATAAGGTGGCTTTGATATGTATATATTAGAAAATTAGATAATAATAGGGCAATAAAAAATAGGTTGGACGAATATCTAATACCCCTTTAAAAATGGTCATTTGAGAGGCAAGTAGATCCCAAATTTTACATTGTGTCCCCCTCGGGAGTTAAGCTTTAATATTAAGCCATTGATGGAATTGGTTGTAATGTTGCAAATCAATGGGGGTGAAAGAGGTGGCAACCATAAGGCAAGGATGTTAGTTTTGAATGGGCCATTAGCCATTTTGGGGTATGCATGCAACAAAGTTTTAAGGAAATCTACAAAAGATGCTTGTATTTTTGTAACCTAGGAAACACATCCAATGGAGGACATTTTCCATTTGGTTTGATTCAAACACAATGACATTTTGTTTGTGAAGTTGATTTGCATGATGTTTCACTAATGTAATATTACAATTTCATTAAGTGAATTTGGATTTTGGCTTGATGTCCATGATATGTGTTGGAGCTTTTATGTTTTTAGTAATTGACTTGCCATATTCCACTCATTGAATTAAGTTTCCAAGCTTTAGGTTCATGATTGTATGTTAAAATAATCTTGTGTTATTAACTTAATTGCATCTATCTTGTAACACAAGGAAAATGACATATCATTTTCATGATTGACAAGGCTTGTGCAATTGGCAACTTTGTGAAATTTGGAGGTGGGGGAGTTGTCCATCATAATAACCCCATCACAATTTCTAGTGTAGCCTTGCCATTTCCAAAAACTAACCATGATCCTCCATTCAAGTTGGTAAATGTTAATTTTCTTTCATTATTTTAATCTTCAATTTTGTACTTTAACATATCATTATTTAGGCATTCAAAGTTTGCATTAACAACAAACTACACAAATTAAAAAATGAAACCAAACAAAAATATATTTTAAAATTTGTATTTAAACCAATATTAGATTTATAATAGTTTGAAAATAGAATTCAAAACAATATGTGATTCAAAACAAAACATTAGAAACAATTACAATCATCAAAATTGTTCATCTCCATCAAAATCTATCTCTTTTCCTCACATGAACTTCCTTTTCCTTCAAAACTTAATGTTCAACTCTTTCTTAATGATCCACAAACTCAAAATTCCTCAAAATTCCTTCCTAGTTTCCCACCATGAACATTAATTTGAATTGTCCTCCATTCAATCCTAATCAATTCAACCTCATGTCACCTACTCTAGTACGCAATAACAATACACCTCTATCCACTTTATCCAATAGTGACAATACACCTTTATCCACCCTATCCAATAGTGACAATACACCTTTGTCCACTTTGTCCAACAATGACAAGACATGTTTGGCTTTAACATAAGTTTATAATGGATGCAATTGGATGCATCATTTTGTGGCCTTGGAAACTAACAACCTCTATGGACTAAAGATATATGTATGAGGTAGGTATGTAACATGTATAGTTCAATTTGACTCTCAAACTTTATAGTACACTTTCAAACTTTAATGAAAATTTGTATTAGGTTGTAATTATGCATATTTGATTAGATGCATTTTTTTGTGTGGGATTTTAATTTTGTGCAATGTATAGGTTAGTGTGTAGATGTGTTTAGTTTCGATTTATGTTTGTGATGTGCATGAAAATGTTGTGGGTTGTGTGTATATAAACCCCGCATGAACCATTTTCTTTAAACCTTAAACTGGGAACCGAAAATTAGTAAATGTGTCAAATATTGTATGGGTGATTTGCCATGTTTACATTTAGTGTAATCAAAATAGACGCACAAATGTTGTCACACTAGACATTACACGTGGCATCCACGTCAAAAAATAATATTAACATTCTAATCATAAAGAACATGACACATGTTCTCCATGTCATCCAACCTCACTAGTATATTTAGCCAAAATAGCCATGACATTTGTCACTACATGTCATTAGACAATACTAGGTCATTTAGTAAAAAAAGACAAATGGGTACAAATGGGATAACATGAGCCACACTTGCCCCTTTGGGACTGTTTTTCGGACTACTTCATTCTTGGAATATTCCATAAAACTTTTAGAATTTAAAAAAAATCATGATAAATTTTTTTATAGTACTTTGACAAGGCTTGCATTACAGTTTTTAAAAAAATGTGTCATTTAGAAAAAAGAAAAGTTATCATGCCTTTTATTACTTAAAAACATGAGTTACAATGCTTTATTAAAAAATTTCATAATTTTTATTCATTTGATAAATTTCAAATTTATTCACAAGTTCCGATGATATATTATGAATGTTATCATATCAGTAAATTCTACAATTTCAACACAAAATTAAATTACATTTTCAATAACAAGGATTATCAAGCATTAATTACACTTATTGTGGTATGTGTTACCATGATTAGACCCAAACACATGGAATCCCACATTAGTGAACATTGTGGAAACATTTAATCATTACAAACATAACACATATATAACACATTAGCTAGCATTACTAGATAATTAGGTCACAATAGACATGATACTTGTTATCCATGTTAATTAGCACTACTAGAAATTTGAATAAAAATGGACATGCCATGTTGGACACTATTAGTCACTTTATGAAAGCCCATATGAAAAGGACCACCACATTATGTTTGTCGTAAATGAATGGTTAGTTTTTATTTTAGCATCACCCTCTTTGAGGTGCTTTTTGATTAAAATCTTGTCACAAAATACAACATTAAAGACAAGTTCTATAATAGTGATTTGATAAAACCTTTTTCATAAAGTAGATTGTTAAAACAAATCATTAAATTCTATTTGCTTCGTTCTACAAATAATATACTGCAACATCTTCAAGTGTTTAATATCCATCTAGGTAGGTTGTCATTGACAACAAAAAAACCCCAACAAATGAAGCTTTGACTATGTGGCTTCAAAGTTGTAGCTTGAACTTATATAACCACAAGTTGCATAACCTCAACTTCACCAGAATTTGTTGCAGTAGCAAAATGAGTTCCACAACACAAAAATGAGTTGTAATAGTTTGCATATGCATGGTTTCAACATTTGAAATATTATTGTGCATGATAAAAGTTGGTGTCATTCCTTAATCAACCTCACGGTTCACCAACCCTGCCAACAAACTCAACCAAACATACATCTTCTTCTTTAATCATCACATTAAACACATAACATAATTCTAACACCTAACCAAGGCAATGCAGAAACAAAACAAACTTACAAATTACAGCCCAAGTGTATGTGCATGGAGGCTTATTTAAAATTAGAATTGGTAAATTTTAAGTGCATGGGAGCTTGAATCTTGCAAACTATAAATGTTTTGACAAAACAACAATGATCCCAATAACAACAAAGAAGAAAAACATGACAAAACAAAAAACTTACAACAATTTCAAAGGAGAAGATTGAAGAATCACCTTGCAAAGTCAATCCATTGAAAGGTGTAGTTGAAAGGTCAAGATTGTTGAAACCTAAAAGATTGAAATCATTGAAAGCTACAATTGAAAGATCGAGATAGTTTTAAATTGCTACATAAATGTTTGAAGAGTTGAAAGTGCATAAACACAATGTGAAGCATGAACATAGAAACACAATGCAAAGAGTGAATATAGAAACATAAAATTGAAAACCACAATATGTATAATTTTTTTTAAAAAAACCTCTAACTAGAGACTTTTGAGACTTGATATTGCTTCAAACACCATTAAACATTACAAAGGCATCGACATTTTGCTGATGTGAAAGTTTGTGAGAAGGGCAAAACACACTCAAGCTTCACTATTGGAAAATACACACAAAAAGAAACTAAAATCTTAAACTCTCAACATAAGATTCATATTTGAATCTTAAACCCTAACTATTGAATATGCACATGCATGACCTTACTATCCATATTTTGGCCCTTAATAACATTAACATATGAATATGAATACCAATAGCCATATGTAGCATATATGTACCGGTTGCTAATGAAATGCATTCTATTCAATATTTATAATCCCAAATATTGAAAAAAAAAGAAGATTTTGGATATGGTTACGTACATATTTGGCTATTAATTGGATTCATATCTTGATCTTTCCATATATCCAACCAACATTGGTTGTAAGCAATGTTTGTAGGTTCCTTGGTTTGCAGTGTTAAATCAAGGGTTTAAGTTTAGGTTCTTTTAACTCAAACCTAAATCAAGATTCTTTTAGTGCAATTCACACACGAATCAAATCATGGAACTAACCTTTTATTAAAACTAAAACTAAAATCGAACCTTGAATGTAAATTATTTTTTCAAGGTTCGATTTTAGTTTAAATTTTAACACCGACCTATAAAAGTTATTGAGGTAGGTAACTGGGTGCAAATACATTCAAAGGAGCCAAAAACCATGTCAAATAGTGATGACAACTAAAACTTTTTTTACATATGTTTTTCTTTTCACATTTTAAAGTTATGTTAATCATCCTAAGTTTTGCCAAATGATTAATATGAGTGTTGAGAAATTCAAATTAAAAATTGATTAAATTCAATTTTGGGTTTTGGTTTTAGTAAAAGACTTTTGAACTTGAATAATTATTGCATCATAAGTAGTCAATTTTGCAAGGATTAGGCTAAAAGACTCTTTTAATAATAAAAATTGATTGTATTTTCAAAAAAATGATAGTAGTCTACTACTCACATTAAATAACATTCACAATTTAAATTTATGGAATTTGAAAATCTCAAGAATTCTTTACCACATGTAAATGGGGTGTATGTACATAAGAAACAAAAGAAAATTTTAATCTATGATATACAAAACAAAAGCCTAAAGTAAGCTTTAACATATTTTGGTATGATTCAAAATTATGATAATTCTCAAGATGAAACAAAAAATCTAGCAAAATGCACACATTTAGAGAAATTCATATTTATTCAACAATGATTAACACAAAATATGTGATGTATTGGGGCAACTATATGTATTTTTTATAATAAGTTGTAGAATATTTCATTCAAAAATCCTTTCATATGAAAAAATGAAAAGTTAAAAAAAAAGATTCACAATCCTTTTACAAAGTAATCATGTTGACTCCTTTGAATGTATTTGCACCCAAGTTGAATATCTTTTAATTAGAAGAATTGGCAAGTAGGTTGAATTTTATAATTATGACGACTAATTTTATATCCATACAATTTTTAATCTTATGGGGTCTGTAATGTGTATGTGGAATTAAACTTGGATTTTGGGGGGTAGTGGGGAGAAGAAGGTAAAAAGTGGAGAGGTATGGAAAAGGAGAAGGTTTGAAAATTAAAAAAAATGGGAAAAATGACATTTGACAATGCAAATGAAACAAAAGACCTAGATTGGATTGTTCATTATTTATATCCATGAATATGGTATGATAAATGATAAGAGCAAATGCGTGGTTAGGTGGTTCATTTAAGAGAATAATAATATTTCACAAAAGTCCATTCTATAGTGTTAAATTTGTATATATTTTTATCAAGCACCATTGGTTAAATGGTTTTTTTGATCATGTAACAAAAGTAATAAAGTCCATATTAATAGGAACCTAAGTAGATATTCTAAATGCATGCAAAACTAAAAAAATAATTTGAGAATTGAGGAAATACAACAATGGTATAGACTTATGAAAATATGGTTCAATTTTAGTTATTCATAAATCTTTAGCTAGAAATTGGTTATGGTTCTTAAGGGAAGAACTTCATATAAAAGTTTATTATTTCATGCCATATCACATACTAAGACACTATAAATAAATTTGGAATGAAATTCGATATGAAAATTTCAATTTTCTACAATTCCAATTAATTGACCGATCCTTACTTTTTTATTGCAAAAGTCAAAAGTTGTTAAAAGTGGGTGTACTTTTATTTTAAAATGATTACACATATGTTTTGTTAATCAAGTTGTTGATCTAGAACCAAATGTCAATTAACAAAATGATAATTGTATTATTTGTTAAATGTGTCCAAGGAAAGGGTACTTTGCAAAAATGAACATCATGACACCAAAAGTGAGCCATCATATTGTGCATTTACCCATACACTTTTTGGTAACAAAGTTGGAATTGTTGAGGAGTATTACTAGATTTAAAAAAGGAAAAAAAAATTCAATTTACAAGTTCAAGCCAAATACAATGTGTTGACATCAATAAGTTGAAAGAAATAGAAAGATTGTGAATATTAGAATGAGGTTGAAATCAAATGCAATAAAAATGCAAAAACATGAAAAACGTGTACAAGGATTCAAGTTGGGAAAAACATTTATGTAAATGCTTATGCAAGTTTGAACTGGTTGATCTTGTCCATTTATTATGTTGGCCAATTGTGTAGTGTGACAAAAAGAAATACAAAGTTTGTGACATGCCAAGGCTTCAAATTATTTGTTGCAAACTAAACAAAGCCATTTTTTGATGTGTATATGTTTGGTGAAAGGGTTAAATGCAATTTGAATGAGTGATTAAGGTTGAATACATTTGGAATTCTAATGCATGAATGTTGTTAATTATAAATTGCTTTGAGGTTGAATAGGTACTTGTTCACCATAACCTTGAAATTGTTTTCTAGCAAAGTTGTACATGCAACTACATGGTTTTGTGGGTAATTACATTTAGAAAGTGGTATGTGGATATGATAAACATTGATTGTGAAAATAAAACATTAATAGTCCTTTATAAGGATAAGAAACCTTAATTTATGACACAATTCAAATGGAAAAAATTCAAATCTTAAGAAGTTAGGTGTTTAGTATTTTCAAAACATGTCCAAGAATTGAGCTGTGATAAAAGAATATTTGTGTGAATTACTCAACCAAAATCCCCTTCCATGTTCCAATTTCACTATCACATTCATTGAGTTCAATTGTTGTCATGATAGGTTTCCTCAAACCAAATACATACTTGTCATTTCACACCTTTTTAGGGAAACATGTAATTACTAGAACCAATTGTGAATACAATAGCCCACATTCACAATATCATAACTCTTTGCGAGCAAGGATGGCTACTCAAATGCTTGATTGCAATTACCACCTTCACATTGTGGAAATGTGATAATGCCCATATTCACATTGTTTGAACTCTTCATAATGCACTAACACATCCCAAACCTTCAATTTGACATGCTTCATGTCCTTTGGTCTGATGTTGATGACAATCACTTTAACAAATGAAAACTAGAAACTCATTCAATGCAATTTAGAACTTTCTTGAAGGCTTGGTATTATGATAGGATAGAGCCAGGCCTAGAAAAGGAACCATTAGCTAGCTTGCTGTCTAGAAAATAGCCTTTGTGTCACACTCCATTTTGTACACACATATATGACAACCAATATGTACACTTTGGTGGGAAGAATTGGGGGAGCTAATTAATTTGCAGTTTAGGACAGCATTTTAAAAATGAGACAAGGTTTAAAGTGCTAGACTTTGTGTCCTCTTTCTCCTAGGTAATGTTCTCTTGGACAATTTGTTGTAGATGACAATCATCTTTGCACCAAGTTAGTTAAAAGCTGGGGAGCTTTGAACTTTTCTTGGAGAGTGGTAGGGAAAGCCCTCAACTTCTGAGTTGGTAATTGCGTCTGCTAAAATGATATTGTATTGACTGTCTCTAGTTTCTACTCATGTATTGAGGAGGATCCTTTTGAAAATCTTTGCAAATCCGTTTAGTTATGCACACTAGATTGGCCCCCTTAAAGTTGTGCATATCTACTGAATTAGAGTCTGCCAAGCAAATCCATGAACCATCCACGAAAGATAATCTTCATGGGATACTGGTCAATGGTCTATATTGACATTGGATCTCTACCTGTTTGTGGCTTGGAAGCCAACATTTCATAGAGAGCCCTCATACAAGAGAAAGGGGTACAATGCTAGATGTGTTAGAACTTAGACATGAGCGGATCGACATTGATAGAGTGGAGCAACAAAAACATGGAATACTGTCCTGTGGGTTTTCCAGGAATGCCATATGTACTAGCTTAAATGTCAACCTCATTGGAAGCTAGTAGGCTATAAAGACGGTAAAACAACAAAATGTGCAACTTCTGATCGTATAGTGCACGAAAGCATTCTTGCTTGAGACATCATCCAAAGCTACATAAGGACCTTATGTGTTGGGTGAAGCCCACTTCTGGTAAAGCCCACAGACAAGGGCTTTACTGAGTGTCAAGACCTGTGCCAAATCTTATTTTTATTTTTCCCCTGATGGGAAAAAACGAAAAAAATTGCAGGGTGTTCTCAAAATGCCCTACTAGACAGTGGAAGAAAAATGTATTCTCTGTAAGGTGCTCTTTAAATACACTAGAAAAAATCAGTGGAGGTCTTTACAAAATTTTCAATGTCAGATTCAAAGCTTTTCAAAAGTTTACAAAATTGCATACCTTACATCTTTAATTAATTACTTTTTAATGGGGTTTTTAGTCTCCAAAATTTGAAAATAATTGAAAATTTTCCGGACTCCATCGGTAGCCAAATTATAGAAGGATGTTCAGATTATTTTACTTTCATTATTTTCAATAGACAAATCTGGCTAAATCGTCTTGTAGATGATCACCACATGAGCTACTGAAAAATTGAAGGAAAAAAAAACTCTATGACTGTGTATGCAACCTAGCTTGCACCTGGAGCCCATTAATAGGCAATTTCCTCATGATCTGATAAAAAAGATCAGGGACAAAGAGATCAGGAACTGTTGGAAACAAATGTAAAAATTCAAGTCCTCTCTTGTTCTTGCTGCATATCATAAAGTTGGGCCACTGTATTTCTAGCGTTGCAGCATGGCAAATTATAAAGCATAATTGCAAAGGAACTTATTGTGCAAAGTGCCAGAACTTTTTCATTTCTAAAAAAGTTCCTACCTGGTGGTGGGTACCCATAGTACATATCACAATTTAAAAATAAATAAATGATGGAGCTTTATGGTAAGGCCTTCACAGAGGCCATTACCAGAACTTGGGTGACATATCCCCCAATATTCCAATGGATGCTTCATTTTCCTACACAAAACAATTTTCTTTCAGAGAAAGTTTTTCTGGAATTTTTTTGCTTTTCTAAAAAATAATAGAAATTTTGTGGAACCTGCTATTCAACTAGGGTATGTTTGAATTTTCAACCTGCCATTAAAGGGCAGAGTCATTACTTGAGGAGCCTGCTTGTTTGGGTGTTCTTTAAGTTTCATGTTGTATATAAACAAAAGAATCAACACCAGAACAAGTCATGACCTGTCATGGAATAACAACTTGGTTTCAATTAGTGTCCACAATTTGACACTAAAGGATCAAAGACAAAAACAAAAAGATTGGAGATTACTTGCTGATTTCACAAATATGCCAATTCCCTTTATTATACATGCTGAAACAAGCCAAGACATTATTATTATTAATTTGCCCCCAAAACAGCCCAAAATACACACACACTCTCTCCACTCATATTAAGTGCTGTCAGACCTGAGTTGTGAAGAAATGGAGGGAAACGGAGAAGACCAGAAAGTTGAAGTTCCAGTGGTTTTTTTTGCAATATTGTGTTATAGCCAAAGTGGCGATGATCCACAGGAAGATTTAGCCGGATTTAGCTGCTAGCTAAATATAAAAGTAAAATTTTAAAACATCTTTGTATATTTTTGGCTAACATCCTTGAACCATGTATAGAAATATAACGATTTTTCTTTATTTTTAGAAATTATCGCTATTGAGAATCTCAAAAAGCACATGATTTTAGCACTTTTATTTTTAATATTTCATTTTGGCTATATATTGACAGCAAAGAAAAAAAAAGGCTGCCACAAACCTTCAAATCTCACGAACAGGAAGCGCCTGCAGTGATGACGCAGTTAGAGCTGGTTCAGGAGACGGCGAATTGTAGCGGTAGAGTTGGTCGGAGAGTGGACCTGGTTTGGTGGCATTGTCTGAAGTAGAACGGCGGGCTGTGCGGCTTTTTATACACATCCCTTTTGGAATTTTGGGGGCAGTGCGGGAGAGGAGACGAGAGGGGAGGATGGGGCGGCCTGGTTTGTAATTAGTATTTGGTGTTTTCTTCTCATCTGTCCATCATGCCTCCCTCCAGATGTTTCGCATGTAACATGTGATGGGAAGTGTTCTGGAACGTCGGATTCGTCTTTAAATTTTGTCTCGGCTTCTTTGCATTTAAGATGGATGTCTGCCACACCATAAAGCTCCTTCAAAAATTCTGCCACTTGTGAGAATTGACCATCTGCTGATTTTTGTCAACAGTGGTGATTGTAATAAGTAGCAGTGGTTGATGTGAGGAAAAACCCTTCTTCGCAAGGTCCAGTACTCTTGTGGTAGGGTTTTTGAACCTGGGTCTTTTGTTGGGCCCTGTCCCTGTGGACTATCGCATTCGATCCAACTTTTGCAAGTTTTACCTTATGAGAACCGGTTTCACATTAGGTGAACCAGTTTCTTTGGTGAAAGTGTTTAGACTGTTTAGATTGGGACGGATATTTTTGGTGTTCAGAGTGTGAACACAGTAAGTAGATGTACAACATCTTATCTATTGGCAGGACCAGCGTGTTTGTGATGCCTTGTTTGATGTGCACCAGTGTTTTGCAATTCTAGGAAGAACCTCTAGTTCTGGTTCTAAAAAATGCTTAGAATCATTCTTGTTAAAGTTCCACACAAAAATTGAACCAGCAATCCAATTCCAAGTCTTGTTCCTTCAAGAAAATAAAATGGTTCTGTTGATTCACGTAACTTGGATTGGAACTGGAAACCTGAAACCAGACCATAACCGGTGGTTAATTGTTGATTAATCTCCTATTAGCCCTCGATTCTAGTCCTTTTTTTTTCAATTAAAAAAAAAATCATGGTCTAACTCGAGGTAACTTGGATTGTAATTGAAATCTGAAACTAGACCATAACCAATGATTAATTGTCAATTAACCTTTGATTAGCCCTTGGTTCTAGTCTTTTTTTTTTAATCTAAAAAAAATCACGGTATGGGTTTTGGTTCCACACATCATTGGGTATCCAATTTCAAGTCTGGTTCTTCAAACAAGATAGAAGAAGATTTCAGTTCTAGAACTGTTTTTCAAACTTAGACCCAATTTCGGTTCGATTTTTAACTGAAACTGGAACTAGTGATTTGAACCTCCAAACCAGGTACCCACCCAATTGGTACATATATGTGTTGTGCAGTTAGTATTTGATTTTTTGATAACTTGTTTTGGTATTAAAAAATTGGGAAATCAAAGAACCTTGGATTACAATTTTATGGAAATTTTAAGAATCAAAGAACATGCAGTTTTAGTTTTATCTAAAAAAACCTCAAAGAATTGGTGGTTGTTTACAAAATGACCAACAATGTTTATTACATTATTTGAGTGGGTCTTAGTTTTTTTTGGGAATTGTGATTACATACTAATTCTCACATTTTTTAGATTTGCAATTATATATTGGAATTGATTATTTGACTTTTTAAAAGAACAGCCATTAGGGTAGAAAGGCCTAGCACCAAACACATGCCGGTCATCAGCACCCACCTAGTGTGGTAGACCGCATATGTTAGAATATTTAGCCTATCACCAAACACTTGGTTGAAAATAATTTTGCTCTAAGTTTTTCATATTGTTGATTGCCCATCAAGTTTTAGTGTTTGATATTAAGGATTTTGGTGGCCATATTTGTAAAAAGTTTGAATAAATTTACAAGGGTCCCCCTTGGAGATGGGTGATTAGCTGAATTTCATTATGGAAGGTTGGAAACATGATGTACTTTCCATGCTTGGTTATAGGGAAAAAATGCACCAATTTTTGTTGAGGGCCCCATGTTTGGTGTGGAAATAAAACTTTGGTGATAATCAATTGGATTGACCAACACCAAGAAAACAAGTTTGGTGATGGGGTTTGCAGGTCATGATAAATATCACACAACTAACCATTAACAAGGATCAAGGTTTACAAGAATCCAATGGATACTCAAATCCTACACAATAATTGGAGAAACTATTTTAATTTCCTTCCACTTTTGTGCACATCCCATTCCTATCAAAAAATAAAAGCACCAAATTCACAAGGCAATGATGCTGCAAATATACATACACAATTCATTTTTACAAAAATACAAGCAAAATTCTTTCACTATATTAGAGCTTCCAATTTGTGAGAGAGCTAGCTTCAGGTCATTCATCAAGGTTTTGAAACCATATGGGCTAGATTAATAGAGGCCAAGCAACAAACAAAGAGTAGAGAACTTTAGATCAAAAACACAAGTCCTAGCACATCAACAAGAACAAACTTTATAACTTTAAGTAGCTAAAGAAGAACTTCAAGAGCTAAATTAGAAAATTGCACACACTATACTAACTAAAGAGGAGCCATAAAAGCTTGATCATCAACAATCAAGTCTTTGTGTTGTCAAAGAAGAAAGAGAAAGCCAAGATTCAAGGGTGGATGTAAGGGGGCAACTAAGAAAGGATGCAATAGATGAACTTTACAACCAAAAGTTCAAGAAGTTTTTGTACTATTGCTAAATACAAAGTTCTATAATTCCTAGGTACATTTTAGGTAGCCATAAGAGAGGTAGATTTTTTCAAGTTCCAAGAAGTCATAGTTTGTTATACACACCTACTACCTACACACAGACAATTAATCAAAATTTATTATGGTTAGACTTTAAGGAGTTTTATGCATTGATCACAAGTTCCAAACAACTAGAGACATATGCATTTCACACTTACCATGATCTTTCACATTTTTTTTAGAGTTGGTCAAAATATAGAAGATTTAATTTTGTACTTCTCGAAGGACTAGACCAAACACCCCCAACTTGTTGGCGGTTGGGGTTCTAAATCATGATGTTGTTAAATGTGTTTCATAGGAGGCGAAGTGGATTGGATGATTAGCTAAGCCAAGACAAGGAAAATGTCCCACCATCTTTTGGATCACAGGAACCAATAACAAAACAATAAAAAGTCAATAGATCTAATCTTGTCAACATTAAAAGCAAATGGAACAACTAGGCATTGGAGGAGGCCATGGATGCAGCTGAAAAAGGGACAATTTCATTGAGGAAGGCAAATAGGCACTGGAACATACCATTAACTTTGTTGTTTGATCATTTGTATGGAAAAATAAGATCTAGAAAAGTAGGACCAGTAGGTGTACTAATAACAAAAGAAGATCAAGCTGTGGTTTTTTGGGTTTTAGTTTTGCAAGATGTTGGGCTATTAATAAACCTACAACAATTGAAAATGAAAGTGGCAAAATTGACCCAAACAAGGCCAACACCTTTTTAAGGAAGAATATTAAGGACCTTTTGGTGGTAATGGTTTAAACACAAACATCTTGAATTTAACATTCATCAAGTTGAAGGATTGGATATTAATAGAGTTCAAGGATTGACAATCCAATCATGCCAAACTTTCTATCAAAACTTGTAATCCATGTACAACAAGCACAATTATGTTCATATCATATTTGAATTTCTAATGAAACATGCATCCAAATAGGAAGATAGTTAAGAGCTAAGGTTTTGGCAAAAGGTTTTTAGCAAGTGTATAACACCATTCCCAAGTCCATGGAATGGTTGATTATTAATTTTGTTGTTAATGCAACAATGACAACATTGCTAAGGTTTTACATTTTCAAAGGAGAAAGGAAACCAAATGATTACATTCAATTTCGCAAATTAGGGACTTGTATGGGTATGTAGTCAAAAGCATGGATGATTGATTGCATGTTTTTTCAAAGAATTCTTCTCTTTCTTCAATAGGTCAATACCAGGTGGAACTTCTCTAATAAATAAACATATATTCATCTTGGATGACCATGGATCCCATGTCACTCTTGAGGCAATTGAGCAAGCATAAACATTTGGGCTAGATATGGTTACCTTACCTTCACATACATCCCATGCATTACAACCTTTAGATGTAACATGCTTCAAACCTTTCGAGATTGCTTTCGAAAAGGAAAGACACAACAATGATCAACATGAATTACATTGAACTAGAAAAGTGACTTTTGGTAGGATGGGTGGACAAATCATTAACCAAGCATTTTCAAGAAAAATATTATTTCAAGGTTCAAAAGTACAAGGATTTTGCCATTGGAACTTAAAGCCATGGATGAGAGAAGAAGGTCTAGTAACTTATACACAATAATGAATTAGATTGGAGAAGAGCAAGATGATGATTATTAATCAAATCAAGAGGATGGGGAGATGGAATGGGCAAAATGATATGTTTGTAAAAAAACTAATCAACATAGCTTCAATTGTAGAACCTACAACTTATGTGAATTTATGCCTAATAGTGTGGTTCAAGATCAACATAAATATTATGTGGACATGCCTATAATTTCTACAATCACTAACCTTGAATTTGTTTCTCTAACATAAAATATGGTTGAAACCTTGGAATAGTTCTCAATAGATGTGGGAATAAAATGCAAAATCCCAAAAACTTAAGAAGCAATGGTAAACACAAACTTGTTGTCAGTACCATGTTTCCCTACAAGAAGGATTAGTGGGAAAAAATCATTAATTAATTATTTGCAAAGTCATGTTATGACTTTAGAAAAACACTTGACCATTATGGATCGAAAGGCAATGGATGGGGATGCAACATAACATATTAAAGAAACAAGAAAGAACGAGAAGCAAGACAAGTAGGCTAGAAAGGTAATAAAACAATGATTACAGTAAAATGGGCAACTAAAAGGGAACTTATAAGACAATAACGAGTCACCTTCATTGCAACTTAGTCATTTGTAGCAATTAAAGAAACAAAAGATAAATTTCACCGCAATTTCCAAGAGGGAATGTGAGCTCACCCTCTTGGATATACGGGTGTGAACTTGGGTTGGACAATAGATTTCCAAAAATAGGTTCAATAACAAGCTAAGGTTCAAAGGCAAAAGAGGAGGGGAATTGCAACATCTTTGTAACAACTTGATGAAACAAACAATTAAAAGGAGTAAAAGGGAGGAGTAGGGTCTAGTTTTTAGTGAATTATAATAGGATATAAAGCAATAGGGTGATAAGATTAAAAATTGATGTAATAATAATAACAACTAGGGTAAGAAGGTTGAGTAAAAGCTTTAGGAATAATAGTTTAGTGGTTCAACAACCAATAGGAACTCCATGGGTCCAAGTTCAAGAGCACCAATTGAGGATCACCAAGAACTCATGGAGGTTTGATCCACTAGGAAAAGGACTAGCACCAAGACAAGACCATCATGAACACAAAAGAAAGGGGGGGTCCGATTCATTAAGAGTAGCATCGAGAGGAGATGAAAAACATTAGGAAAAAGACCATCACAAACACAAGAAAGAAAGGCGGGTTCAATTCATAAGGAATAGCACTAAGAGGAGATGAAAAATACTAGGAAAAAAACCAGCACCAAAAGAAGACCACCATGAACACTAGAAAGAAGGGGCCTTTGATTCATTAGGAATAACAGCCTAAAGGATATGAAGAACATCAAGAAGAGGACCATCACTAGGAGAGGACCATCACGAACATAAGAAAGAGGTGGGGGTTCAATTTGTTAGGAACAACATCAAGAAGAAATGAACAACACCAAGAAGAGGACCAACATGAACACAAAAGAGGGGGGGGGTTAGATTCATCTAAAGCAGTGAGGAGATGAAGAACATTAGGAAGAGAACCAACACCAAGAATAAGACCATAGTGAACATTGGAAAGAGGGTTCAATTCATCTAGAGTTGCACCAAGGAGAAGAGTAGCACCAAGAGAAGTTCAAGAACACCAAGAAGAGGACCAAGACTAAGAACATACATGGAAAAGATCAAAAACATTAGGAGGAGAGGAGTAGCATTGAGAAAGGGCCATCGCAAACACCACCATAACATGAAAAAGTTTTGATCCACCACAAATTGATAATTTCAATCATGAACATGAAACTATGAAATGCACCAACACCTACAACAACAAAACACCTGGAATCAGTATGGCTTTTCACAAACTTGGGAAGTTTTATTACACAAACCTGTACTTCAGGAGGGAATGCCTCCAACATGCTCTATGCATGTGTCCATGAACAATAACAAAACTCAAAAAAGACTAACTAAAAAAGTCGAGTAGGAAAACTTCAACATGGAGAACATTCAACATGCTCAAAGCACACGTCCACGAGCAATAGTGAAACTCAAGATAAACTAAAGAAAGGAGCCGAGTGAGATCTTTGTCCCACCTAAACATCAACAAAAGCACGAGAGGAGGGGGAATGGGAGGAGAGAGGAGAGGAACAGGGGCAAAGGGTTTTGGAGCAAAGCCACATGGGAGCATATCTTTAAGGTATCGATAACCAAATAAAATGTTGCCCTATTTTGGGTGTTGATATCAACTATTGAGTAAAGATGTCTCTTGTTTCCAAGGATGATGGGTTTGCATTGCTTGAAGATAGGTCCAGAAATTGATTGGTAAAATTTGATTTTGAAACAATGAGGTCAAGAGCTACCAAAAGATATTTTGCATTTATAATCCAAATCCAGTGATCTAAAGGGCAGTAGGTGCACAATGATCTCTTCTCCGATCCATCTTTGGACCCAAGAGGCAACCAAGGTCTGGTTTGATAAGATGGTTCATCTGACTTTTTAAGTGTACTATGACTGGCCTCTCTACCCTATGTATCTTTGAGAACCACTACTAGTTATGCTTTTCCATTTATGATAACTGCCCAACATTGGTACATACCAGTGTTGGGCAGTCATCCAGTTTTGCTGGTTAGAACTGCTAGTTCTGGTTGCAGTTAATAAAAAATGAATGGAATTTGGTATTTGGAACTGGAAATGGAACCGGGTTTAAAACCAGTTCTGGTTTTGGAACCAAAACGGAACCTAGACCCAGTTCTAATGGGACCAAAGAACCGGTTCTGAGCCTTGACCAGAGGTTCTTGAAAATCATACAACCAGTTTTGGCCCTGAGTCAGGGTTTTGAAAAATCAAAGAACTGGGTCAAAGCACCTACCATAAACCAATGGTTGTTCAGGTTCTTTCACAAGAACTGCAGGTTCTTTGATATTTTTAAAAATCTCAGAACTGGAGGTTCGTTTGATTTTAACAAATTAGAAATATTTCAAAACCTCAGAACTGGAACCTGGGGATTTTGATAAATTGGAAATTAGACATTTCAAAGAAATTTTTTTGTGAAGGAAAGTATTGAATCTTCAATAATATTACATTTGTCAAAATGAAAAATATTAATTAATAATTCCACAAACATGTGTCAAAGTTGGCAAGTTAACATAGTAACATAATTACAAGGACTTCAATAAAAGACTTATCAATTGAGAGGACTTTTTATCAGCCATATTATGTCACCATGGAATTCCAAACTCAAGGGTTTAAAGCAAGGATGATTGCCTGTCTTCCGCTCTGGACAACTATTACAGTACCATATTTTCATTAAGGGAGTACCTTGGCATCTTCAACACTAATTATGTCACTTGTAAAAATGTGGAAATTTTAAACTATTTCAAAGAACAGAATTTTGTGAAAGAAAATAGAAAATCTTTTGGAACATTAAAAATATTCAAGTTTTCAAAATGGAGTCTTTGAAATAAATTAATTATTTGACAGAAGTGTGTTGAAGCTGCCCCTGAGTTTCAGTACATGTTGACTGAGGAAATGTTTCAAGGAGTTGGGTTCCTTTAATGCTCAAATATAGGGTGTGTGAGAACTACTAATTTATCCATTGTTAAATGAATGTCACTATGCATGCAATAGATGCAAGAGGGACATTCATTAATGGACATGGTATAATAAATGCAAATGACGGATGCATTTCCTTAAGATCATGTAGGATTGAAATGAAAGTTTGTTACAATGTTACAAGGTGCTGAATGGATTCCCAAGATGTGTATCTCTCATTATTGATATAATATTGTATCCATTCATTGAATGAACCCCATATATTATTTTAATTTAGTTGAAAAGTTTGGGCTGAAATGTCATTCTCCGTATCAAAATTTACATATCAGTGGCTATGTTTTAGAAATGTATGTTTCAGAGACTTAACTGTTTGTATGTACTGTGTACTAAATATTTAGTGACCAACAAAGTACTTGAAGGTTTTATTACAGTTTTTACAAAACATTTCGCTAAAATGTTGTGAACAATAAATGTCAAAAATTGTTGTCATTTTATGAAATTCTACGAAATTAGTGCACCAAATATCATGTTTGATATAGGTGCAACGGTAGAGTTTATAATTTGGGGCAATTGGTGCAGCCCAAGATGACAAGATAGGGTTTACAAATTCATTCGGATAATAATCATATTATACTGCCATTTGCATTCAAATAAAAGAAGTAAATGGATAGTCATTTATTTAGAAAAGAGAAAGAAAAAACCAATAGACCATATTAGTTGTGAAGAGCTTCAACTAAAATGGTTCAAAATGTGAATTTAAAAATTTGGAATACATAAGATGTGTAAATTCCAATCATATCGACTATAGACAGGAATTCCATCAGATGAATTGAATTAGAAACTAAAACATGAATAAAAATATTCATTTTTCTTGAATGCATATACATGATTCAAGATAGTGAAATATTCTAATTTCCTGATGACATGATATTGGGATGGGTTGAAATTAGATTTCATAGAATATACAAAATTTAACAACATTATGATGAACCTAAATAAGAAAATATGAAGAATAATATATCTTGCAATGTTAAATATATTCATTGTGGCATGAACACATGCACATATATACATACATGATGATGTTAAATGTTTAGATACAGCAAAAATATTACTTTAAAATATCATGATTCAAATAGTGGAGAGTTTAGAAGTTGAAAAATTTCAAGGTTATGAATTGGGAATCCTAATACACTTAGGCAAAATATTTGAACAATCATTTTGACTTGAGAAATAAAAAGTCAATCCCAAGAGGTTGAACTAGAAGCTTGGATGTGATACAATCATAGGATTTCTTTAATGTGTTGACATAATTTTGCAGAATCAAATATGATTTTCAATTGTTGGTAACCATCTGACTTGCCAGTTAACCAGCAAACACTTGTTGGACTCCTTCTGTCCCTTTGATTTCTAGGAAAAGCCTTATAAGATGCTATTAGGAGCACAATCTCAGAGATAATGTCTCTTGAATAGGGAAGGTATACATACAGATAGGGTCATGGGAATATGTTGAGAAACATAGTTGGCATACTTTTAGCATGCAGTACCAGAATGAGAATGTAACCAAACTAAGAACCATCAAGCATCGAGGCACAATGCGTCACCCGAATATGATGAGAACTTGTGTATATATGATGCAGAATTGATTTTCTTCAAATGTGCAGGAAAAAAGACAAAACACCACATGAAAATCATAGCAGTCACAATGCACAAGTCTCACCATGTCAATGGTCATTGCTGACCTTAATCTTTGTCTGTGACTTCTTCTTATGGGTCTGTGTGTGGTCTAATTATTTCAAGCAGTATCCAATCTTCTCCATTTGACAATCGGTTGAAAAATCCATGCTCTCAGATGCATGCCTTCAAACTTATGAACAGATTTACCTGAGCTTGCAAATGGATCCTCAAGAATTTGCCTAAAGAATCTGGCTCCAATTCAATTCCTGTCTTCAACTTTTGAATAAATAAATTTAGTGGCTTCCTGTACTGATTATCTTAACCATTCTCTCTGACATAGAAATGGTTTGGTGTGTTTGCAAGCTGTGCAAGGTTCTTCTAATTTTGCCTCCTTAAAACTGCCTCTATGTTTTGGCTTAATTGAGGATTCCAGTGGCTTCCTGTTGCCCTGCTGGGACTGCTGCACCAAGTGTAGGAAAGTAGCAACTATATCACATCCAATTTTTTTCCAGGCAGTTCAAATTTGTGAGCATGCAAACTAATCAATCTAGATCACTTCAATAGAAGAATTCTTCACAGCGCGATAGATACATATAATTGCCTGGAGTTGCATGAGCAGCAGAAGTACTTATTCGTACCACCATAAGGACTGGTATGCCTTTCATCAAAACCACAATGCAACATTAAGATGGTACAAACCTAATGGTTCCAAGCCAATATAGTCTTACCTTTGAAGTTTATTGCTAGTTGCATGCTATCAGGCTAGTTGATTGTAAACTAATCAAACTGATGTGGCAGGACATGAATCATTTAGGGATAATTTTTATTTCATGATTTACAAGTTGAAATAAAATAAAATAAAGCCTTCTTGTGACTGAAAAAATGTTTGATGATGATACTATTATGTTAAGGCTTAAATTAAGAATTAAAAAAAAAAAAAAGTTTCAAAACTTTTCTTTTCAAGTCCTTTTAGGAATATTTACACAACAAAAACACTAATTACAGTATGTAAAAGTGTTTTTGGGGTGGTCCAAAAAAACCAGAAAGCAGGATCAACAGTTCAAAGTTGATTTTTGTGTTCAAAAGTGGGAGTACAAGTTTCGATGTAACAAGAAAAGTGCGACCAAAAAGGAGGCTGTTTGATCACACAACACATGACAGCTTCCGTGACATAAAGATCTGACTGAGAATGGCTTCTCTTGGATGGGTCTTCACCACTCCTATCAAATTTATAAGCAACTTTCTAATGTTCAACCACACAAATTCCTCTAACATGTGACACTTGAAATTCAAAAGATCCTTTGCTACTAATCACTGGTTTAACTCAATCTGCCACAATTTTGCATTGTTCAAATGCTGACTTATTATGCTCTATTAGATGAAGTTTATTACTAAGTCCTTTAATAGCACGTCAAGAAGAAGGTGAATCAGTTGAATGGTTTGGCGCTTCTTCAAGTATCAAGAACAACGAGCAACATCAATGAAAGATTGTCATCTTTCATTAGTATAATGCATAGATTGTTCCCAAAATTATCTCTTCTGACAGTATTTTGTAGCCTCTTTCACCCAAGTTCTCATTATTCTGACACCCAAGTTTAATATCTTTCACTCTGGACATTCATCACCAACATAATTTAGCTAGTTGAAGGTTATGATGTGCATTCTCACTTCGTTCAGATTTGTTAGATTGCTTGGCTATTATGATCAAGAATAAGAGAGAAATTGGCCAGTTGGAATTCACACAAAGAAACAGACAGATTCCGCCAAATATCATCACTTTCACCAAGCTTGGGTAGCGATTATGTGAGTACTACTGCAAATAAGGAGCATGGATTAATGGGTGAAGATGGGGCACTGACATCCCAAGAAAAGCAAGGTGCAAGAGTTTTGAAACCTCATTGGCTACAAACATGACATACTCATTTTCTTTATTCAGCTCCCCACTTCATCTGAATTCAGTTTGCATCCAGCAATAGCTTAGACTTCCCACATGCAGTGGAGGTGGCTCTTTGTACATATATGTGTTTCAGTGCAAAGCTTTGGCATTCCATTAGGTCGCAAAGAAGAAGGTAACTAACTAGCTGGAAAGTCCCCTGCAGATAATCCTTGTTCTCACCTTTGACCTGTATTATTTCACTAATTCCTCAACAGAAACACAATTGAGAAGCTGAGGAAGAGTAAATTAGTTGTGACTATTTAAAGGCTTTCTATGTCTTGCATCTTCATCCTGTGAATCTGGGAAAATTTATGTTCATCCAACCACCAGTAGCTGCAGAGACTTGTGCTCCACCAACCCCAGCATCACAGATCAGGCACATTGTAAGTGATCCACCTCGAGCACCATGCACATGTCTGTCAACTAGTGACATTTTCTGTAGCCAATACGATACATGTGTCAATCATCAATTGCTAAACCTCGATGAATCTAACTTGGAAAATTTCACCTTAAACCCCAATTAATCTTTAACTTAGAAATTTTCACCTTTGTGATCATCTTACAAGAGTCAGCCTTTTGAAAGGTCAAGTGAAGCACATTCTCTTCATTAGACAATATTGGGAAGCACAACAACTTTTTTTTTTGCGGACAGTCAATTTCCTGGTGAAGGTTTTTAAACAGAATTGTTGTCATAATCTTGCCTGGCTTTTGTTCAAGAAGCTGTACAATTGCCAAAGTGTCACAGAGAGAATTTCTTAGACTATGAGTGCCTAAGAAAGACAAAACACATCACAACATCCCTTAATTGATTGTGCATAACCAGGTCAAAAATGATCCTTGTGACCATGTCTTCCTGATGGGTGCACACCAGTGTTGGGCAGTCATTAGAAGCAAGAAGAGACCTTAGTGGTTATCAGGAACCCTCTTAGGGTTCATAATTGTGGTTTTCAAAAAGTCAAAGAACTGGTTTTGGTATATAACCATGATTCTCAACAAAATTGAAAAGAATAAAATTTAACAGCCTTCATAGCCACTAGTTCATTATTGGTTCTTGCATGAAAAATGCTGGTTCTTTGATTCTTATATCTCTTACACACCCGCCCCCCCAAATCATTGATTCTTTGATAAATTCAAATAATTGCATAACATTGATGCACAATGTTTAGTGGGCCCTATGTGATGATTAATCAATTAATAAAGTCCATATGAAAAGTTGTCTATTTAATTTTTTTAAAAAATACATGTTAGGAAAAAACAAATTATCAATTCAACAAAAAATGACCAAGATTGGAACTTTTGAAAATAGAACAAATTCATATTTGATTTTCCATTATGTATTAAGTTCCTATAAAAAATATTGAATGAAATCATAACAAAAAATGCATTTGAATGTTAATGCAAAACCCATGTTATAGTCCATATGTTCAATTTAAAAGTTCATTCCTATATGATTGGTTTATGTTTATTAAATTTTGTTCTTTAATAAATATTCTTATTCAAGTTGAAAATCTTGTTTCATAAATATTTTTGTCAAATTGATGATTTTATATTACATTTGTGACACTTGAATAAAGACACTATGCAGAAAGTCCATAAGGTTGCAAAAAGTGAGCCTTTGTAGCTTGCATCTACCCTATGAGATTTAATTTGCAGCCTTAGTACTTGAACTTTTGTCGTGCTAGACTTCCTCATCACTAAAATGAGATTGTGAATTGTTTTTTCTACTGGTACTTCCCTTTAATTCCTTGTTTATTCATTTAAGCTTTTAATTGCCTGTTGAAATTTGTTGGAAATGGATTTTTTTGTGGTGTTTTCATATTTGAAAATTTGAAATTGAAGTTTTCTTGTCATGTTATAAGAAGAATATAATAGTGAAAAAAATTTAAGATGAAAAAACGAAGTTACCTATTAAAGTCCCAAGCCCTGTTCAATACTGCCCAATTTGGGGCAATGATGCATTGAAGTCAATGGAGGTAATAAGTTTATAAGTTCTAAACTATCCGAATATGTGGATTTGTGGAAGGCAGGCATTGTGCAAAGTTCCACATATGACATGAAAATGAAGCTATACCTGGAGTATTGGGAAGATATTTTATTGCATTTGTCAAGACTCTTACCCCTTCAAAGTATGACTCTTTTGGAAGGCTTCTAGCCTTCAAGTGATTGGAAGTCCAACTATGTTAATGCTTCATTATCAATTGTGATGGATGTTGTTGACCCAAAAGATTTAATTCAAGTTCCTTATTGTGAACCAAAATACATGAAACCTTTAATTGCACACATCTTTTTTAGAGACCTTAATGTTGGAGATTTTGTGTTCATGAAACCACATGACCTTGATTTTGTTCCTTTTTGGATGGGAAAAGCAAAGGGTGATGTTGTCAAGGATGAAGATAGTGAATATTTTAAAATGGTGAAAGTTCAATGGTGGGTTCTTGTGAAAATTTGGATGATCGACATTTGTATGAAGAGTACTAGAATGGTAAGTGGAAATGTAATTTAACAAATCCAGAACAATGGGTTAACATTTCATCTATTCTATTATCTTTTCTTGTTTGAAAAACTACAAGAAAAAAAAGGCAAATTAGTATTCCTACTACATATGTTGGTAGAGTTAAAATTAATCTTGATGTTGCTAATGCATCAAACAATTTGTGAAGGATGTGGGTGACATTGATGAAATTATATTTGTAATTTTTTGATGTCTTTTGTATCATTGTATTGATTGGATTGTCATTTTAATTTCTTTTTGCAAATTTTTTGTATTTTATGGTTTATTTTATTCTTTGCCAAAATTAATTAATAATTTATTTTCTTCCACCTTAACCCTAATCCCGAACGGCCACAAGGCATCAAATTTCCTTCTTTCTTAGTATGTAAAGCCCCAAAAATATTGGATTTGGTATAACATAAACAATAAATTTGTGTGCATAATCATTGTTGCCATTGGCATGTTGTGCCTTGTTTGTATTTTTAAAAATTGAATTTTTATTTTTGTTTAATTAGAGGATTTACTTACGACTTCCTTATTTGATAATCTATTATTTGCTTGGCAATAGGAGAAATATTACTTTAATTATATATGGAATATGAAAATAATATATTTGTTATGGTATGATTAACATGGATAGATTATGTTGCCATTGCTAAAATTTAGCATGTTGTTAGTCAATGTATTATATTCAAGTGATTGAGTTTCTTTTTCTCACTTTAAATGGGAGTTGTGTCATTTGGTTTTGATAACCTATAATTTTTTATCTTTCACTTGGTGCCCACCGGGCATTCAATTTTTATTTATTTATTTTATGATGTATATATATTTGAGTATTAGTAAAATTTGTGTGATAATATGATGATGTAGTTTCACCAATTTGGCCTCTCTCTTTATTTCAAATTCAAAAGGTTGAGATTCTTGATATCATCGATGGGAACATTAACATTTGATTTTCAATCATTCATGAAAATTCATAGTCTTGTTTTAGATTTGATATGATTTTTACACAATGTGTAAATGGATGTTATCTTTTTAACATAATTGAAAAAATATATAATATGATATTCACATTTGAACATTAATATGTTAAGTTTGGTGGGCACTAGGTGGAGTTCATTGTGTCCACTAAGTTGTATAAAGTCCTAAATTAAAATTTTTGGTTTAAATTAATTAAATTTTTGTTCAATTTTTCAATATTTAAATTGGTTATTAATCTGCTAAATGTGGTTTTCTACACATTAAGAGATATATATACATTGGATGCCACTTTGTTTCCTACAATTTTCAATTATCAATAATTCCTTTTTATTGTTTTATTCATTGGAGCTAATAAGAGGATTCCAAAATTAGCTAGTTTGTTGAAGTTTTATTTGTCATATATATGTCCCATAAATGTTTTTGTTTTATAGATATTTAACTGTTTTAAATAATTATATTTGGATCAGGTTATTTTGTGATTAAACTATTTACTTTTTAATTTTTAAATAGTTAATGTAGTGCAGCTATCTTGAATTTCGTGTGGTTTATGAGGGTATTGTATAATCTTTAGCAATCATCATTTCAATAATATCCACGTTTTTTTTAATAAAAAATTTCACCTTCAATATTATATTGTTTAAAAACCCTTCATATTTGAACTAGTAGATATATTAAACCCTTTGTAAAAGATCTAGTATATATTTTTGAAATTTAATTTGGTTGATAAGTTGTTATGGATGATTTAGTAAACATTTTCACATATTTATCCTTAACTTGCTCATATCTACTTAATTACATCCATTTGAAGTAAAGTTTATTATAGATGAAAATATATTTAAAAATAAATTTCAAAAATGAAAATCTAGTGTATATTTCTAGAATTCCATTTATTTAATGGAAGTGTTAAGTTAGATCTCCTAAAAATATTCCATCAATAATCATTATAACCCTTAAAATTTTTAAAGCTTGCCTTTTTTCATTAGTTTCATTTTGTTGCTTTTGGAATTGGAAACTTATTTTAATGGATTATGATTTTTTTTTTAATCCCATGTGGTTAAATTTGCATAGTTCAATTTATTAAATAAGTATCCCAAACTTCCTTCTTGATATTTTTGATTTATTCTATCTTAACAAATTAATATTTAAGTCATTTTTATTTTGAAAAAATAAGTTTTTCCCAAATAATTTTCCCCAATATGAAATTTACCATATGTGTAATAATGTTTTTATTGATTCATTTGTAGAAAATTTACAATATGCATTTTAAATATATTTATTGAATCATGAGTAGAATCAATGCTAATCAAACATCAACAAATACCCATATTGTATAATTTATAGTATCCTACATCTTCTTTAATTTAGAATTTCTAAATATTCATTTCCCAATTAAGCAAGAATCAAAATTCCTTTAGTACACATCACATTTCTACACATTGTTGGAAAACCTTGTGGATATTATTGAGGAAGGATTTCATGTTGAACTTTCAATTGTAAACATTTTTTTCCCCCTTTTATGTCTTATTTAATAAAGGCTTTGTTGTGTGTGATGAGAATAATCCTTCTTTTGGAATATGATTATGTTATAAGGATACACATTATGTTCTTGGGTTTTCCTATTATTCCAAATTATATAACATCTCGTGATTATGAATGTTGTATATTGTGGGATATTGAATGAAAATTGCATTGTTGCACCTATCATCTATATTTTTTAATTTCATTATTTTGGGAGAAGCAACAATGAATTGAAATTGCAGGAAAGTTGTTGACAACTTGCAAAATATGTTATTGTGTTCTCCAAGGTGAGTGGTTATTTGTGTTTGTTAGATTTCGTTTGTTCCTTTGTTGGCAAATTAATTGAGTGTGGTAGGCCCTCTCCACAATAGGGTCTAGGCCCTCTTTGTTGTTATCCCCATCGTAAACATAATAATGTGTACTTGACATGATATCCATTTATGTAATCATTTTTTGAAGTTTTCTTGTACACAACAATTTGTTTTCCTTTATTTGGTGCTGTCAACTGATAGCAATAAGTTCAACCAACCTTTTATGTGTTTTGCCATACTTCTCATCTTTTTCCCAAATCAATTGAGTATCTTTCATCCTTAGTGAAAATTGAAGTTTATTTTCCATTGAACATTCCTCTCATTTTTTTTTTTTGCTTTGGCACTTTCCACAAGGCTAACATGTCATCTATACTTTCTTAACCAACATCATTGTTTTCTATTTATCATCTATTTTCATGTAGACCATTGTTGTTTTTATAGTGTCTCCACCTCATTCTTTGGTTTGTTTGGTTTCTAATAAAATGGCAACTTTTCATGCCAAGGGTAAAGCTAAGCTCACTATTCTCGTTGACAACTTTGGAATCTCATATGTCACAAAGAAATGTTTGTGTGTTATGTTTGGTTTTTATACAAGAATTGTTCACGTCTCCAAGGATGAAATGTATGATGATAACAACAATGTTATTAGATCCATTTATCAAGTTTTAATCTTTGGTGATTTTGGTTTGGAATGGAGAGTGAATGCCGGAAGGTTCAAGATCGTTGTAGAAAGTCTTCCGAAAAGTTCTCAAAATATTGTTTTGACATTGGAAATTGTAGCATTTGTTTTAAATGTTGTTTGCATCTTATGGAAATCAAGCAAGAAGTTGTCCCAAAATGTGTCGATCTTCAATTTTTGTTCATAGATTTGTGCAATTCTTCCGATGTGGATGGAATGCCTTCAATCTCGCTTTGCCCATTGACCTTTTTTCTACACATGAATCATTCTACTTTGGTTTCTACTTATTCCCAATATTCCATTTGAGACATTCCTTTTGTGTTGAATGTATTAGATTGTTTCTAGGCAATGTTGTTTACCAGGCATGCTATTTCTAAGTTGAAAGATTTGAATTATGATAAATTTTTCATTGAAAATGTTCATTGCATTTTGACCACATTCAATGATGGTGTTTTGTTTGAACTCTCCTTTATTGGTAGTCCCAACGGTCACTATGGATAGAAGCAAGGCATGGACAAGAAACATGATGGCCATGCATAGTGTAAGGTCAAGACAACTAACATCAAGAATGATTTCAACCTTACTTTTCAAAGAATTCACTGCTTGGGCCATTTACAATGTCAGAATGATGGCTACAATTTTTTTTTCTTAACAAATGTAGAATTGAAATAGCTTGGATTAGCAATGTTGTTCACGACTTTCAAGGATGTTGTTTTGCTTTCAATCCACCATTTTGCAAAATCTATAATAGTGTCCCCTTTTGCATTAATTTGTGTGCAACTCACATGTATTACATCATGCACAAGCAAGAAAATTTGATTTGAACAACTATTCATTTAGGTACACATGATCATCTAGTGGTGGAAGGTCACTCTAGAAAAGTTGTTGACCAAGTTAAATCCTTGGTTGAGGGGGAGGTGTCTTACACAATGGGGGTTAGTGCATTGACCATTATGTTGGTTGCAAGTAAAACCTTTCTCTCCAAGCATTTTCTGAATGAAGATGGAGGAGGGCTAGTGGAAGTTCTGAAAGGTAAAAAGTTGCACCACTAATGGATAAGTTCATAACATCATCTTCCCCCAATGTCTTCAATTTAAATGCATCCTTTAAGCATCGGCTTAGGAACATAGCGTATGTTTTTAATGATCTCGCTCTCAAAGCAAATAATGGTTATTGTTCTATTTTGGATGGTTGTTTTCCAAGGTAATAAATTGGCGAAAAAGTGTTTTTGTTTAAGATGTTTGTGTATAGAAATGGTAGTGGCTATGATTTAGTCAAGCATATGCAACTCGAGGGTGACCTCCAAACTACTTGGAAAATGTTTGATCATGTAAAGTGTGTTGTGAGGGTTGGATGACATTCGCTTGCCATGTGTATGATTATTTTTATTGTAAGGTGATGACAATTGCAATATGTGATATGCAATTTGAAAACACAAAAGCTTAATGTGTACTATGGTGGAATTTAAACAAGGTCATGGTGAATAATGGTGTTCCCAATCCAAACTTCAAAGGATTCATGGCTGATAACACTTAGGCCAATTGACACATAGTTTGGATTGTCTATGGTAGCGGAAATCCAAGTGAACCAATGGTGGACAAAGAACAAATTTGTTTTTTTCATTGGAATCAATGCATGGACATACACATAAAACATCAGATCAAGCCAAAGTTGTGAGAAAAACATGGGACAATGTGTTCTGAATACAAACATGCCATTTCTTTGGAAGAGGCTGATGTTCGGTATGTAATAATCCAATGTTGGTGGTATTCCTTGGGTGTCGTTAATGAAGTTGGATTTTAAAAGTTAGAGAATTGGTTTAGTTTAGGCATTTTTGTGTGAAACAATGGGGAAGATTTATGATACATGTATCGTTTTCAACCCTCCCACACTTTTTTTTTTCCACCCCACTTTTTTGACAAGTTCACATCTATGTTACCAATTATTTAAAAATTGCATAATAAACATTTATCTTTTCTTGCAAATTCTCTCCCAAAAAGCTTGTAGACATGCCCATGTGCAACCTATCAAAGACAATGCGTATTGTATGGCTCCAATAGTCTAACAAAAACGGAGTTTTTTTAGTAGATGGTTATAATGGCTCAATAAAAGTAGAAATTACACTCCTTACAAGTCCATACAAGATTCTTTAAAATGATTCAAATGGACATGGTTATTATTTTTAAAAATGTTATTATTGTAATTTTTGAATAATACATGTTCAATCACCTACAAACCTTCCCAAATCTATGTGAAAACTTGTATGTAATGTAGTTGATGTCATTTTTAAATTTGGAAGTCCTAAAAAGTAAACCCACAAAATCCATAGGAATAATGCCCCATCTAAATTTTTTAAGAAATGTGCTTTTGGGATAAAGAAATTGAAAAACAAACAAGAATTGTAATTCGTATGGATTTATGAAAATATGGTCAAATTTTAACCATTCAAAAGTCTCTAACTATTAAATGATTAAGGTTTTCAAAAACAAATTCCTCATATGAATTTATTATTTTGTATTACATTATATATTGAATCCTAATAACAAATTTGGAATGTGAATCAATATAATTTTTTCCATTTTGTGATGTTCCAGCTAGATGAATAGTCCATATTTTTCAACTTCAAAAGTTCATTACTACTAAAAAATGATTTTTTAATTAGTAAATAACCACATAGTTCTCTTCATAATGAAAATATTACTCTAGATCCAAGTCCCAATTAGTAGATCTATGGATATATTAATCACCACATGCATTTGAATGAAGGGTACCTAGGGGAAAAACACTCTTTTGTCACAAAAGTGAGCCACCGTAGTTTGCATCTACCCATTTGTATGTTGCAACATCGGATGACTATGTTTGAACTTTCAAAAAATCAACATTGTATTCTCATTTCAAGCAAGGTGGTTGACTAGGTCAAGGGCTTAATAAGAATGAGTTGCTATTTCATAGAGCAACTTAATTTATAAATTTGAAGCAAGTTGGAAACATAGTTTTAAAATATTCCCTGGGATCAACTTGCATAGTTAAACCCTAAACCCTAAAACCCAATGTAATTATTGTGTAGGTAGGAGTACAATTATGGGTGCAAATGAGTTCAAATGAACCAAAATTAATGACGAAACATTAATTTTTCTACAATTCTTTTTACATTTGTCTATGTGGTGCCATTTTAATAGCATGTGAATCATGGAAAGTTGTTCTTCTCGAATAATATGGATATTGAAATATCTAAAATGAATTTTAAAAAATTCTAATATAAAAGTTTTGTGTGAATAAAAGATGTTTAACAACTTCATTCAATGACACCACTTTCATAAACGGCCCCTTAATTTCATAATACAATTTATTTCATCCTCAATTGTTTTATAATAATAGGTTATTATTAGACTCATCTAAAAACACTCAAATTTTCATATTTTTTCAATTTTGTGTTCATAAAAAATTAAGGTTTAAAAAAAGTTCATGAATCCTTTTCGACATGTAAATGTGATGCAATGTAAATGTTGTTTAAAGAAACTTGTAGCTTATAACATAAAAAATAAAAATTGAAAGTGTTAACATGTTTTAGTATGATTTGAAATTATGACAAATTTTCAAGACGAAACACAAAATTTGGCAAAATATATGCACTTTCAAAAATTCGTGTTTATGCAAATTTGATTATTAAAAACCATATGACATATTGGGGCAACTATAAATACAATGTATAAAAAATTTCAAAACATTTCATTTGAAAATTCCTCTTTAGGAAAACATGTTTTTTGGGAAAAAGGACCCCAAAAAGGACAATAATCCTAAATGCAAAATAAACACATTGGCTTGTTATATGTCATTTGGACCCTTTTAAATTGTTATAAAAAACAAATACAATGAACATTGTCAATTTTAATGCTTGTGATGATGTTATGTGTTTGGTTCTTAAACTAGAACTTAGAAACGATGTTAACACTCTAGTTTTATAAATGCTTCGATAATTATTCATTCAACATTTTGCATACATGAATGATGTTTCATTGTTAAATAGAAATTAGTTATCAAACTAAGTTAAATGTTGTTCACTAATTATTTAAAACATTATCAAAAGATTATGGGAAATAATTCTTAAATGTCAAACTCACCATTCTATATATTCGGATGAATATTTTGTACCATTCAAAAAATATTTTTGCCATGTCACTAAAATATTCTATCCACATGGATAAAATATTCTTGTTTAAATGGAAAAGAGTTGCTTATGTGGCAAGAATATTCTTAAAAGATTTTGTGTTATTCACAAAAGTTCTACTCATGTGCTTGTTCATCGCTCACAAGCTCACCATTCGCACTCACTCACTCACACAATGATTGTGTTTTGCCTAATCAAAATTCAACCCTTTTGGAATGTTTTTGGCCTTCCAACAATTCAAGGTCTAATCATGTGTGAGGTGCCATTCCTCCCATTATTAATGTTGATATTGAGACCCTATTATCACTCCATATTATGGTCTTAAAAACATGCAATTTTCTTTGAAAATAGCCGCTTACATTTCGTTTCAAGACTTGGGCGTTGGAGATTTTGTTCTGGTGAAGTTTGCAGATCCAAAATTATATCATGTGTGGATGGAAAAGGTGGAGAGTGAGGTTTTGAAAGATGAAAATTGTAAAAATTTTAGACATCTTCATATCAATGGTGGGTGCCATTGAAAAAAGGAGCAAAAAATGATAGAGACTTATATCAAGATTGTTGGGTGAACAAATGGAAATGCAATTTGGCAGATCCAAAATAGTGCGTTGACATTTCATCCATTCTATTTTCATTTCCTGCTAGAAGCCATGTCATAATAGCATTATAATTTTATTAGTGCTAATCATGAAACCAAGGCCAAACAAAACCTTGATGTAGTTAATGAGACTATAGGAATGTGACTATTATTTTGGTTTTTTACTCATTCATTTTTAAAATGAAATTTGGTTACTAGTTAATTTGAAAGAAGAGTATTATTGTTATCGGAATTTGTTCATCTTTCCTTAGTATGTTGGCATTTTGTATGAATATTGATCTATGCCATGTGATAGTAATCTAAGTTATAGTCTTTCATTATTTTATTTCATTTCATATATAATATGACTTGGTAGCCTTTTCAATCCTTTCCTTTTATTAAATCCACATTGTGTTATATTTTAATTTTTTAATAAATTGCAACTTTTTACCAGGTGGCCACTAGGTATTTGCATCAAATGTATGAAAATTGCTTTCAAAAATTTAGATTTTAAAGTTGCAAGTTTTAGTAATCTTCTTTTACTAAGTTCACATTTTTATATTTTAATGTTTTGATGAATTGAAGCCTTCTACCAAGTGGCCACCAAGTAATTTTATGAAACATATGAAATTTGCTTTCAAATGTCTTAAATTTTGAGTTCCAAGTTTTGATCCTCTCTTCTTTTTGAATGCACATTGTGTTATGTCTAAAGGTTTTAATAAATTGTGGCCTTCTACCAGGTGACCACTAAGTAATCCCATCAAATGTATGAAAATTGCTTTCAAATGTTCAAATTTTAGGTTGTTAGTTCTATATTTGGTTTCGTTTCACAAATTTTGAAAATTTATGTTAAACCAACATTGTATATTGATAATGTGTTTGTTATATATGTGAATATATTGTGGTTGGCATTAACATACACCTCAAGTCCTTAAACTTACCCAATGTAGTATATAAAATTAGAGGGAATTTAAAAATTGACCAAAAATTTGCAAGTTTCTTACAAAATTGTTTACATCAGGTGGCCATTAGGTGGCCCTCCTTGCATTCACAATGTTAAGTCCAAAATTAACATTTTAGTCTAGAATTAATTAAATGCATGTTCTTACCTTATTCAAATTTTTAGATTTCATTATATGTTTTTTCTCACAATTAATGATTTAAAAAATTAGACTTTATTCATTTATTCTCTTTCAAACATTGGTATATTATTGTTTTTTTTTACATCAATTGTATACTTCTACTAAAGGAACTTGTTTATTCCATTTGGGCTTCAAGTTGAACATTCCTCTACCAAATGCACTGTTTTTTATTTTTTTAATTTAAAAATATTTAAAAAGGGCAATGTGATTGCCATCGCTTGGGTGCACATTAAAAACATGGTTAAAAAAAAGGGAAAAAAAGAAAATAGAATTGTAGAAGCTTACCTCAAGCTTGGCAATGACAGCGTTGAGGTTTGAAAATAGGAGGAGGGGAGGGCAAAGGAATATATGAAGCAGGTAGGTAGTGATGGGAGGTCATTAGATTAGCGGCAGCAAAGATGATAAAGGGAAAAGGAAAAATCAAAGGTCAACAAAGATGAGAAAGGGGAAAGGAGAAAAAAAACCTGGTTGGGTCAGGGTGGGGTTCATTGAACCAGATGGGGTGAAAGTGGGAAAACAGGATGGGTGCATTGGTGGGTGCTGGGTCACTTTGGCCCTTTACAATACTATTGCCCCCTAGAAGTGGGGCATTTCATGTGGGGTAATGCCAGAGGATGCAGGCATTACTGGAATAAGGACCTGTGAAAGGTGGAGTTGAGGGGGGCCTGATTCTGGAAATGTCCACAGCCACGAGCATTACACTATGGCATTGACAGATTTTTATTATTTTTCTTTTTTCCCATGATATCTGGTGGTTACCTATCAGACACTTGCAGAGTTTCATGGCAAAATAAAAACTAACATGAGCATTTGAAAAGTGAAATGCCTATGCCCGCTGGCATTTTGCTTTTCAAAATATCCTGCAAGCTTTTACGCTCTGTAAGAGTATCTCCAAATACACTACAAGAAATGAAATGCCTACTGTGAGTGTGGGGAATGGAGACCACTGATTTTTGATCATGGGTCTGGTAAACGTCATCGTCTGAACTTGACTGAAGCACAAAGATGGTTCATCCACATTTCCAAATTAATCTCTCTATCTCTCACCTCTGACAGAGTGTCTAGAACTCTTAAGAAAATACCAACAAGAAGATGTTCAAGGACAGATGAATAACTAATTTAATGAGTTGCCAAACTATATGGGTATATGATCCCTTAATTGATTTCTGGCTTCTACATATCCTACCTAGGCAAATATGGGATCTAAT
>Ga0209208_10000518_pt1 | contig 50598 bp, 40 predicted proteins | sample S1TSphfallax_3_FD_187694 | JGI IMG/M metagenome (GOLD analysis project Ga0209208, IMG submission 187694) | Host-associated microbial communities from peat moss isolated from Minnesota, USA - S1T2_Fd - Sphagnum fallax MG (SPAdes) (version 2) | ecosystem: Host-associated > Plants > Peat moss >... | reverse complement strand
ACCACTGGCTCCAGGAAAGGCTGGGGGGGCGGGTCAGTTCAGGAGGGGTGGGTCAGTTTTGGTGAGCAGAGGTGGGTAACTTCTGGTGAGCGCCGAAGTTTTGATCCGTAATGAGCCGGACTGAACCCAAGTGGTCAGCGCTCAAATAACATGCCTTACAAGCCGTCGCAATCGCCCCTGTTGAATACTCGTCGGCGAGATTGCCTGCGGCATCATACACAAAGGTAGTTGTGCCGCCAGGCGCCTGTTTAAAGACACGCTTTCCATCGCCATCGTAAGAGTATGCCGTCGTCACCTGGTTGATCGAACTGGAAACTGTTCGTTCCTCGGAATCCCATACTGAGGCATAGCCGCCAATTTGCTTCAGATTACCAGCCAGATCATACGCGCTGCCCTGAATCTTCAGCCTGTTGTTGGCATCAACGTTCGTCGACGCGATAGGGGTAAATGGATCAGTTGCGCCCGATGTGACCCACCGGTTTCCATAAATATCGTAGCTGTACGCTTGTGCCCAGGATGATCCTGATTCCGAGGCCGTCAGCAGGCGGTTCCGGCCGTCATATGTGAAGTTCTGGTCCACGCCGAGAATGGTCTCCGTGGCGGTCTGCAAGTTGCCGTTGTTTGTGTTGCAACTGGACGCTTTCATGGGGCAGTAATAGAGATTCACGCCAAAAGCGGATTGAGGGTTGCCGGTTGTTCCCACGCCGATCAATATCGGCTGGATGCCGTTATTGTAGCTCCACGCTTCCGACAGAGTGTTGCCCAGATTCGCAGACTGGATCGCACCATGCGGCGCGTACGTCACCGCGCTCGCATAATTTGTGGTGGAAGAAGGCGCGCTAGCCAGGGTTTGCTTCAGCCAACGTACTGCACCTCTTCTTCGATATCAAAGCCAAACTGCTCGCGCACGCGATGCTTGAGTTCGTTGATGACCCAGACCAGGTCGGCGGCGGTTCCCTGGCCGTCGTTATAAATCAGGTTGGCGTGATAACTGGCCACCTGGATATCGCCTCGGCGCAGGCCTTTCACGCCGGTTTGTTCCAGGAACCAGGCGGAGGCGATTTTGCCTTCGCGAATTTGCCTGGGCGGAATGAGGGCTTGCACATGCGGCGGCAGATGGGCGGCAATCAGGTTCTTGAAAATGCTGCCGGCGCATTTCATTGCGGGCGGATATTTTTCGTCGCGGATAGCGCGAATTTCGGCGGCCTGACGCGCCAGTTCCGCTGGATCGCCTTCGGTGAGGCGCAGCGTGGCTGACAAGATGACCCAGTCCTTATGGGCCTTGAAAATGCTGTCGCGGTATTGGAACTGGCAGGCGGCGTTGTCGAATTCCTTGATGTTGCCACTAACGCAGAAGCGAACCTTTTCCGCCATTTCGTGGATGGATCGGCCGTAGGCGCCCGCGTTCCCATAGACCGCGCCGCCCAGATAACCGGGGATGCCGGTCATCGTTTCGAGTCCTTTTAGGCCTTGTTCGATGCTGGCATCGACCACAGATTGGAGAACCGCGCCAGCTTGGGCGGTCCATGCAGATCCGTGCCGCTCTATTTTGCCGCCGGTGTAGCGCAGCACGATTCCCTTGAAACCGGCATCGGCCACCACCAGATTTGTGCCGCCTCCGATCACGACGTGAGCCTCCTCGCTTTGCGCGACCACGGCCAGCGCCTCCACAAAGGCGGCTTCCGAGGCGGTGTCGAATAACAGGCTGGCCGGGCCGCCCATTCCAAAACGCGTGTAGCTAGATAAAGGAACGCCCTGCAAAATACGGGCGTCTGAGATGGCGGAGAGACGGCTGGCGGTCTCCGGGAGAACAAGCATATGTTCTGATACTATCGGGTTAAGCAATGAAGTTTTTCCTGGATTCAGCGAACATCGCTGAGCTGAAGAGCGCCCTGGCGTGGGGCATTGTCGACGGTGTCACCACCAACCCCAGCCTGATAGCGAAAGAAGGCGTTCCCGTTGAGGAGCAGGTTCGCGGCATTTGCGAGCTGATGAATGGCGATGTCAGCGCGGAAGTGATTTCCACTTCGACGCCGGAAATGATTGAGGAAGGGCGGCGGCTGGCCAAAATTCACCCGAATATCGTGGTGAAAGTGCCGATGATTCCGGAAGGCATCAAGGCGGTTTCCGCGCTTTCGAAAGAAGGCATCCGGACGAATGTGACGCTGTGTTTCAGCGCGGCGCAGGCATTGATTGCGGCCAAGGCCGGGGCTTATATTGTGAGCCCGTTCATTGGGCGCGTGGATGATATCGGCTATTCGGGGATGGAGATGATTCAGGACATCATGACCATCTATTCGAACTACGGGTTTGAGACCAAGGTGCTGGCCGCTTCGGTGCGCGGGCCGCTGTGCGTGATTCAGGCCGCGAAGGCGGGCGCGCATATTGTGACTCTTCCTTATAAAGTGATGGAGCAGATGTTCCATCATCCGCTGACGGACCGGGGGCTGGCGCAGTTCTTGCACGACCACCGCAAAGCGTTTGAATTGGTTAGCGTTTAAGTTTCGCTGGCGCGTTTTAGGCGGTCGCGAATTCCGTCCCATTCCGGTGTTTCCGGCGGCTTCCGCACCGCAATCCAGTCCCAGCCTTCGGCGTCGGCCTGGCGCAGTTCGGCATACAGGCAGGCGGCGTAGCTTTTGCTGTCGCGCGGCATTTCGATGATGCGGCCGCGGCCTTGCGCTGGCGTGATTCCTTCTTCCAAGACATAGAATTTGGTTCGCGGCGCGTAGTGGCGCGGATGCTGGCCGGGTGATTCCACTATTTGCGGCTTGTCGATTTCACGGGCATAGGGAAGTTCAATCATGCCGGGGCGCAGGACAACCGGCGGATTTCGTCTTAGCGAAACAACTGTGGATTCGATTCCGACGCTGGTGGGTCCGCCGTCCAGAATCAGATCGACCGCATCACCCAGACTGTCCAGTACATGCTGGGCGGTGGTGGGAGAAATTTCCGTGAAGCGGTTGGCGCTGGGCGCGGCAATCGGGACGCGGGATTGTTTGATCAGTTGCAGCGCGACTTTATGTTCGGGCACGCGAAGGCCGACGGAATCCAGATTGGCCGTCACGATGTCAGGCACAATGGAGGCTTTTTTCAGCACCATGGTCAGCGGTCCGGGCCAGAATTGGCCCGCCAGGGTTTCGGCCAGATCCGGCCAGGATTCGGTTAATGACCGGGCCATGGCAACGGTATCGACATGCACAATCAGCGGGCTGGCGAAGGGGCGGTTTTTGGCGGCGTAGATGCGCGCCACGGCATCAGCATCCAAGGCGTTTGCGCCCAGGCCGTAGACGGTTTCGGTGGGGAAGGCCACCAGGCCGCCCGCGCGAATGATTTTGGCTGCGCGCGCGATTTGTTCTTCGTCCGCCGGGACTATCATGCGCCTACTCGTCTGAATCGTCCGACACATCGCCGGCGATGCGGCCGGTTTTTTTCCAGACCAGGAAAGCGTGAATCAGGCTGTCGATGTCGCCGTCCAAAACGCGGTCCGTGTCGCCGATGGAGAGGCGAGTGCGCAGGTCTTTGATCATGCGGTAGGGCGCCAGCACGTAGCTGCGAATCTGGCTGCCGAAGTTGATTTCCAGCTTGCCTTCTTCCACCTTGGCGTCGGCCTTGCGGCGCTTCTCCATTTCGAATTCGTAGAGCTTGGCGCGCAGTTGTTTCATGGCGCTGGCGCGGTTCTTGTGCTGAGACCGCTCGTTCTGGCATTGCACAACAATGTTGGTGGGCAAGTGCGTGAAGCGGACGGCCGATTCCGTCCGGTTGACGTGCTGTCCGCCCGCGCCGCTGGCGCGGAAGACGTCAATTTTCAGGTCTTCGGGCTTGATGTCGATGACAATTTCGTCGTCAATTTGCGGATAAACGAAGACCGAAGCAAACGACGTGTGGCGGCGCGCGTTGGCATCAAAGGGCGAGATGCGCACCAGACGATGAACGCCCACTTCCGATTGCAACTGGCCATAGATGTTTTCGCCGTTTATTTCGACGGTGGCGGATTTAATGCCCGCGCCGTCGCCTTCCAGGCGGTCGGTGAGGACGGCTTCATAGCCATGGCGCTCGGCCCAGCGCAGATACATGCGCAGCAGCATTTCCGCCCAATCCTGGCTTTCGGTGCCGCCCGCGCCGGGATGGATGACGACAATGGCATCGCGCGCGTCGTTTTCGCCGGAGAGCAGCATGCCGGTTTCGAGCGTTTCGAGTTTCGCGCCGAACTTCTTGAGTTCACGCTCAATGTCGGCGGTAACTGATTCGCCTTCGCGGCCCAGTTCGAAGAGCGTGTCGATGTCTGAAAGCGAGGCGGTGACTTGCTCCGCCTGCGCCACGGATTCTTCCAGGCGCTTGCGGTGCTGCATGAGTTTCTGGCTTTTTTCGGGCTGATTCCAGAAGGCGGGATCGTTAATTTCGGCTTCGGTGCTTTTTAATTCTTCCCGTTTGCGGGGCGCGTCAAAGATAGCTCCTGACAGCTTCACCTTGCTGCCGGAGCGCAACATACTCTCTTTCTAACTCATCGAGGGTCATACAGAGTTAGTGTAGCTGGTGGGGGATTTCGTGCGAAACTGGGGCGAAGATATGCAAATTCATCTCAGTCCGGAAATTGAGGCTAAATTGAACCGTCTGGCGGATGCGCGCGGTGGTAACGCTGAGGAAGTGGCGCGGGAAGCCATCGAGCAGTTTGTGAATTACGACGACTGGCTTCTGACCGAGGTGGAAAAGGGCTCGGAGCCAAATTGAGAACGGCCTGACGCTTTCGCACGGAGAGCCAGCATAGATGATGCTTCGCTGGACAGAAGAGGCAGCCGGATCGGCAAGACGCAGGGGACTCGCGAACTGGTGCTGGCACAATTGCCGTACGTGCTGATCTATCGAATTCAGGGCGATGCCATCCAGGCTGTGCGCATTCTGCATGGCGCGCAGAATTGGCCCAAAGCTGGCACCCAATCCCCACACGCTCCGATACAATAAAGTCACAGGAAATTAGAACTTTTCAGAACGCCTGAAATAGCCGTGCGATGACGCCGTATCGGAGCGCCAACCGCCCAGAAAAAACAATCCAAAATGCAAGAGCTTCAAGAACCCGTGCTGGGTATAAATAGCTGGTGGGAGGACGAACTCCAGCAGCAATCCCGTTTCGACCGCGCCACTATGGACGACGGATGGAACGACCTTTTTATTGTGCAAACGGAGCCGCCCGCGCCCAGCAATGGGCATGTGACTGAGACGCCGGAGGTGGAGGCCGTTGCGGAAAAGCCGGTTCCCGCGCCGCCGCCCGTGGCAGAGGCCGCCGCTCCTGAGCCAGTTCAGGCTGCTGCTCCGCCTCCTGCCGCCCCTGCACCGCCGCCTCCAGCCCCGGTTGCGGTCGCACCCCCTCCTCCCGCCGCTCCTGAGCCTCCTTCAGCAGCGCCAACCACCTCAGTCGCCAAGACCGCGCCCGCCGCGCCTGCCAAAGCCGCCCCTGCCAAAGTAGCCAACGATCAGCTAGTCCCGCTGCGCGGCGCGGCGGCGCGCATTGCCGAGAACATGACGGCCAGCCTTTCCATTCCGGTGGCCACGTCGCAGCGCCGCATTCCGGTGCGCGTGATTGAAGAAAATCGCAACATCATCAACAAACAGCGCGCCATTCAGGGCAAAGGCAAGCTCAGCTTTACGCATCTCATCGCCTGGGCCATTGTGCGGGCTCTGAAATCGAACCCCGGCCTGAACCATGCGTTTGCGCAGAAGGAAAATGAGAGTTTTCGCGTGGTTCATCCGCAGGTGAACATCGGCCTGGCGGTGGATATCGCGGCCAAAGATGGCACGCGGTCGCTGAAAGTTCCTAATATCAAGAACGCGGACGAAATGAACTTCGCGCAGTTTGTCTCCGCTTATGACGACATTGTGGCGCGCGCCCGCACCAACAAGCTGCAAGTCTCCGATTTTGAAGGCACCACCATTTCGCTGACGAATCCGGGGACGGTGGGAACGTATGGCTCCGTGCCGCGCTTGATGCCGGGACAGGGCGCGATTATCGCCACAGGCGCCATTGAATTTCCGGCTGAATTCGCCGCCGCCAGCCAGGAAACGCGCAACCAGTTGGGCCTCAGCAAAGTGGTGATGGTTTCCTGCACGTATGACCATCGCATCATTCAGGGCGCGGAATCGGGCGCATTTCTGGCCAAGCTGCAGCAGATGCTGCTGGGCGAAGACAATTTTTACGAACTGGTTTTTCGCGACCTGAAAATTCCGTTCCGCCCGCTGAAGTGGCAGATGGACGCGCCCATTTCTCCGGCGCGCTATGGCACAACCATCAACACCGATGTGGCGAAAGAAGCGGCGGTCATTCAGCTGATCAACGCTTACCGCACGCGTGGGCATTTCCTGGCCAACACCAATCCGCTGGGCAGCGATCCCGGTTATCATCCCGACCTGGACCCGACCTCTTACGGCCTTTCCATCTGGGATCTGGACCGCCCGTTTCTTTCCGGCGCGGTCAAAGCGCCCAGCGGCGCCATTGCGCATTACAACCAGCCGTTTGAAACGCTGCGCGAGATTTTGGAGCGGCTGCGCACCACTTATAGCAGCTCCATCGGCGTCGAGTACATGCATATTCAGGAGCCGGCGCAGAAGCAATGGCTGCAGGAGCACATGGAAGCCACCATGAATTCCTGGGCCTTGGAAGATGTCACGCGCCAGCGCATTCTGCACCGGCTGATTCAGGCCGAAGAGTTCGAGCATTTTCTGCAAAACCGTTTTGTCGGGCAGAAGCGCTTCGGCTTGGAAGGCCTGGAAAGCACCATCGTCGTCTTGGATGAAGTGCTGGAGCGCGCGGCCAACGACAACGGCCACGAAGCGGTGATCGGCATGGCGCATCGCGGACGGCTGAACGTGCTGGCCAATATTGTCGGCAAGTCCATGGCGCAGGTGTTTTCAGAATTCGACGGCGAGCCCGATCCGCAAAGCGTGCAGGGCGCGGGCGACGTGAAATATCACTTGGGCGCAAGCGGCGTTTTTAAATCCACGCATGGGCGCGACATTCTGGTGTCGGTGGCCTTCAACCCCAGCCACCTGGAAGCGGTGGACCCGGTGGTGGAAGGCCTGGTTCGCCCGAAGCAGGACCGGCTGAACGACACCAAGCGCGAGCGCGTGATTCCCATATTGATTCATGGCGACGCGGCGTTTATTGGCCAAGGCGTGGTGATGGAAGTTTTCCAGTTTTCGCAACTGAAAGGCTACACCACCGGCGGCACCATTCATATTGTCACCAATAATCAGATTGGGTTCACGACGAATCCGCTGGACGGCCGCAGCAGCGCGTATTGCACGGATGTGGCGCTGTCCGTGCAAGCGCCGGTGTTCCACGTGAATGGCGACGATCCGGAAGCGTGCTTGCGCGTGGCGCAGATTGCTTATGCGTACCGGCAGGAATTCAAGCGCGATGTGGTGATTGACATTGTGGGCTATCGCCGCCAGGGCCATAACGAAGCGGACGACCCCAGCTACACACAGCCTGTGATGTACCGCAAGATTAAGAGCACGCCGACGTGCGCGGTGCAATATTCGGAAAAACTGGTGCGCGAGAAAGTGGTGCCGCAGGACCAGATTGAAGCGCTGCGGTCAAGCGCGCGCACACGGCTGAGCCTGACGTATGATGAGGCGCGCAAGAGCCGCGAAGAATTTGCGATTGAGCAGTTTTCGCCGTCTGAATCGGCGCAGATTTCGCAGCCCATTCCGACCACCGCCGCGCCGAAGGCCACGCTGGCGCGCATTATTGAAACATGCACTTCGCTGCCGGCTGAATTTCACCTTCATCCCAAGCTGAAATCGCTGCTCGAAAAACGCCGGGACGCCATCAACGGCGCACCCATTGATTGGGGTTTTGCGGAAACGCTGGCGTTTGGAAGCCTGGTGCTGGAAGGCACGCCTGTGCGCTTGAGCGGCGAAGATGTGGCGCGCGGAACGTTTACCCAGCGGCATCTGGAATTTTTGGATTATGAAAGCGGCGAAGGTTATTTTCCGCTGGAGCATTTGGATCCGCACCAGGCCAAGTTCGAAGCCATCAACAGTTCGCTCAGCGAATTCGGCGTCATGGGCTTTGAGTTCGGCTACAGCGTGGCTGCGCCGACGACGCTGGTGATGTGGGAAGCGCAGTTTGGCGATTTCGTGAACGGCGCGCAAATTATTATCGACCAGTTTATTGTTTCAGCCGAATCGAAATGGAACCAGCCCAGCGGCCTGGTCCTGCTGCTGCCGCACGGGTTTGAGGGCCAGGGGCCGGAGCATTCCAGCGCGCGCATTGAGCGCTTCCTGCAGCTTTGCGCGGAGAATAATATTCAGGTGTGCAACTGCACCACGCCCGCGCAGTACTTCCATTTGCTGCGGCGTCAGATGCACGGCGGGCTGGACCGGCGCGGCATTCGCAAGCCGCTGATTGTGTTCACGCCGAAGTCGCTGTTGCGCTATGCAAAGGCCGCTTCGACCATTGAAGATTTGTCGTCGGGAATTTTTCAGGAAGTGATGGCGGATGAAGCCGTACTGGGCCACGGCGTGAAGCGCATTCTGCTGTGCTCCGGCAAGGTTTATTACGACCTGCTGAACAAGCGCGAGGAACTGGGCCGCACGGATGTGGCGATTATCCGGCTGGAGCAGCTTTACCCGTTTCCGCTGGCGCGCCTGACGGATATTATCGGGCGCTATCCGGAAGATGTGGAGATGTTCTGGGTGCAGGAAGAGCCGGAGAATATGGGTCCTTGGTACTTCGTGGAGGAACAGATGCAGTCGCTGCTGGAAACGCCCGCTCCGGTGACGGGGCACAAGCGGCAGTTGGGCTATGTGGGCCGGGCAACGGCGGCGAGTCCGGCGGCGGGCGCGCATAAGGTTCATCATGACCAGCAGGAAGCGCTGGTGGCGGAAGCGTTTGCGGCGGTTCCGGGAGTGGTGAAGAAGGCGCGGCGGCTGGTGAGGAAGAAGCGCTAGCGTTTTAAGAGAATTTCCACGCGGTCACAGGCGGCCATCAATCCGTCTTCTTGATTGATGGCTGATGCGATTTTGAGGGCGCTGCTGACGTAATGGCCCTGCAATAACTTTTTCAAGGCCATGGCTGCGCGGGCGGCGGTGTATTGATGGCGCGGCAACACCTCGCCCACTCCCATGCGCTGCAGGCGATAGCCGTTGTCAGGCTGATCGTGCGCCCAGGGCACCACCAGCATCGGCTTGCCGGCGCGCAGGGTTTGCGCCACCGTGCCGATGCCGCCTTGATGAACCACGGCTGAAACCAGCGGCATGATGGCCGAATAGGGCGCGTATTCTTCGGCGTGAATGAGATTGGTTCCGGGCTTGGATGGCAGGCCGGTTAACAGAATGGCGCGGACGCCGAGCATTTCCGCTGCTTTGGCGCTTTCTTCGTAGAAGGTTCCGGGATGAGTGACGGCGGAGGAACCGAGGGTGAATAAGATGGGCGGAGGTCCGTCGGCCAGGAATTTTTGCAAGCCCTCACTCAATCCGGTTGCCCCGAAACCGCGCTTGTCATAGAAGACGAAGCCGGTGGGCGCGGAATTGACGGGCCAATCGGGCTGGGGTTCGGCAAAAGCCTTCGAAAGCAGAGTGAGCGTGCCCAGCGGAGAAAAAACGCCCTCCATCACTGGATTGCTGGTGTTGGGAAGCCCAAGCTTCTTGCGCAGCGCAAAGACCGGCGCAGCCCAGCGACGCGTTTCGCGGTCGGCGGCTTTTCGCATGGCGGCAAAGGTCCAGCGTCCCAGCTTGTAAAGATGGCGCGTCCAAGGCGCCATGGCGACCACGGCCGGATCATAAGCAGAGAAGAAAATCGCCGGCTGCAAGGCAACAGAAAGCCACGGTATTTTTCGCGCCTCGGCCACAATCGGCCCGGCGTAAGAGGCCGCGTGGGTCAGCAGCAAGTCCGCGCCAACGCAGGCGCGGTCCAAATCGGTGAAGCTGTTTTCCACCTGGGGAAGAATGTAATCGCGCAGCAAGTAGATGGTGCCGCGCGTGGGATGCCAGAGTTTTTGAATCATCTCCGGCTGGTTCAGCAGTTCGCCCACGTCGGGACGAACCTGCGCGAAGCCGACGCCTTCCTCCGTCACTTTCTGGCGATACACTTCCGCCGTGGCCACCACGCATTCATGGCCGCGGCGCTGCAGTTCCATAGCGATGGCCAGATACGGATGCAGATCACCGAAGGATCCGAACGTGTTCAGAACGATGCGCGCCACTTAGGGCATTTTGGCACTGTAACGTTTCCGCACGGCCAGGCAGCGAAACCACTGGGACAGACAGCCTTTATCCGCCCGCAGGATGTTGGGCATGGACGCGCGGGTTGCGTGCGGCGGATAAAGGTGTCAGTCCCGGGTTTCGCCCGCTGCGAGGGCAGATCCTAAGGCACCAGCTTGACGGCTGCGCTGTTCTGTTCCTTGCTTTTTTGCCCGGCATCCATGAAGGCAAACATCTCCATGGTTTCGCCGTTCGGAACGGGCGGCTTTTGGGTGTGCATGAATTCCACAATTTTCTTCACCAGCGGAATGTAGCTGACGCGGACATCGGGGCGGGAATCAATTTTCTGCCCCTTCACAAAGGCGATTGCGCCGTATTTTCCGTAAGGCCGCTCCAGATGAACCACGCCTAATCGTCCGTCGGCCCAGCGCCCGGTCAGCACGTCTTCCTCTTTCGAAGACATGCGCGAAACTTCCACGCAGCCCGGTCCCAGAATGGTGTACAGCATTTCCACGCCATGAATGCCGTACCAGGTGAGGTCAAGCGCATGGTGCGGCTCCAGTGGTCCCGGCGCCCAGACCATGGCGCCGGTGACATCGGCATTTTTCATGTCTTCCACTTCGCTGAAGCGCAAGGCGGAGGCGCTGAACCACGGTATGTGCTCCTTCGCAGCCAGGGCCGCAATGGCCAGCGCGTCTGGAAACGTGGACGCCAGCGGCTTGTCGATAAACACCGGCTTGCCGCATTTGGCGGCTTCGCGAAACTGGGCCAGATGCGTGCGTCCGTCCACGCTTTCCAGCAGAATGCCGTCCACCAAGGGGCACAAGTCGGAAATGGCGGGCACAATTTTGACTTCCCATTTCTTCTGAATCTCGGCCGCGTATTCGTCGGTTCGCTTCGCGCTTTCTTCAATGTCGGGGCTGCCTCCCTTGTAGGCGGCCACCACCTTAGCGCCGCCAATATGGTCAGGTGCCAGCGGGTCGTTCAGCAATTTGGTGAAGGCAGTGGCGTGCGAGGTGTCGGTGCCGATGATGCCCAGTTTTAAATCTTGCGCCTGTGCCAGGCCGATCGCCAGAAGGAGAAGAAAAATAATCCTCATAATCAATCCATAATCTTAGCCGCAAGAAACAATACCGATCAAAACACCGTCAAACTCTCGGTGTCATCACTTCAGAACGGTTCCGATCCGCTTTGGTACAAAGACGCGATCATTTACGAGGCCCACGTTCGGGCATTTCACGACAGCAACGCCGACGGCATGGGCGATTTTCGGGGTCTGGCGGAAAAGCTGGATTATCTCCAGGAATTGGGCGTCACCGCCATCTGGCTGCTGCCGTTTTTTCCCTCACCCTGGAAAGACGACGGCTATGACATTTCCGATTTTCGCAGCGTTCATCCGGCTTACGGCACGCTCAAAGACTTCCAGCAGTGCCTGAAAGAAGCGCATGCGCGCGGACTGAAAGTGATCACCGAACTTGTCGTCAATCACACATCGGACCAGCATGAATGGTTTCAGCGCTCGCGCCGCGCCGCGCCTGGTTCGCGCTGGCGTGATTTCTATGTCTGGAGCGATTCGCCCGCCAAATACGACGGCGTGCGCATCATTTTCAAGGATTTTGAGCCCTCCAACTGGAGCTGGGACCCGGTGGCGAAGGCTTATTACTGGCACCGCTTTTTTTCCCATCAGCCGGACTTGAATTTCGACAATCCGCTGGTGCGGCGCGCGGTGATGCGCACGCTGGATTACTGGGCGGAAATGGGTGTGGACGGCTTTCGGCTAGACGCCATTCCGTACCTGTTTGAGCGCGAAGGCACAAGCTGCGAAAACCTCTCGGAAACGCACGATTTTCTGAAAGAGCTGCGCCGGCATATGGACGAAAACCATCCCGGCCGCATGCTGCTGGCCGAAGCCAATATGTGGCCGGAGGATGCGGTGGCGTACTTCGGCGAATGGGGCGACGAATGCCACATGTCGTTCCACTTTCCGCTGATGCCGCGGCTGTTCATGGCGCTGCGCCTGGAAGACCGCTTGCCCATCGTGGAAATTCTGAAGCGCACGCCGGTGATTCCGGAAACCTGCCAGTGGGCCATGTTTCTGCGCAATCACGATGAACTGACGCTGGAAATGGTGACCGATGAAGAGCGCGATTACATGTACCGTTCATATGCGGCCGATCAGCGCGCGCGCATCAATTTGGGCATTCGCCGGCGCTTGGCGCCGCTGCTGGGCAATGACCGGCCGCGCATTGAAGTGATGAACGCGCTTTTGTTTTCCATGCCCGGAACGCCGGTGATCTATTACGGCGACGAAATTGGCATGGGCGACAACGTTTATCTGGGCGACCGCAACGGCGTGCGCACTCCCATGCAATGGAATCCGGACCGCAACGCCGGCTTTTCCAGCGCCAATCCGCAGAAGCTTTACCTGCCGGTGACCATTGACCCTGCTTACCATTACGAAGCCATAAATGTGGAATCGCAGGCGGAGAATCCCAATTCGCTGCTGAACTGGACCAAGCGGCTGATTGCGCTGCGCAAGCAGTACAAAGCGTTTGGGCGCGGCACGCTGGAATTCCTGGCCCCGGCGAACCAGCGCGTGATTGCCTACATTCGCCGCTATCAGGAAGAAGTCATTCTGGTGGTGGCGAATTTGTCGCGCTTCTCGCAGGCGGCGCAACTGGATCTGGCGGAATTTGCCGGCTACACGCCGGTCGAAATGTTTGGCCGGACAGATTTTCCGCTGGTTTCCGACGCGGCTTACACGCTGACGCTGGGCGCGAATTCGTTTTTCTGGTTTTCGCTGGAAAAGCACGAAGCGCCGGTGCAGGCGGTTTCGCCCGCCACCACGACGATGGCCATGCGCCTGCCGACAGTGTTTGTTCCCAGCCTGGCGAATCTCTGGGAAGAGAGCATACGCGCCAGCATTGCGTCCATTTTGCCGCGCTATCTGCAGACTTGCAGATGGTTCCGGTCGGGCGGACGGCGCTTCCGATCGCTGGAAATCACGGAAGTGGTGCCCATCAAGGCGCAGACGTATCAGTTCATTTTTCTGCGCGCGGAATACTCTACGGGCGACCCGGAAACGTATCTTTTGCCGGTGGGCTGCGCCAGCGGGGACAATCTGGAAGAGCTGAAAGCCAGCCACTCAGGCTCTTTGCTGGCGCAGATTCAGGCGGGCGACCAATACGCCATTCTGTTCGCAGCCACAGACAATGCCGATTTCAACACCGCTCTTTTGGAGGCGTTCGCGCGCCGCAAGCGCTTTGCCGGCCAGCACGGGACGATTCTGGCGGAGCGCAACAAGATTTTTCGAAAGCTCTGGGGCGCCAGCCATCCCGACCTTGCGCCCGCCCCGCTGCCGATTGCCCAGGTGGCCACATCGATTCGTTTTGGCGACCGCTTTGTGATGAAGGTGCTGGCCAACATCGAGCCCGGCGTGCATCCGGGCGTGGAAATGGGCCACGTGCTGAGCGAGCATGTTGCGCCGTTTGCGGGATTCCTGGAGTATCAGCCGAAAGACGGCGAAAAAACCGTGCTCGCCATGCTGCACGGCTTTGTTCCGAATCAGGGGAATGCCTGGGACAAGACCAGTGAAGAGCTGAAGGGCTGTTTTGCGCGCATAAAAGAAACGGCTGAGCTGGAACCGCTGCCCGGAAGCATCTTCGATTTGACGTTTGCGCTTGCTGAACCATCGTCCCAGGCGAAAGAACTGATTGGCGGGTATTTGAATTTCGCCCATCGCATGGGGCAGCGGCTGGCGGAACTGCATCTGAAACTGGCCAGCCTCACCAGCGATCCCGCCTTTGCGCCCGAGCCCTTCAATGATTTTTACCGCCAAGGGCTCTATCACGGCTTCATTGGCCTGACCGGACGCCGCCTGGAGTTTCTGCGCCAGCGCTACGCGGCCCTGGAGCCTTCCCTGCGCGAGCAGGCGGAAAAAGTTCTGAACGGGCAGCCAGCCATTTTGCAAAAACTGAGCGCCATTTTTGAGCAGCGCGTCCCGTCCGTCCGCGCGCGCTTTCACGGACGCGCTCACCTGGGGCATGTTCTGGTTGCCCCGGGTGACGCGGAGGGTGTTGACGCCGTTTTCTTCGATTTCGGCGGCGACCCGGCCCAGCATATCAGCGAACGGCGCATCAAGCGCTGTCCCATTCGCGACGTGGCCAGCATGCTGATTTCCTTCGCTTACGCCACGCAGGTGGCCGTTCTTGCCAGCGGCGCTACGGATGCGCACAGAGCTTGGGGACGCTTCTGGTTCACGCATGTCAGCGCGGCATTTTTGCGAGGCTATTGGGAAGCCGCGAAGGATGCCGCCTTCATGCCGCCCACCCAGGCGCATCAGCAGGTTTTGATTGATGCTTACCTAATGGAGCGCGCCTTGCTGGACATTCGCGCCGACATCGAAGCCCGGGCTGAATTCGCCGGCGTCCCGTTCCGGGTCATTTTGCATCTGCTGGAGTCGCAGTAATGCCGCTTAGTTGGCTGTGGGTTTTTCAGCATGGTCGATGACCAAGACAGGAACCGGCCCCGGCTCTGATTTCAGCTCCAGGCCGAACTGTTCGCGCATAGCCGCAAAGACCGAGGGCAGGGGCGATCCCATGCTTTCGTCGCCAGCCCATTTCACAACGCCGAAATAGTAAGATCCAGTCAGGCCAGTCTTATCGATCACCGGTTTTCCCAGCGCGTGGCTCAGAATTCCCGTCAAGGCGGTGATGGTAGCGGACCCGCAGCAGAAGCCGATATGGCAGTGCGGGTCGTCCTCTGGACAGCCTATGGAACCCGGCTGAATGGGTGGATCGTGAGCAGGGTCTGACGGTTTGAGCTTCCACTTGCCGGGCGCCAGGCTCAGTGCATACGTGGCCAATTTCCTGGTTTCCCAGTGGGCGCCAAGGCTGAAGCGCTCCGCCAGGAGAGATTGCATCATCAGCCTCGATTGGCCGATGGTCGTATTGGCAGGCATCGTCGCTTCCATGGCGAAGGTCCCGGCCGAGTCGGGCGAACCGCACGCAGCCCTGCCCCACTTCGGCAGACCTTCAAGCCGCTCCGATCCGGCAAGGTCGTAGGCGTAAAAAATCAGCGACTGCAGACTGGCACATTGTGAGCGAACCCTTCCGGTGGAGAATTGAACGCCGGCAACGTACTGGCCAGCAGGCCCTTGTCCGTGTCCCCATTCGTGAATCGAAGCCACTTCGAAGGTGGGCTTCGGTGGCTCCTGTGCGGCCACCCGAGGCAGAATGATGGGAGTGAGGAGAGCCCCGACAGTGAGAGCGATGGCGGTGATGCGCTTCATGATGTCAACTATACCCGCAATCACGCGCTGACCGTCTCGCCTCTACTTGCTCAAAACAACAGCAATAATCGCCACCGCCAGAGCTGGCGGCATCACCACCACCCCCCACTTCAAAAACTTCCAGAACGAAACCTCCTGCCCCTCGCGCCGAATCGCCATCAGCCAAAGAATAGTCGCCAGCGAACCGGTGACGGAAAGATTCGGCCCCAGATCAACGCCAATCAAAACCGCATCGCGAAGCGCGCCGGCCGCCTGCGCCGCCCGCACCGCCGCGCCGCTGATTAAGCCGCTAGGCAGATTGTTCATCAAATTCGAAATCACGGCAACGCCAAAGCCCGAACTCAGCGCGCCCAAAACAGGAGGCCACTGCTTCATCGCCCGCAGCGCCTGAACGGCAGCGTCCAAAGCTCCCGCTGAATTCATCGCCTCCACAATCACAAACAGCCCCGCCACCAGCGGCAGCACGCTCCACGAAATCTCCTTCACAATATCCTTTGGAGTCGAATGGTCTCGGAAAGAAATGGCGACAGCCACCAAAACCCCGACAGCAAGCGCGGGAGCGCCAAGATCCACATTCAGAGCCGACGCCGTCATCAATGCCGCCGCCAGCAGCGTGATCCCGCCCAGCGTGAGCTTTCCCGTCGCGGACAACGGCTGGCTCTCCACATCTGTCTTCATATCGCCCCGCAAAAGCTTGCTGGAGAGCCAGCGCAAAATCAAAAACGTCGCCACGATGGACGCCACCGAAGGCAGCCCAAACGTGAGCAGCCAGCGGCCCAGCGTCGGCATGCCGCCGCTATACACCACCAGGTTTGCCGGATTGGAAATGGGCAAAACAAAGCTGGCCGCGTTGGCAATGAAGGCGCAAATCAGCAGGTAAGGCAGCGGTTCCGCCTCCGCTGTGCGCACCGCCGCCAGCACGGCCGGAGTCAGCACCACGGCCGTGGCATCGTTTGACAGAAACACCGTGACCACCACGCCCACGCCGTAAATCAAGACAAATAATCGCGACCGCGACCCTTTGGAAGCTCGAACAGCATGCCCGGCCACCCAGCCGAAAACGCCTTCCCGCCGCGCCAGTTCCGACATCATCATCATGCCTGTCAGAAACAGGTAAACATCCAGCCCTTTGGCAACCGCATGGGCCGCGGCGGCAGGAGAAAGCAACTGGCACAGCACCAGCAGGCACGCGCCTCCTGCCGCCCACCAGGCTTCCGGCCATCCTTTCGGGCGGATCAGCACCAGCGCGATGGAAGCCAGCGAGATGACCCAAATGGCAGCGGTCATTTCCGACGCCACGAAGGCCACGGGCCTTTGGTGCCTTTCTCATTTGGCCCCAATTCGGTTCCTAATATGCCTTTGCTTTCCCAGGCCCCAATCGCATTTTCATAATCAATCTCCCGCTTTGCCGGTGAATCATGCCGGCCAGTTTGGCTGACGCATATCAAAATTTCATCGCTGGCTTGTTGCCCGCGGGAAGTCTCTGCCGTGACCACAACGGAGTGCGCACCATCCCGCACGCAGCGCGAGTCCCAGCTCAATTCCCAGCCATGGCCGCCAAACTGCATTGCTTGTGCCGCAGCCTGATCGACACGACACACCACAGATCTCAACGATGAACCGCCCCAGACCTGGGCCCTGACGGAAACCTGCCCTCTCACAACCTGAGCAGCGCTCTCCGGCCTGGTAATCAGCCGTTCATCGGCGGGCGAAGTGATCATAACGAAAGGCCACGGCCCGCGTTCCTTAAATTTCCAGCTCACCACACCATCATCAATCGTGGTGATGGAGAACCCCGGCGGCCCCTCTTCAATCTGGCCCGTGGACCGGGTGGCCGCGTAAATAGTGCGCCCATCGTTTGCCAGTTCGTTGTAATGCGTGTGGCCCATCTCCACCAGCGGGACCTCAAATTCCCGGATCAACCGGCTGAAACGTTTTCCCTGCGTCTTCAGTTCGCTCGGATACAGGTGAGTAAACACCAGCGCCCGCGGATTCTCCTTCAACTGCCCCGCAAGCCATTCCATCTGCTTGCCGCCAAAGTCAAAGTCTTTCTCAGATCTTCCATCCATCGCATTTAGAAACAGGAGCCGAAACTCCCGCAGCGTGACGCCGCGATAAAGCTCAGGCGCCAGATAGCGCTGAAACAGATCCAGGCTGCCCTGCTTTTTGTCATGGTCGCCGGCAATCACGTGTGCCGGAAGCGCCAGCCCGTCCAGCGCCCGCTTGACAATTTGGTATTGCGCCTCCGTGCCATCATCAGCGTTGTCCCCGGGAAGGAAGGCAAAATCCACAGCGCCCGCCAAATGCTGATTCGCCTGCGCAATCAAGTCCAGAAAATCCTGGCAGTTCTCATCTTCCGCATTCCGAATATGCAAATCGCCAAAATGAACCCAGCTAATAAACCCTTTCGTCATCGCCTCTGGCACAAGAGCAGGCAACGCGCCAAATCCAGAAGCGTTCGCTCTCAACTGGCGAACACGCAGAAGGTGGCCGGAAACCACACGCTTGCGGGCGAATATGGATCACGCCAAGCGGTTCTGGAAGGCCGGTCAAAAACTCAGGCCCAGCAGAAAGTCCGCCTGGTCCGCATCTGTGATCGCCGTGGCAAAACTGCCGATGGATGGCTGTGAGAACCAGCGCGTGTATCGGATCTCGGGAGAAATGCGCAGCCAAAAGAGCTTCACATCCACACCCGCTCCCACCGAAACTCCCGCTGCATTTCCATGGCTATTGGTTGCCTCGGAGTTCGTAAACGTCGACTCGCCGGTTGCCGAAGCCACTCCGCTTACGCCCGAGATATGGCGGTAAGTGGGACCAGCGTCAACAAACGGCCGAAAGTGACCGGACCCAGGCTCCCACTTCGCCAAAAACGGAATCTGCCAGTCATTTGCCGTGGCATGCTGGGTAATCGTTGCCAGGGCAACCGTCACCGGCGTTGCATGCTCCAGAAAATCACCCGTGGCCGCGTAGTTATAGCCGCCTCGCCGGTACAGCGCGTCCACTTCAAAGGATAGATGAAGCGGAAGATGAATCTCGACGGTCGGACCGACAGTGTAGCGGCGAAGATAAGCATCTTCGCTGGAACTTGTTGGTACGAATGAATTCACAAGCGGCGTATAGGTCGACCCGGAAACAGAGGTTGCTTGAAAACCGTCCGTCAGCGGCACTCCGGCTTTGATTCCAATGGAAAACATTTGCGCGCTGGCCACGCCAGACAGCGCCAGCAGAAAGAAAACCGACCTCGTAATCATCCGCATTATACCGGCAGTTTAGAATGTCCATGATGTTCCGCGCTGAGATCGAGGCCACCAACCGCTGCAACACCCGGTGCCTTCATTGTCCGCATGAGGCTATGAGCCGCCCGCGCGGAGACATGACTTGGGCGACTTATGAGCTAATTACTTCCAAGATTCGCGACCACACCCAGGGCGAAAAGTTTGCGCTGTCCTTTTCCGGAATGGGCGAAGCGCTGCTGAATCCGGAAATCTACCGATTCATCAAGCACGTTTCTCCTTATGCGGTGACATCCTTCGCCTCGAACGGATCCGTATTGACCGAGTCAAACATTGCGAAGCTGATTGAGGCAGGACTGGACCGGGTCTATTTCAGCTTCAATGGCGACGACCCGCAGACGTTTTTTCACATGATGGGCGGCTTATCGTATGAGCGCGTGCTGAGAAATCTTCGCCAATCCGTTCGCCTGTCGAAAGGGACGCGGCTGCAGATTCACGCCAACGTCAGCATCACAAAAGCAAACCAGGATCGCATTTCGAGCATTTCCCAAATGCTCAAAGAGGAAGGGGTGGAAGGCCCCATCACGTACTCGCTCTGTCACAGCCGGGGCGGCAACCTTCGCGACGAATCTGTCTGCGACACGCCGCCGATGGGCCAGGAGAACTGGGGATGCGACGTCCTGCGGAACACGCTTTTTGTCGACTGGCGCGGGCACGCGTTTATTTGCGATCACGATATTCATGGCGAATATGGCCTGGGCGACTTGACGGCTGAGCCTTTGCCGGCGATTCTCAGCCGCCGCGACCGGCTGCTGAGCGACGGACTGTCTTTCAAGATGTGCCAGGAGTGCAATGACATCATGCGCATCGGCGATTCCGCCATTCTGCGCAGCGGCGCGGGCGGCATTTTCCGCGACTGGATTTACGACCTTTACAAAGAAACGGATGATCCGCTCTCAGACGCCACCGAGCCTTTCCGCTGGATCTACAAAATCTATGCGAAAGAAAAGCGGCTGGACCGCCTGGTGAATCGGCTGCTGGCAATTGAAAGTTCGCAGCAGGCCCGGATTGACGCGCTGGAAGCGCAGCTTGCCGAGGTTCGGCGCAGCAGGACGTGGAAAATGACCAACGCTTTGAAAGAGGCGCGAGCGTGGTTCCTGCAAGCCGGGCGTTCCGCCAATTAATCACGCCGATTGCTTCGCTTCCAACCTCACCGGGGCTTCCAACCCATACTGCCGCAATTTCTCATACAGCAGCCGCCGGTGAATGCCCAAACTGTCGGCCGCCTTCGACTTATTGCCTTGCGCCGCCGCCAAAGCCCGCTCAATCAGCGCCTGCTCCAGCAATTCCACATTCCGCTTCCACCCGGTTTCCAATGAAACAAGGTCAGTCCACTTGGCCGCGCCCTGCTGATCGGCCAGCAGCAAAATGTCATCGCAATCAATCACGTTTCCCCTGGCCAGCACCAGCGCCCGCGCGATTGTGTTTTCCAGCTCGCGAACATTCCCTGGCCAGTGGTGCTGGCAAAGAAGCGAAAGCGCCGCCGGAGTCAGCGACACCGCCTGCCCGCTGCGCTGCAGAAAATGCCGCACCAGCGCCGGTATATCCTGCTTGCGTTCGCGCAGCGGCGGCAGCGCCACCGTCACCACATTCAATCGATAGTAAAGGTCTTCGCGAAACTCGCCGCGCGCAACCGCCTGCTCCAGGTTTTTGGCGGTGGCGGTAATCAGGCGGATATCAATATGCGTCGGAGTGTTTGATCCCAGCCGCTCAATGGTCCGTTCCTGCACGGCGCGCAACAGCTTGGCCTGCAAGGCGGGCGCCAGTTCGGCAATCTCATCCAAAAACAAAGTTCCGCCTTGGGCTTCCTCAAAGCGCCCCATGCGCCGGAACAGCGCGTGGGTGAAAGCGCCCTTCTCATGCCCGAACAATTCCGATTCCAGCAGCGCTTCCGGAATGGCAGCGCAATTCACCTTCAGCAGCGGCCCGCGCGCACGCGAACTGTTTTCGTGAATGGCATTCACCACCAGTTCCTTGCCGGTGCCGCTCTCGCCGCGCACCAGCACCGTGGCGTCGGAGGCGGCCACCTGCCCAATCAGTTTATAAACGCGCTGCATGGCGGGACTGTGGCCCACCATGGGCAGCTTATGCGCCGGCAACTCCAGCGGCAGCGCGGATTCTGCCTTGCGCAAGGCGCGCTTGATCTGCGCCAAAACACATGCAAAATCCAGGGGCTTTGCCAGATAGTCGAACGCGCCCAGCTTCATGGCTTCTATCGCGGTGACACTGTCCCCGAAAGCAGTCATCACCAGAAACGCCGAGGGCGAACCGCCCGCCAGAGCCTGCCGCAGAACGGACAACCCGTCCAGCCCCGGCATGCGAATGTCCAGCAGCACGGCCTCCGGCTCCTGATGCAGCACCACGGACAGCGCTTCCACGCCATCGCGCGCCAGCAGCACGCGAAAGCCTTCCGCTTCCAGCAGCCCTTTTAAAGACGTGCGCGCCGCGTCCTCGTCTTCAGCCACTAATATGGTTGAGTTCCGCATCCAAGCTCCTGCAGGATTCGGGCAATTCCACCACGAAGCGGGCGCCCGTTTCCCGCGCGACATAAAAAAGATCCCCGCCCTGGCTGCGCATCAATTCTCGTGACACAGCCAATCCCAAACCCGTTCCGCTCGCCTTGGTGGTGTAGAACGGCTCAAACAGATGCTCCTGCTGTTCCGTTCCCAGGCCCGGTCCCTCATCATCCACCTGCACCTGCGCCAGCGCGTCTTTCACAACAACGCGCACACAAACAGCGCCGCCTTCCCGCGATGCTTCCAAAGCATTCAGCAGCAGATTGACCACCGTCTGCGTCAAGCGCTGGGAATCGAAACAGCACGTCACCTCACCGCCTTCTTCCAAATGAACCTTGACGTTCTGAAGGCGCGCCTGCTGCTCCACTAGGCTCACGCAATGCCTCAGCACAGGCGCAATGAACTGCAACTCAGGCCGGGGCTGCCGCGACCTCTGCAGGTCGAGAACATCATTCAACAGCACGCTGAGCCTCTCCGCTTCCACCCGCAAAATGCGAAGATCTTCGCGGCGAACGGGATTCTTGTCCAGCCGCCGCTCCAGCAATTGCACCGTCAGGCTGATGCTGTTCAGCGGGTTTCTGATTTCGTGCGCAAACCCGGCGGCCAAACGCCCCAAAGCGCGCAGCCGGTCTTCGCGCCGAAGCTCCCGCTCCAGCTTGGCGCGCGCCGCCGCCATCTGGTTCACGCTCCGGCTGATGACGCCTAACTCATCCGACCGCTGCGGCAGCCGAAACTCAAAATCTTTTTCCATGCGCGACAGCCCGTCTTTCATGCGCGCCACTCCGCGCGCCAGGCTGAGCCCGGTGGCCAGGCTGCCCGCGACACTGGCCAAAGCCGCTGCCGCCAGAATGGAGACCAGCACCTCACGCCGCCATTCGTCCGGCCGGGCGCGGCCCGCCAGCCGCTTCATGGTCCACGCGATGGGCCCGCCTTTGAGCACGGGAATTGCGCCCAGCACCAGCAAATCCGTTTTGCCGCGAATGACCTGTTCGGTGTACGCATTCGTTTGGGCGCTGTGCTCGGCCAGCGAAACAATCAGCTCGCGTTCGGCGCTAGGCACATCGGTCTTGGCGGCGCCTGTGTCATGCGTCGGGAACGCATAGCCCACAAATTCGCCGTTCGAATAAAAGCCGCCCTCCACGCCGGGATACGAACGCAGCAAGCTTTGCGTAATTTTCCTCAGCGCGCCTCGCTGTTCATAGCGCTCCTTCAATTCATCCACTGCCGAGGCAATGGTTTTGCGCGCTTCCCCCAGCACCACTCGCTCCGCATTGCGCACTGCGTCGCCAATTAGCAAGACGCTGACGGCCGACAGCGACAATGCGGCCGCCGAAGTAAGCAGCAATTGCAAGACAAGCCGGTTCTGCAGCAGGCGATTCAAGCTGTTCGATATCCGCAAGCCCTGTCCGGTTACAGCACATTTTTTCGCCGTTGCCTTTCACAAAACGCTGCCACTGCCGTTTGGAGGATCAAGTGCTCCCTCTCTGAGACGTATGGAAAAAACTGGAATCGTGCAGACTTTCAACATCAGCCCCAAAGGCAGCCCGGAAGGACTGCTGCTGGAATCAGACGGCGAAATCATTCAGATCAACTTTCTTCCCGAGTTCGCGGCTGAAATAGCGGCTATGGCAGCGGAAGGAAAAGAATTCAAGGCCAATGTGGAGCCGGAAGAAGCGCACGGCCACCCCAGCCACACGGTTTTTCGCCTGTTAAGCCTCAACGGCCATGACGGCCACTTCAGCGGCAAGGTGAAGCACCTGAATTACGCGCTCCACGGCGAGGTGAACGGCGCAATTTTGGACAGCGGCGATTTCCTTCACCTCAAGCCGCACGGCGCTGCCGCTTTGGACCTGAAACCCGGCATGAAGGTCAAAGCCGCTGGGCCATCGAAGCCCATGTTCGACGGCCATCGCGTGATTGAGGCGACGGAAGTGAATGGAATCGCGATCGACAAAAAGCCCAAACCCAAAAAGAAAGCGCATGCCCGCTAAGCCGAACCACAGCAGCCTGCGCGCGCTGGACTGGCTGAACTTTTTCATGGCCGACGTCAACACCGGCATCGGCCCGTTCCTGGCCATTTATTTGACCGCCACGCGCCACTGGAACCCCGCCAGCGTCGGCATGGTGGTGGCCGCGCAGGGCATTTCGTCAGTCATCGCGCAAGGCCCGGCGGGCTGGCTGGTGGATTGGTCCCAGCACAAAAAACGCCTGATTATAGGCGCCGCCGCCGTGGTGGCGCTGGGTTGCGTGGGCATCGTCGCGGCGGCCCAGGAACCCGCCGAAATTCTGACCCAAATTCTGATCGGAGTCGCAGCCGCACTATTCCCGCCCACCATCGCCGCCATTTCTTTAGGCATCGTCGGCAAGGATCATCTCTCGCGCCGCATTGGCCGCAACGAAACCTTCAACCACGCCGGCAATGTCACCTTCGCGCTCCTGGCCGGGGCAGCGGGAACGGCGTTCGGCCAGCAATGGATTTTCTACGCCTCGGCCCTGGTCGCCGCCGGAACCATTTTGTCCGCTTGCGCCATTCGGTCAGCCGATATCGACAATCAGGTGGCCCGCGCGGCTGAAAAAGAACAAGCCGCCATCAGCTTTCGCGACCTGCTCCGCAACCGCGGCATTTGGATTTTTACCGTTTCCGTTCTGCTGTTCCACTTCGCCAATGCCGCCATGCTGCCGCTGGTGGGCGAACTGCTTTCCCAAGGCCAAGACCGAAAATCATCCCTGTATATGTCGGCTTGCATCATCGCGGCCCAGTTCGTGATGATCCCTGTCGCCTTCCTCACCGGAAAATTGGCCGACCCCTGGGGCCGAAAGCCGCTTTTCCTGATCGGCTTCGGAGTCCTGGCCCTGCGCGGCATCCTCTATACATTCAGTGCCGCGCCGGTTTATCTTCTCTCCGTCCAAAGTCTGGACGGAGTGGGCGCAGCCATTTTCGGCGTCCTCTGGGTCATCATCATTTCCGATCTGGCAAAAGGCACCGGCCGGTTTAATTTGCTGCAAGGCGTCATCCAGTCGGCGCTGGGAATCGGCGCGTTCTTGAGCAACTTCATCGCCGGATTTGTCGTGAAGAGCTTCGGCTTCAACACCGCCTTTCTCGGCCTGGCCGGAATCGCCTGCGCCGGCATGCTGTTCTTCGCCTTATTTATGCCGGAAACGAATTCAACTAAGGAGCCTGACAATGAAAGCAGCCTGGGTTTATCCCTTCATCATTCTGGGCGGCATCCTGCAGACATGCGGAGCGGCCATGAATGGACAATTGAATAAGTCGCTGGTCAATCCATGGCTCGCCAGCACCGTGTCGTTTGCCCTGATCACCGCGTTTTTCATGTGCGTGTTCGCGCTTTTCCCCACGCCGCTGCCCGCCTTGCCCGATCTCGCCTCCATGCCCTGGTGGGCGCCGCTGGGCGGACTGGTCGGCGCGGTCCAGGTTTATGCCGGACTCACCCTCGTCAATAAAGTGGGCGCGGGGCCTTTCGTCGGAATCACCGTCACCGCCGCTCTCATTACATCGCTGGCGGTCGACCATTTCGGGCTTTTCCATATGCCCGTGCATTCCATCAATATGGGGCGCATTGCGGGCGCTCTGCTCATGGCGGGCGGCGTTGGACTCATCGCCAAATTCTGACGGCAATCTAATGCCGTTTCAGCTAGGGCGCCGTCTTGACTAAACCAGGCATTTTTCCAGTTTCAAAATATTCCTCAATTTCTTCCAGCGTTCTCCCTTTCGTTTCCGGCAGGAAAAAGGCAGCCGTGATGAAGTAGATCACCGTGAACCCCGCGAACAGGAAAAACATCATCGAATAGCCGTAGTTGCTGACCACGGGCAGAAAAACCGCCGCCAGCGTGGTGGAAACTACCTGATTGATGACCAGCGCAATGCTCATGCCGTTTGAGCGGATGCGCGTCGGCATCAGCTCCGATAGCGCCAGCCAGACACAGACCCCGGGGCCGATGGCGTAGAACGCCATGAAAGCGTAAATAGACAAAGCGACCATTCGCCCATTGCTGGCGGGCGGCACCGGAAGAATAAGAGCCTTGTCAATTTTCAAAGGCGCCAGGCGGGCGGCATCCACGTTGGCGAATGGATTCTTGAAAAACGCCTCCGCCTTGCTGCTGGGAACGCAACTGTCGCGGGTAATCTGGATGGCCGCGCCTCCCTTATCATCCGACCTTGCCACATTGCTGACAGCCGAGAAATCGCCATAGGAATAAACCACGCTGAGAGACGCGCGGCCAGGGTTGATGGCTTGGCCGTCATGCCGTTCGGCGGACAGCAGGCTCTTTGCTTCCTCAGGGTCAAAATGCAGCGTCAGGCTCTGGCCCGGGCCAACCATGGCTTGCAACGCATCGCGGGAATCCACGTGAAGTTTCTCGCTGCTCCGGAACAGCACGCCGGTCGCGGCCAGCGAGACGATAGCGCCCGCTGTGCCAAGACTCAGCAGGAACTTGCGCCCCTTTCGGTCCACCAGCAGCACGCCTCCAATGGTCATCAGGAAGTTGACCAGCGTAAAAATCAGATAGCCCCAGTGCGCCTCAATGTCGCTAAGACCGCTTTGCAAAAGAATATTGGTGTTGTAGCCGATGATGGAGTTGACGCCAGTGGCGGTGGTGCAGAAAAGGATAATGCAAGCCAGCACGAACGGCGTGACGTATTTCCGCTGCAACAGCGAGTCTTTGGCTTTTCCGCCGCGCGTGCTGGAATGTGTTTCCGCCGCCAGCGTTTCCGCCATTTTCTGCAGCTCTAAATCCGCTTCTTGCGGAGTGCGCGAGCGCAGCAGCGCGATTCGGGCGGCCGCTGTTTTCCCGCGGCGGAATAGCCAGCGTGGCGACTCCGACACCATCAAACTGCCCGCCACAAACAAGACACCGGGCGGCAGGGAAACCCAGAATATCCGCCGCCAGGCTTCATCCTTCACCAGGAAAATGGTGGCTGCGCTGGCATGCGCCGTGATATCCGCCACGCGATAACTGAAGTAGATGCCTATCAAAGCAGCGGCCACAATCCCCAGCGTCAGCAGCCACTGAAACACACCCGTGCCTTTGCCGCGCGTCGCCGCCGACAAACACTCGGCCAAGTAGAGCGGAACAATCACTCCAATCACTCCGCCGCTGATGCCCTGCAGCAAACGCCCGAAAAACAGCGGCCCATAGCCGTGCGATAGAGCGATCACCGGAATGCTCACCACGAATGTCACCCCGCTCAGCACCATCAAGGGTTTGCGCCCCAGCCAATCGGCGATCATGCCGGCAAAGAGCGTGGAAATGACGCTGCCCAGCAGCACGGCCGCCACGATGATGGAAAGCTGGCCGGCGTTCAACCCAGAGGTCGCCTCAAGATAGGGTAAGGCGCCGCCAATGATGCCGACATCCACTCCGTAAAGCAGGCCGCCCAGCCCTGCCACTAGCAAAAGAAAGCGATTGTACAGCGCCAGTTTGTCTTGTGTCTGCATGAAGGTTTAATCAGGAGCGATGTCTTCGCTCGGTCTTCAATTGTCGCAGCTTGCGCTAGAAAATTGAGCAACTTGTTTCACCACAAACCAGCCAGCTAAAAAAACATTTTTTTTCGCCAAACGAACCCACTTTCCTCAACCGTTCGTACCCCCTTCCAGGTTCAGTACGCCCAAAATGCGTAAGAAAGGCGAATACAACAACTTACAGGAAAAATCCTTGCAGAAAAGTGTTGATTTCCGAATCCTTGCATGCAAACATCAATCAGGTGGTCTGAAGTGGACCATGGCGGTTCAAATTGGAAGAAAATGGTCTCACTGGAGCGCTCAGCGCCACCCCAGATGCTCCTCGTGGCGTCTTCAAGGTGACTGTTGACGACAAAGGAAGACTTAAACTTCCCGCAGCTATCGTTGAGTATTTGCAAGGTTTAGGTGAAAAAAAGGTCTTCATTACGACCTTAGACGAAAAAGAAGTAAGAATCTACCCCCTTTCCGCCTGGAGAAGGACGGAAAGGCTCTTGGAAGAGCCCGGTGAGGATTTTGCGGACCGGCAGGATTTGGCCATGATCGCCTCCAACTACGGAAAAGATGACGAGTTGGACGGCCAGGGTCGGCTGACCTTGCCGGCGGATTTGCGCAAGGAACTGGGGCTGGAAAAAGATGAAGCCCGGCTGCGCTGTTACCAGGGCCATTTGAAACTGGTCAGCAGCCAGGAGCACGAACGAAGGTTGGAAGCGGCCAAGGTGAACCTCGACGCCAAGTTGAGGGCGCTGCAAGTCAAAGGCCTGTAAAGTGCCGGACGACGCTTCCGAGCCGAGGCATTTTTCGGTTTTGCTGGCCGAATCGATGGAGTATCTCTCGATTCGGCCAGACGGGATTTATGTGGACATGACGGCCGGTTTGGGTGGCCACGCCCGGGCCATCGCCGAACGGCTGGAAACGGGCTTTGTCATCGCCTGTGACCGCGATGCTGAGTCGATTGAGATCGCCCGCCGCAATACGGCAGCCCGGGCGGACCAGATTCGCTTTTTCCACGGCAGATTTTCCCAATTGCCCCGGGCTCTGAAAGAGCACGGGGTGGAGTTTGTAGACGGCGTGCTGGCTGATCTGGGCGTAAGCCGCTATCAGTTGGCCAGCGGTGAGCGCGGATTTTCCCTGATGGAAGACGGTCCTCTGGATATGAGGATGAGCCGCGACGATGAATTCACCGCCGCCGATTATGTGAATGAGCTTTCCGAAAAGGATCTCGCCGACCTGATTTACCAGTATGGCGAGGAAAGGAGGTCGCGGAGAATCTCCAGAGCAATCGTTCGCGCACGGCCCATTCTCACCACGGGCCGCCTGGCTCAGGTAGTGGAAGACGCCGTGCCGCGAACGGGGAGAATTCATCCGGCAACGCAGACCTTTATGGCGCTGCGGCTGAAGGTGAATGGCGAGTTGGAAGAGCTGGATGCGCTGCTCAAAATAGTGCCGGGAGTTCTCAAACCCGGCGGACGGTTCGTGGTGCTGACCTTTATGTCCACCGAAGACCGAAAAGTGAAGCAGGCCTTCCAGGCCGAGGCGAAAGCGGGACGGGCGGTGATCTTGACCAAGCATGTGGTCAAGCCATCGGACGAAGAGGTTTTTCAGAACGCGGCATCGCGCAGCTCAAAGCTGCGGGCGCTCGCAAGAGTTTAGGGTTGGGCAGTAATAGGGGACAGTCATTATGGCAACGTTGGGTACATTTGTAAATCGCTTCGTCGGCGTCAGAGATCTGGCGGAGGCGCCGTCCGCCGTCTGGACGCGGACAGAAACACCGCGCCTGCGCCCGCTGGCGAATGAAGATGTTTATCTCTTCGTGAAGCGCATCGACAACGGCAGCGTGGTGCGCGTCATGGATCCGGCCGCGCGCCGCGCGCGCAGCAACACCATGGCCACCGGCTTTCTGGCCGCCATGCTGATCATCGCCGGCCTGGTGCCCACCGCCTACAACATCATGTCCGGGTTCACGCTCCAGCACCTGCGCGCCGACCAGGCCCGCCTGCAGGAAGACCGCGCCCGGCTGGACCGCACCGAAGCCAGCCTGCTGTCGGATGATCACCTGCGCGCCCTGGCCAAGAGCCTGAAAATGGCCGAGCCCCTGCCGCAGCAGATTCAGCCGCTGGAAGGCCCCTCGCGCCTGGACAAAGGCACGCTGGCCAGCGCCGCGCTGCCCCAACCCCGCAACGAAAATTAGCTTTGGGGCAGGCTGCCAACACGTAACGCCCATGGACCCAGCCCCGCTCACCAAATCGCAAGAACGCGCTCTCATCGTCGGGCTCATCCTCCTGGCATGGGCCCTCATCGTCATCTTCCGCCTCTTCACCCTTCAGGTCTGGGCCCACGACGATTACGTCCGCCTCGCCCACCGCCAGCAGGAAAACCTGCAACCCGTCTACGCCCAGCGCGGCTCCATTTACGACCGCAACGGCAGCCTGCTCGCCATCAGCCTCTCCTCCCACATCCTGGCCGTCAACCCCAAGCGCATCCCCAATAAAGAGATCGCCGCCCAGCTCATCGCGCGCATCCTCAACATGAACGCCGCGCGCCTGCAAAGCTCGTTTGAAACCGCCGCCAGATCCCGCCATCACGGCGGCTTCTTCATTGTCGACACCCAGGTTTCCGACGAAGAAGCCGCATCCTTTAAAGCCATGCATCTGGACTGGCTGGAAGTCCGCGACGGCAGCGTGCGCAGCTATCCCGCCGGCGCAGTCGCCGCGCACGTTGTCGGCAACGTCAACGGCTTGGGCGTTGGCGTCGCGGGCGTCGAGCGCAAGCTGAACCAGGAACTGGCCGGAACCCCCGGCAGCATGCGCGTCGAGCGCGACGCCAAGCAGGATTCCTACAACACCGAAATCGTCAAAGCGCCGGTCAAAGGCCAGAACATCGGCCTCACCATCGACCGCGAAATTCAGTACGTCGCCCAGCAGGCTCTGCGCCAGGCCGTCCTCGAAAATCACGCCGACCACGCCAGCCTGGTCGCCATCAATCCCAAGACCGGCGAAATCATCGCGCTGGAAAATTACCCCACCTACGACCCCAACGAACACCTGCTGCCCGGTGAAAAACCGAAAGGCCGCGAAGACCTGGCCGTGGTTGCGCCCTTTGAGCCCGGCTCCGTCTTTAAAGTGGTCACCGTCTCGGCCGCTTTGGAGACCACCCGCTTAACGCCCGATTCGCCCATCGATTGCGGCAACGGCGTCTTGCGCATGTACAGCCGCGTCATTCACGATTCCCACCCCCATGGCACCCTTTCCGTGGCCGACGTGCTGGCCAAATCCAGCAACATCGGCGCAATCCGCATCGGCATGCAGGTGGGCAACGAAAACCTGTATAACTACATCAGGCGCTTCGGCTTCGGCACGCGCACCGGCATTGAGCTGCCCGCTGAAGCGCCCGGCCTGGTGCGCCCGCTCAAGCGCTGGCAGCCCACCACCATCGGCTCAGTGCCCATGGGCCATGAAGTCAGCGTTACCTCTTTGCAACTGGCGCAAATGGGCAGCGCCATCGCCAACGGCGGTTATCTGGTTCATCCGCACATCGTCGCCTGGCGGCAAACTCCCGATGGCGACCGCCAATATGTGCAGCATCCCGCGCCCGTGCAAATCCTGCGCCCTCATACCGTCGATCTGATGCGCGCCATGATGCATCGGGTGCTGATGCCGGGTGGCACTGCGTCCCAGCTTCACGTCGCCGGCTACGCGGTGGCGGGCAAAACCGGAACCGCCCAGATTTACGACCACGAACACAAGGTCTACACGCACAAATACAACGCGTCCTTCATGGGCTTCGCGCCCCTCAGCGACCCCACCATTCTGGTCGTTGTCACCGTCAGCGGCACCACCGGAGAAGCCGGCTTCGGCGGCCACGCAGCCGGTCCCGTGTTTGAAAAAGTGATGCAGACCGCCCTCCAGCGCTTCGGCGTCACGCGCGATGTGCCCGAAGACATTGAAGCGCTTCTCGAAAAAGACCGCGAACAAGCCCTGAAAGACGCCAAGGCCAATGGAACCGAGCAGGACGACGTCACCATGGCCGAAGCCGACGGTCCTCTGTCCGATGACGAGCTGAAAGAAGCGCAAGGCGAATCCGTTTCCGGCGCAACTTCCGACTCCGACCCCGACGCGCCCAAAGTACCCAACTTCGTCGGCAAAACCGTCAAAGATGTCATGACCGAAGCCGCCGCCGATGGCCTGGATGTCGACCTTTCCGGCAGCGGCCTGGCGCGCCTGCAAACTCCGCAGCCGGGCGCGGCGCTTCTTCCCGGCGAGCATATCCGCGTGAGGTTCGACCGCTAATGCGCCTCTCTCACGTGCTGGACGGCCTGCCCATCCTGCGCGGCGCAAGCTCCGGATTGTTCGGCGGGGACGTCACCGGCCTCGCTTACGACAGCCGCAAAGTGGACCAGGGCTATCTGTTCTTCGCCTTCTCCGGCGCAAAGACCGACGGCGCGCAATTCGCCGCCTCCGCCATCCAGAAAGGCGCGCTGGCCATTGTCAGTGACCGTCCCATCCCCGGCGGTTTTCACGGCCCCTGGCTGCAAGTGGAGCAGGGCAGGGAAGCGCTGGCCCTGGCCGCCCGCAATTTCTACAACAAGCCCGATGAACGCATCATCCTCACCGGCGTCACCGGCACCAACGGCAAAACCACCAGCACTTCGCTCATCAACGCCATGCTGCAGGCGGCCGGAAAAACCACCGCGCTCATCGGCACCATCGAATATCAGCTCGCCGGAAAAATTCTGCCCGCCGTCAACACCACGCCCGAATCGCTGGACTTGTTCCGCATGTTTTCGGACCTGGAAAAACTCGGCGGCACGCACGCCACGCTGGAAGCTTCCTCGCACGCCCTGGACCTGGGCCGCATCTACGCCATGAACTTCCACACCGCGGCTTTCACCAACTTCACCCGCGACCATCTGGATTACCACCAGACCATGGAAGCTTATTTCGCGGCCAAGCAATTGTTATTTACTCCGCGCAGCGCTCCTCCCCCGCGCTTCGCGGTTGTCAATGCGGATGACGATCAGGTTCGCCTGCTCCAGTTCGCGCCGGAAACGGAGGTTCTCTGGTACAGCATGCACCGCGACCCTCCCGCTTCCGGCAAACCATCATCGCTCGTCCGCGCCGAAGACATTCATTCTTCGTTCGACGGGCTGCGTTTCACCATCGCAACGGACACCCGCCGCTTTCAGGTGGAATCAGCGCTGGTGGGCCACATCAACGTGCAAAACATCTTGCTGGCCAGCGCCTGCGCGCTGACGCTCGGCTTGACGGAAGCACAAATTCAGAAAGGATTACTACAGTTGGAAAGAGTACCGGGGAGATTTGAACGCGTCGAAGAAGGCCAGCCTTACATGGTGGTTGTCGACTACGCACACACGGACGATGCCTTGCGCAATGTCATTTCGGTGGCGCGCAATATGAAAGCAAAACGCGTCATCACGCTGTTCGGCTGCGGCGGTGACCGCGACCGGTCCAAGCGCCCGCTGATGGGCATGGCCGCGGCCGAATTAAGCGATTACGTTGTCCTGACATCGGACAATCCGCGCAGCGAAGATCCGCTGGCCATCATGAACGATGCCATGGTGGGCGTGCGCCGTTTTGACACGCCCTATGTCGCCGAGCCGGATCGCGAACGCGCCATCCGCAAAGCCATGGAAGGCGCCGAAGCCGGCGACGTCGTCATCATTGCCGGCAAAGGCCACGAAACCTACCAGATCCTGCGTGACGGCCCGGTCCCCTTTGACGACCGCGAAGTGGCGCGCCGCATTCTGCGCGGCTACGGCTACAAGCGCAAGTGAAGCATGCAGATTACGCTCGGCCAGATTCAGCAGGCAACTGGCGCCCAATTCGAAGGCGATGCTTCAGCCGTGGTCCATGGCTGGAGCATCGACTCGCGCACCATCACCCCCGGTGATCTCTTCTGCGCCCTAAACGCCGGCCACCAGCACGTGGAAGCCGCTCTGCAAAAAGGAGCAATCGCCGCCATCGTCAGCGAACCCGTTTCTGCCAAAGGCAACCTGCTGCACGTCCCCGACACCTTGCTCGCCCTGCAGCAACTAGCCCACTACGCCCGCCGCACCTGGTCCAAGCCCGTCATCGCCATCACCGGCAGCGCCGGAAAAACCAGCACCAAAGACATCATCGCCGCGCTGCTTTCCGTCCGCATGAAGGTCGGCAAAACCACCGGCAACTTCAACAACCACATCGGTCTCCCTCTTAGCCTGCTGCGCATTCCCGACGACGCCCAAGCCGCTGTCCTGGAAATGGGCATGAACCACGCGGGTGAAATTCGCGACCTCTGCCGCATCGCCTCTCCCGACATCGGCGTCGTCACCAACGTCGGCTACGCCCACGTCGAAAATTTCGACTCTATCGAGGGCATCGCCGCCGCCAAGCGCGAACTCATCGAATCCCTGCCGCCCACCGGCACCGCCGTCTTGAACGCTGACGATCCGCGCGTCTTCAACTTCTCTCTCGCGCACGGCGGCCAGACCATGACCTACAGCCTCTCGCAAGCCGAAGACCTCACCTTCACGCCACAAGGAGCAACCTTCACTTACGAAGGAACCCATTTCCAAACCAGCCTGAACGGCGCACACAGCGTCTCCAACATTCTGGCCGGCATCGCCGTAGCCAACCTCTTCGGCATCCCGCCCGCCGCGCTTGTCGAAGCCGTCGCCGCCCTCACTCCCGGCAAAATGCGCGGCGAACGCCATCAATGGAACGGCATCACCATCCTGAACGACGCCTACAACTCCAACCCCGAAGCCGCCCGCCACATGCTGGACCTTCTGCGAAACGAACCAGCCACGCGCCGCATCGCCGTGCTGGGTGAAATGCTCGAACTCGGAGCTATGTCCGAACGTCTTCATCGTGAGTTAGGAGCATACGCCACCGGCCTCGACCTTCTCATCGGCATTCACGGCGACGCCCGCTTCATGGTCGAATCAGCACCCGTCCCATCACAATTTTTCGAGACCCCCGAACTCGCCGGCGCTTTCTTAAAGACATTCGCCCAGCCAGGTGACACAATTCTCTTCAAAGGTTCCCGCGGCACGCATGTGGAAACGGCTTTGGCCACAATGGAAGCACAACCCTAATGCTCTACTGGCTCTTTCAGTTCCTGCACCGATACATTCCCGCCTTCCGCGTCTTCGGCTACATCACCACGCGCGTGGGCCTGGCCACGCTGACCGCCCTCGCCATCGGCCTGGCCGCCGGACCATGGCTCATCGCCAAGCTTCAGCAATGGAGCTTCGGCCAGCACATTCGCGAAGACGGCCCGCAATCGCACCGCAAGAAAGCCGGAACGCCCACCATGGGCGGCTTGCTCATTGTCGCCTCCATCGTGATTCCCACGCTGCTCTGGGCCGACCTGCATAACCAGTACATCTGGCTCGCGCTGCTGGGCCTGGTCGGCTTCGGCATCATCGGCTTCTTTGACGACCTGGCCAAAGTCACCAAGAAGCGCAACCTCGGCCTGACCAGCAAACAGAAGTTCCTGGCCCAGGTTTTGGTCGCCATGCTCATCGGCTTCTGCCTTCTTGTGCTGCACGCCAACCAGGCTTATTCCACCGCCATCAACGTCCCGTTCTTCAAGCAGTTTCATCCGGACCTGCTGCTGGACAGCCTCACCCACAACTTCTGGACCTATCCGCTGGCCTTCGCCATTTTTTATTTCTTCATCGTCTTCGTCATGGTTGGCTCCTCCAACTCCGTCAATTTGACCGACGGCCTGGACGGCCTCGCCATCGGCCTGATGATTATTGCCTCCGGCGCAATGACCGTGCTCACTTACTTCACCAGCAACGTCTATTTCGCGCAATATCTGGGTCTGGCGCGCCTGCCCAACTCCCAGGAACTCACCATCTTCAGCGCCTCCATGGTGGGCGCAAGCTTGGCGTTCCTTTATTACAACTGCCATCCCGCGCAGGTCTTCATGGGCGACGTCGGCTCGCTCGCCCTCGGCGGCGGACTCGGCATCGTCGCCGTGCTCATCAAGCAGGAAGTCCTGCTCATCTTCATCGGCGGCATCTATGTCGTCGAAGCGCTCTCCGTCATCCTGCAGGTGGGCAGTTTCAAGCTGCGCAACGGCAAACGTATTTTTAAGATGGCGCCCATCCATCATCACTTCGAAGCGCTGGGCTGGTCTGAATCCAAGGTCATTGTGCGCTTCTGGATTGCCGGCCTGGTCATGGCCCTGTTCGCTTTGACAACATTGAAACTGAGATAACAATGCTCGACTTTACCGATAGCTACGTCGTCGTCATCGGAGGCAAACGCTCCGGTCAGGCGGCCGCTGAACTGCTCCAGAACCAGGGAGCTTTTGTGCGCGCCATGGATTCCCAGCCGCTGTCTGAAGAAGACCAGGCCGCCTTCGATGAACTGGATGTCGAGGTGGTTCTTCAGGACGAAACGAATCTTCCCTTTGAAGGCCGCGAACCCGACTTCATTGTCCTCTCGCCGGGAGTCCCGTTTGACCTGCCCATGCTCGCCGCCCTGCGCGCGCGCGGCGTGCCCACCATCGGCGAAGTGGAACTGGCGTCTTATTTCCTGCTCGGCTCCGTCATCGGCATCACCGGCTCCAACGGCAAAACCACCACCACCGCGCTCACCGGGCATATTCTGGAAACCTGCGGCGTGCCTTGCCAGGTGGGCGGCAACATCGGCACCGCCGTGGCCGCGCTGGTGGAAACATCGAAGGAAGACCAGTGGAACGTGCTGGAACTGTCCAGCTTCCAGTTGGAATCCATCGACCATTTCCGCGCCACCATCGGCGTCTGCCTCAACGTCACGCCCGACCATTTGGACCGCCACCACACCTTTGAAGCCTATGCCGCCGCCAAGCGCCGCCTGTTTGAAACACAGCAGAACCGCGATTTCGCCGTCCTGAATTACGACGATCCCATTTGCCGCGACTTCGCCGCGCACACGCAAGCCCAGGTCTTCTGGTTCAGCGCCAAAGAAAAAGTGCCCGCCGGCGTCTGGCTGGACGGCGAACAAATCTGCTACAACGCCAAGCCCTTCATGACGCTGTCGCAAATCAAGCTGCGCGGCATGCACAACGTGGAAAACGTCATGGCGGCCGCATTGCTGGCGCATCTGGCCGGCGTCAAGCTGAAAGAAATTGGCCCGGCTGTGGAATCATTCGGCGGCGTGGAGCACCGCATTGAATTCGTGCGCGACTTCAACGACGTTCTTTATTACAACGACTCCAAAGCCACCAACGTGGACGCCACGCTGAAAGCCATCCACGCCTTCCCCGGCAACATCTGGATCATTCTCGGCGGCAAAGACAAAGGCAGCAATTACGCGCCCCTGCGCGAACCGCTTCACGAACGCGCCAAAGCCGCCCTGCTGATTGGCGCAGCCACGCCGCTGATTAAAACCGCTCTGGAAGGCGCGGTCGAATTGGTCGAATGCGAAACGCTGGACGCCGCCGTCCAGCACGCGCGCCAGCACGCCTCCGCCGGAGACATCGTTTTGTTAGCCCCCGCCTGCGCCAGTTTTGACCAGTTTGAGAACTATGAACACAGGGGAAACACATTTAAACATTTAGTGGCAGAATTGATTTAACCCGTTCACCATGGCACAACGACTGCAAACCGACTGGATTCTCTTTCTCACCGTCACCTTCATGGTCTGTTTCGGCCTGGTGATGGTTTACAGCGCCTCGTCGATTGTCGCGGAACTGCAATATCACGTCGACACGACGCACTTCTTCCTGCGCCAGCTTTGCTGGGCTATCGCCTCATTCGTTTTGCTGCTCTGGGCCATGAAGCGCGATTACCGATCCTGGAATGACCCGAAAATCGCCTTCGCCGGTCTGGGCATGGTGCTGCTGCTTCTGGTCGTCGTCTATGTCACCGACAGCAGCAGCCACCGCTGGATCAAAGCCGGGCCGCTCTCGCTGCAGCCGTCTGAACTGGCCAAGCCCGCCCTCGCGCTCTTCCTGGCCTTCTTCCTGTCCCGCCGCCTGGGCGCAATGAATGAAAAACACACGCTGGGCCCCATCGCCGTCGTCATCACCGTCATGGCGCTGGCCGTCGCCATTGCTGATCTGGGCACCGCCGTGGTGCTGGTGGCCACAACATTTGCCGTCATTTTTGTTGCGGGCGTCGACGCCAAATATCTGGCCATCTGCGGCGCGCTCTGCCTGGCGCTGGGCATGGTCTTCATCATCATGAAGCCTTACCGTCTGGCGCGCGCCATCGATTTTATCGACAAGGATCACAAAATCCTGAGCAAGCTGGACCCCAACAACCGCCTGCTGAATTACTCGCACAAAACCGCCTCCACCAGTGACCCCGGCTATCAGCAGCTCCAATCCAAAATCGCCGTCGGCTCCGGCGGAGTCACCGGCGTCGGCTTAATGGCCAGCCGCCAGAAACTTCTGTTCCTGCCAGAAGCGCACACCGATTTTATCTACGCCGTGGTGGGCGAAGAAACCGGACTGCTGGGTTCCATCGTGGTTCTGGCCGGCTTCATCATTATTATGTGGCGCGGCATCCGCACCTATGTCCGCGCGGAAGACAACTTCGGCCGCTACCTGGCGCTCACCGCCTGCATCTGCGTCGTGGTGCAAGCCTTCGTCAACATCAGCGTGGTGCTGGACCTGGTTCCCAACAAAGGAATCCCCCTTCCCTTCATCAGCTCCGGCGGAACATCCCTGCTCAGCACGCTTTTGCTGATGGGCATGCTGTTGAGCGTCAGCGAAAGCGCGGCATGAACTTCGTGCTCACCGGCGGCGGAACAGGAGGCCATGTCTTTCCGGCTCTGGCCGTGGCGCGCATTTTGAAAGAGCGCGGCCATCGCCTTTTGTTCGTCGGCACGCGCGAAGGCATGGAAGCGAAACTGGTGCCCGACGCCGGTTTCGAAATTGAATTCGTGCGCAGCAGCGGCCTGAACCGAGTCGGCTTCCGCCAGCAAGCGCAAACACTTCTCGCCCTGCCCGCGGGCGTTGTGGCCGCCAGCCGCTTGCTCAAAAAATTCAAGCCCAAAGCCATCTTCAGCATGGGCGGCTATGTCGCCGGGCCTGTGATGCTGGCCGCCGTTCTCACCGGATTGCCGCTGGTGGTGATGGAACCCAACGCCATCCCCGGTTTCGCCAACCGCCAGGTGGCCCGCTACGTTTATCGCGCGCTGCTGGGTTTTGAAGCCACAAAACGCTGGTTCCCCGCCGCGCGCTGCGAAGTCACCGGCCTCCCCGTTCGCCCCGAATTCTTCGCCCTTCAGCCCAAAACCTCTGGCCCTTTCACTCTTCTTGTCACAGGAGGCAGCCGAGGAGCGCGCAAACTGAATGAAGCCGCCCGCGCCGCCTGGCCCTTGCTGCGCCATTCGCCCATTCACGTAGTCCATCAAACCGGCGCAAACGAATTCGACGCCATCGCCAAAGATTTTCCCGCCGCCGGAGTGAAAGGCGAAGTCATCCCGTTCATCCGCAACATGGCCGAAGCCTTTTCCAATGCCGACCTCGTCCTGGGCCGCGCCGGCGCAGGCGGCGTGAACGAAATTGCCGCCGCTGGCATGCCCTCCATTCTGGTGCCGCTGCCCACCGCCGCTGATGACCACCAGCGAAAAAACGCCGAAGCCCTGGTTCAAGCCGGCGCCGCCCGCATGGTGCCGAACGCCGATCTCAGCGGCGAAAAACTCTTCGAAGTGGCGGAATCCCTTCGCACGAACCCCCCTCTTCTGGCCCAGATGCGCCAAAATGTAAGGCAATTCGCACACCCCGGCGCGGCCGAACGCGCCGCCGACGTACTGGAACAGGCGGCGGTACCCGATTAACAGGTTTTTCAAAAAAATGCCAACAAGATCATTGACACACCCGGCGAAAGCCGAAACAATATTGCTAGAAAATGTTTTTTAAGCCCCAACATGTCCACTTCGTGGGAATTGGGGGCATCGGGATGAGCGGAATCGCCGAGGTTCTTCTCACTCTTGGATATCAGGTCTCTGGTTCAGACGCGAAATTGACCGCAATTACTGACCGGTTAGCAAAACTCGGGGCCGCCATCCACCTGGGCCACCAGGCGGCAAACGTCGCTGGCGCAAAAGCCGTGGTCGTCACCTCGGCTCTCGACCCGTCGAACCCGGAAGTGATCGAAGCGCGCCGCCTGCAAATCCCAGTCATTCCGCGCGGCGAACTGCTGGCCGAATTGATGCGCCTGAAATTCGGCATCGCCATTGCCGGCAGCCACGGCAAAACCACCACCACCTCCATGGTCGCCGCCATTCTCAACACCGCCAATATGGACCCCACGGTTGTCGTCGGCGGAAAAGTGGCGGCCATGCAAGGCTCCAACGCGCGCGTCGGCAAAAGCCCGTTGCTGGTCGTCGAATCCGACGAAAGCGACGGCTCATTCCTGAAACTCGCGCCCATCGTCGCCGTCGTCACCAACATTGACCGCGAGCATCTGGACCATTACCCGACCATTGAAGCCATTCGCGCGGCCTTCACCGAATTCGTCAACAAAGTTCCGTTTTATGGCGCTGTCGTTCTCTGCATGGAAGACGAAAATATCCAGCAAATTTTCCCCGCCGTGCGCCGCCGCACCATTACTTACGGCCGCAGCGCGCAAGTGGATCTGGAAATTCAAAACATCGTCACTGAACCTTCCGCCAGCACCTTTTCTATTCGCCGCCACGGCGAGGACTTGGGAACATTCCGCCTCAACGTTCCCGGCATTCACAACGTCCTAAACGCAACGGCCGCCATCGGCGTCAGCCTGGAAATGGAAGTGCCGCTCGAAAAAATTCGCGAAGGCCTGGCCTCGTTCAGCGGCGTTGATCGCCGCTTCTCCGTGCGCGGCATCGAGCACGGCATCACCGTCGTCGACGATTACGGCCATCATCCAACCGAAATCAAAGCCACGCTGGCCGCCGCCAAGCTTTCGCCTTACAATCGCGTCCACGTGCTGTTCCAGCCGCACCGTTTCTCGCGCACCAAATTTCTGCTGGACGAATTCGGCACCGCCTTCCACCAGGCCGACAATCTTTATCTGCTCGACATTTACTCCGCCTCCGAACCCGCGCTGGCGGGCGTCAACTCCAGCGCGCTGCTTGAAAAAATCCAGTCCTTCGGCCATCGCTCCGCCAGCTACGTCGGCACCGTGGACGAAGGCGTGGCCGCTGTCGTGAAAGCCGCGCAACCGGGAGACCTCATCATCACCCTCGGCGCGGGCAGCGTGTCGCAAGCTGCCGAAAAAATTCTGGAACAATTGCGGGAGGCTGCCTGATGCCGCGCCGCAACGAAGAGCCTGAAGTGGAGCAGCCGCTGACATTGTTCGGCGAAATCCGCTGGCGTCGTTTTATCTTCTGGCTTTGCGCCGGAGTGTTCTTGATGGTGGGCACGCTGTTTGCCTGGCATTCAACCGAAGAATTCCTGATTAAGGATGACCGGTTCCGCATCGCCGAACCGGATGACATAGCCGGGCAAAGCCCGGATTTAAAGGTGGAGGGTATTCGTTATGCGTCGTCTTCCCAGATCCGTCATGTCTTTGCCGAGGACTTCGGCCGCAGCCTTTACCTGGTGCCGCTGGCAAAACGCCGCCAGGAACTTATGGAAATCGACTGGGTGGAGAACGCGACGGTTACGAAAGTCTGGCCGGACACGATAAGGGCCGTCATTAAAGAGCGCCAGCCCGTGGCCTTTGTGCGCCTGCCGCGCCTTCACCGTGATTCGCCCTCGCGCCTGGCATTGATTGACCGCGACGGCTTTATTCTGCGCCCGCGCGTGGCCGCGCAGTTCACGCTGCCCGTGATCTCCGGCATCCAGGAAAGCGAAAACATTGAAAACCGCAAAGCGCGCGTGCGCCGCGCCTTAGGCATGCTGCGCGAAGTGGGTCCGCTGGCCAACCAGATTTCCGAAGTGGACGTCACCGACGTCAACAACATCATTGTGGCCGAGCACGTCGGCAACAACGTGGTGAATCTTATCCTGGGTGGCGAAAATTTTCAGGACCGCATGGTCAATTTTCTCGCCAACTACAACGAAGTCAGAGAAAAGCGTCCGGACGCTTCCGTGCTGGATCTGCGTGTGGACGGCGCAATTACCGCGGTGGGAGACAGACGTTTCGGGCAGTGAGAAAAAAATGAGCACTAAGAAGAAATTAGCCGCCGGTTTGGATCTGGGCTCCAGCAGCACGCGCTTCGTCATCTGCTCCATTGAAGAACAATCGGTCCGCTATCTGGGCCACGGCGAAGCGCCCGTCCACGCCTGGAACAAAGGCCGCATCAATGACGCTGACGCGCTTGTCAACAGCATCCGCTTCGCCCTCCATCAGGCCGAAGAAAGCGCCAACGTTTCTTTGGAGTCCGTGCTCATCGGCGTGGGCGGCACAGTCGCCGGCGTCAACAGCCGCGGCCTGTATGAGTTTGGCCGCCGCCGCGAAATTGAGATTGACGATCTGCGCTTTGCCATTGAACTGGCCGCCCGTCATCGCATTGAAGAAGAGCGCCAGGTGCTGCAAATCTGCCCGCAGGATTTCACCCTCGATGGCCGCGCCGGTTATCGCAATCCCAAAGGCATTCTCGGTTCGCGCCTGGAAGCTAATGTCCACATCGTGACATTCTCCCTCGCCGAACATCACGCGCTGGTCTCGGCTGTTCATCAGTCTCACTTGGCTGTCGAAGAATCCGTCTTCGAAGGCATCGCCGCCGCTTACGCATCCGTTCTGCCGGAAGACCGCGCGCGCGGCGTGGCGCTGATCGACATCGGCGCGCAATCAACAGACGTCGCTGTCTATGACGGTGATGCGCTGCTTCTGGCCACATCCATTCCGCTGGGCGGCGACCATTTCACGCGCGATCTGTCCTGGCTCTTTAAAGTCAGCTACGATTACGCCGAAGGCCTGAAGCGCGAATTCGGCTCCGCCAATGCTGCCGACGCATTAGGCTCCAGCCTTGTGGAACTGCCCACCCCCGAAGGCCGCGGCATTCGCGAAGCGCCGCGCTCCCAACTGAATGAAGTGCTGGAAGCGCGCGCCGAAGAGCTGTTTGAAAAAATCTACGAAGAAATTCTGCGCGTGGGCATGGAGCAATCGCTGCTGGAAGGCGCGGTGCTCACCGGCGGCGGCGCCATGCTGCCCGGCATGTGCGATGTGGCTGAGCGCATTCTGAACTGCCAGGCGCGCAATGGCCTTCCGCTGGGCATTGAAGACTGGCCCAAGGAACTGGACAACCCCATTTGGACCACCGCTGCCGGGCTTGCCATGTACTCCGGCCGCTTGAAATTAAAGCGTGAATGGAAGCGGGCTTCTGCGGCCGTGGCCGGCTCGGCCGCCCGTTAGGTTAGGAACTTTTTTTCGTGAGTAATGAAGGGAGCCGTAGTATGGCAAATGATGATCTGAAATTCCTCATGGAGGATGAAGCAGAAAACAGCACGCGCATCAAGGTGGTGGGCGTGGGCGGGGGTGGTTCAAACGCAGTAGGCCGCATGCTGCAGGAAGGCCTCCATGGCATTGATTTCACCATCCTCAACACCGACAAACAGGCCCTGAACGCCTCGCTTGTCGCCAACAAAGTGACGCTGGGCAAGAAGCTCACCGCCGGTTTGGGCGCGGGCGCTGACCCCGCCGTCGGCCGCCAGTCGGCGCTCGAAGACACCGAACAGATTATTGAAATTCTGGAAGGTGCCGATATGGTCTTCGTCACAGCGGGGCTCGGAGGCGGCACGGGGACAGGTGCTGCCCCCGTTGTGGCCTCGCTCGCCAAGGAACTCGGCGCGCTCACCGTCGCCGTGGTCACCAAACCCTTCTTATTCGAAGGCCCGCGCCGCATGCGCCAGGCCGAACGCGGCTTGGCCGAACTCGCCGGAAGCTGCGACACCGTCATCAGCATCCCCAACGAAAAGCTGCTCGGCTTAGTCCCCAAAGGCACCAGCGTGGTGGATGCGTTTAAGCTGGCCGACGATGTTTTGCGCCAGGCGGTGCAGGGCATTGCCGACATCATCACCACTCCCGGCCTGATCAATCGCGACTTCTCCGACATTAGAACCATCATGCTCGGCATGGGTTACGCGATGATGGGCACCGCTACCGCCACGGGTCCGAACGCGCCGCTCGAAGCCGCGCAAAAAGCCATCAACAGCCCGCTCATGGAAGAAGGCGGCGTGCTGGGCGCGCGCGGCGTGCTCATCAACATCACCGCCTCCAGCCAGATCGGCATTCACGAAGTGACCGAAGCCTGCAACCTGATTCGCTCCGCCACGCAGAACGAAGATGTCCAGATCAACTTCGGCGTCGTGATGGACGAAAAGATGGGCGACAGTGTCAAAATAACGGTGATTGCCACCGGATTTCAGCGCGATTCATTGCCGGAATTCGAGCGGCGCTCGCCCCACTTTCCCTTCAACGCCATCAACACGCCCGAAACTGGCGCTGCGTCTGATCACCATATAGAAATCAGCGTGCCGGAGCCGGAAACAAAGCCAGCCATGGAACCCGAGCCCGCCATCGCGGCCGCGGAAGAAGAAAAAGAAGATGTGGAAGTGCCGGCCATTCTGCGCAAACGCAGGGCGGCTGTCACAACGTAAGCATTAAGTCACTGGGGTGCCTGCTCAGTACACGTTACTCAGCAGGTGCCCTCGAGTTCTCCATAACAGCCCTGAGAATATTGCTAATTCGCCCCGATTATCCTACTGATTTCCACCCATCGAAAAATCCTGCATCGTCACCGAATTCAGTTTCCCATTGTCAAAGCTCTTCGTGGTCGTGTACGTGCCGCCAATATCAAACTTGGAATCGGGGCCCTCATTCTTCCGCACCAGAAAGACGATTTTCTTAACCTCTTCCGGAGTAAGCGCGGCCGCCTGCTCATTGCAGACGCCCTTAATTTGCGTCTGCCATTCAGAGCCGTCCGTAATGGTGAAAGTCCAGCCCAGCGGGATGTTCTGAACCCCCTCCACCGACGCCGCATTCATTTTCAAATCCATGCCGACGATAGTCCAGTCCTGGTCCACCTTCAAGTGCGGCATTGAGACGGAGTAAACGTCCGGTTGATCACCGCAACTCCAGCTCATCAGCAGCAACGGCAGCAGGCTGGCCACACGGATCCACGCTCTCATACAAATTAAACGGCCCAACTGAAGTCGCTGCTGTGCGCCGGCTGGGGCTGTTCATTCTCAATCATGCGAATCAGCTCCAGGCGCAGAGCATCCACCAGCGCATGCCAACTGGCGTCAATCACGTTGTCGGAAATGCCCACCGTGGCCCAGGAGCGTTGCTGGTCGCTCCACTCCACCAAAACCCGAACCTTTGATTCCGTTCCGCCCTTTGCGCCCAGCACCCTGACCTTGTAATCCACAAGCCGCACATTGCGGATGGCCGGATAAATCGCCGCCAGGCATTCGCGCATGCAGATGTCCAGCGCATGCACCGGCCCAGACCCGGCGGCCGTCGCCGAATGCACCGCCTCCCCCACGCGCAGCGTCACGCTGGCGCTGGTGGTGGTCTCGTTCGCGTCGCCGCTGCTGGAGCACAGCTTGGTGGTCACTTCATAACCCACCACGTCGAACGGATGAAATTCCGGATGCGCCGCCTCATGCACCAGCAGCTCAAAAGTGCCTTCCGCCGCCTCAAAATCGTAGCCCAGATGCTCCAGTTGCTTGATGCGCTGCAGCAGGTCGCGCCGCGCGCCTTCCGCCATCGTGTCGTTCAGGCCAAGCTGCTGCAATTTATAGGTCACGTTGCCGCGCCCGGAAAGATCGCTCAGCAAAACGCGCTGGTGGTTGCCCACAATCTCCGGCCGGATGTGCTCATAAGTGGAAGAATCTTTCATCACCGCGCTGACGTGAATGCCGCCCTTGTGCGCGAACGCGCTGGGGCCGACAAACGCCTGGTCGCGCCGCAGTTGCAGGTTCGCCAGTTCTGCCACAAAGCGCGCCACGCCGGTCAGCTTCTGGATGCCGTGCGCGCCCACCGTGGTGTGGCCCATCTTCACTTCCAGGTTCGCCAAAATGGAGCACAAATTGGCGTTGCCGCAGCGCTCGCCATAGCCATTCACGCACCCCTGCACATGCGACGCGCCCGCCTCCACCGCCGCCAGCGTGTTCGCCACCGCCAGTTCGCAATCGTTATGCGTGTGAATGCCGATGACGCCGCCGAACTCGCGCACCACCGCCGCCACCAGCGCCGACAGCTTGGAAGGCAAAGTGCCGCCGTTGGTGTCGCACAGGCAAAGCACATCCGCGCCCGCCCGCTTCGCCGCTTCCAAAGTCCGGAACGCATACGAAGGGTTGGCGAAATAGCCGTCGAAAAAATGCTCCGCGTCGTAAACCACTTCGCGGCCATGCGCCTTCAGGTAGGCAACGGTGTCGGAAATCAAGGCCAGGTTTTCCTCTTCCGTAATGCCCAGCGCGCGCCGAACGTGAAAGTCCCAAGTCTTGCCGAAAATGGACACCACCTGCGTCTGCGCGGCAATCAGTGCGCGCACATTCGCGTCTTCTTCCACCGGATTCTTGGCAAAGCGCGTGGCCCCAAACGCCGTCAGCTTGGCATGTTTCAGCTTCAAGCCGCGCGCTCTCTCAAAAAATTCCTTGTCCTTGGGATTCGACCCCGGCCAGCCGCCCTCAATGTAATCAATGCCCAGATCATCCAGCTTTTCAGCGATAACCAGCTTGTCCTCCGCCGAAAACGAGACGGATTCGCCCTGGGTTCCGTCACGAAGCGTGGTGTCGAAAGTAAAAATCCTCATAAAATCGGAAACTGTCCTTGCCCTAAATAGAGTGTGCCGCCGCCCGAAATGCTCTTGCTTAAAACAAAAAGGCCATCGTTGGGATGGTCCCCGCTGATGGCCTCTTGAGAAACTTGCTTCCAATCCACGAGGTCTTAAGCGGGGCCGCTAATGGCCACGATAATAAGACTTGCGCTGAGAATAAGCACGTGCATGAAGGCTAAACTTCTAGTATATGACAGGTCTGGACCAGATGCTGCTGGACATTCGCTACGCCCTCCGCCTGCTGCGCAAATCTCCCGCCTTCACTTTGGTTGCCCTGCTCACGCTCATGCTGGGCATTGGCGCGAACATCGTCGTATTCGGAGTGCTGAACGCCGTCTTGCTGCATCCGCTGGCTGTCACTGATCCCGAAAGCCTCTACCAACTGCGCCACAAGACCTGGATGACCGGGCGCCTGCTGACCACCTCCTACCCCGCCTTCGAAGATTTTCGCAACCGCAACACCGCCTTCAGCGGACTCATCGGAGTGTATGGCTACTCCCAAGCGCACCTGAACGCCAACAACTCCGCGCTGACGCTTCACGGAGATGAAGTCACCGGCAATTATTTCGACCTGCTCGGCGTCCAGCCGCAAGCCGGCCGCTTCTTTCACGAACGCGAAGAGCACGGCCCTAATTCCGCGCCTTATCTTGTCCTGAGCGATGCGCTCTGGCGAAGCGCCTTTGGCGGCGACCGCGCCATCATCGGAACCACCGTCAACCTGAACAACCATCCCTTCACCGTCGTCGGCATCGCACCCGCCCAGTTCCACGGCCTGGAGCGCTTTGTCTGGCCCGACTACTGGCTGCCCATGCGGAACGAACAGCAGGTGGAAGGCGCCGATTACCTGCAAAGCCGAACCGCCATCCACGTTACCGTCATTGGCCGCCTGAAGCCCGGCGTCACCCCGCGTCAGGCCACCGAAAATTTAAATTCGATTGCCGCCCAACTGTCACGCGAGTATCCGCAAACCGACGACGGCCTGCCGCTGCGCCTGATTCATCCCGGCCTCTGGGGCGATGAAGGCGACGTCATTCGCGGCTTTCTGTACAGCGTCAACCTGCTCGCGCTTCTCGTCCTGGCCGCCGCCTGCGCCAACCTCGCCAGCTTGTTTGCCGCGCGCGCATCCGACCGCAGCCGCGAACTGGCCATGCGCGTGGCGCTAGGTGCCAGCCGCGCGCGCCTGGCGAGCCAGCTGCTGACCGAAGCCGTCATCGTCTCAATCATGGGCGGAATCGCCGGCCTCATCGGAGCGGACCTGCTGCTGGGCCTGCTGAACCGCTGGCCGCAAGCTGCCGAAGTCCACCTGTCCGCCAGCGTGGACGCCCGTGTGTATTTAGCGGGCCTGTTTCTCACACTGGCCAGCGCCTTCTTGTTCGGCATGGCGCCGGCATGGCAAGCCGTCCAGGCCAGATCAGCCAAATCCGTCCAACGCTTCGCGCTGCGCGATCTTTTGTTAGGCGCGCAAATCGCCATCTGCACTTTGCTGGTGACGGCGTCGCTGGTAGCCGTGCGCGGGCTTAATCGCGAACTTCACGTGCCGCTCGGCATTCAGCCGCAAGGCGCAATGATAGCCTCTATCGACCTGCCGGGCCAGACGCAGCAGGCAATCCTCGATTCCATCCGCGCCATCCCCGGAGTGACCGCAGCCGGCGCAGTGAACCGCACTCCCATGACCGGCGGCCTCCACGGCATCCCCATCTTCCGCCCCGGAACCACCGAATTCAAGCTGGCAAATTCCGCCCTGGCCTCCTACGTGTTCCAGATGTCGCCAGGATACCTGCAAGCCGCCGGCACGCCACTGCTGGCTGGTCGCGATTTCTCCTGGCACGACACCGCCACAACGCCGCCCGTCGCCGTCGTCAACGAAACCTTCGCGCAAAAAATGTGGGGCAACAGCCGCCCCATGGGAGAGCACTTCATCGTTGCGGGCCGCTTAACCGAAGTGGTCGGCGTAGTGGAAAACGGCAAATATCACGACCTGCAAGAATCGCCGCAACCCGTCATCTACCTGCCGTCAACGCAAAGCGCCCCAGGTGACACGGTCTTCGTCGTGCGCTCGCGCCGCACGCCCAGCCAACTAGCCGCCGCGCTCCAGCGCACCTTCCCCGTGCCCATCACGGTAGAGAGCTGGTCCGACGAACTCGAAAGCCAATTATTCCCCGCCCGCGCCGCCACCGCCGCACTCGGCGTACTGGGCGTTCTGGCCGCCATGCTCGCGGTCACGGGCATCTTCGGCATGGCCGCCTACACCGTCAGCCGGCGAATGAAAGAACTGGGCATCCGCCTGGCCTTGGGCGCAAGCAAAACGCACCTCATGACCGCCGCTGTCGGCCGTCCACTCGCGCTGCTGGCTGTGGGATCGATGCTCGGCCTCCTGACAGGCATCGGTGCCAGCCGCTTCCTGGGCCAAATCGTCTATCAAGCGAACCCGCGCGACCCGTTTGTGTTGGGCGGCGTCGTGCTGACCATGCTTCTGCTGGGCATCGTCGCCTCCGCCATTCCTGCTAGGCGCGCGCTGGCGGTTGATCCCTCCAAGCTGATGCGCGAAGACTGAAGACATGGCTAGATTATTCGCAATATTGCTAACCGCCATTCTGCTGCCTCAGACGAAACCCGCAACACAATTTTCCCGCTGAGCCTGACGCACGGCCTGCGTTTTCTCTTTCCGTCGAAAAACTGAGCTGCTGAACACGCCCGGCATTAATTCCTATAAAATCATGTCCATATGGACATTCGAGAAATTGTCCGGAAACACTCCCGCTTATTCATCGTCGGGCTCTTGCTTCAGCAATTAGCCGCTGGCGAGACCCAAGCTGCAAAATCCGGCACCGTGACAGGGCGGGTCCTCTATAAGTCAAACCAGAACCCGATCAAGGCCGCACAGCTCACCCTTCGGAGCGTCTACCATCACGATGAAGTTCCCGACCAGAGAGCGGAAAGCCTCGAAGACGGAAAATTCGTATTCAAGAACGTCAAACCCGGCCAATACTATCTGACTGTGGAGAAAGAAGGTTATGCCTCCGGAGTAAGTTCCATCACCCGCCCTGTAACCGTTGCGTCAGACCAGGACGCGCACGTCGAAATCTCAATACCGAAAACCAGCAGCATCAATGGCCGTGTCCTCACTAAGGACGGAAGACCAATCGCGGGCGTGAGAGTAGGAGCCTGGACCACTCCCACCGCCAGCCAGCCTCGTTTTAAAGGGCAGGTAATAACGGACCAGGATGGCGCGTATCACTTCGATAACCTGCCCGCGGGCACATATTCAGTGGGGCTCATTCCGGCCACCCTTCGGCTCACGCCGGGGGACGTCCCGAAATTATTGGAGACCGGTGTAATGGTTCATGCGCGGACGTTCTATCCAAACGCCCAAACCCTTAATGATGCCGCCCGCCTCAGAGTGGGCGAAGAACAAGACATTCAAAATATCGACATCGCCGCGCGCGATGTCCCCGGGTATTGCGTGACAGCCGCGCGAGATCCCGAGCAGGACGCAAGGAATCTGACGACAGTCAGTGTCGGCACCAGCGGAATACCTTCGTTCCTGGGAACCGGAGCCCTCACTGCCAGCACCAGGACATTTCATTTCTGCGGACTGGAGCCTGGCGACTATGTCGTGGACGAAACCGTTTCCGCGGCGGACAGAACCAGCGCATGGTTCGGCATGGAGACCGTGGTGATCGATAAGTCCAACGTCACGCTGGGAACTCTTTCGCTTACCCGCGCCCAGCAGTTGTCAGGTCAACTGGTAATCGAACAAGGACAGTTACGCAGCCAGCCGCCGCAGTCAGGCAAAGTGTGGCTCGATCCAGTGGACCGGCTGCCATTCGCGGACGAGGACGTGTTTGGAGTTCCCGTAACCGATGGAAAAATTCTTTTTAAGAGACTATACCCAGGCCAGTATCGGCTGCACGTCAACGATCTGTCACCAGGGTATTACGTGAGCGAGATATCAGCCGACGGTCGCGATGGTCTGCATCAGCCCATCTCATCGCAAGCGAAGGAACTGAAGATAGTGGTGCGGTCAGACGGGCCTTCTTTGGCCGGCTCCGTTTTAAGCCATCAGCCAGACGAAGATGCAGCCCTCACCACCGTGACAGTCATTCTAATGAGCAGCGATGATTCCGGCGCGTCCATATTCCAGTCACAGCGAACCGATCAAAGCGGCACCTTCCAATTTCCCAGCGGCCTGCCCCCGGGAAGGTATAAAATCATCGCGTTAACCGGCCTGGGACCGGACGACGGCAAGGACATTACGGTGGTGAGCCGTTTTATGACAGCAGCCACCGACCTCGAGTTGAAACCATCAGACAGCGAGAAGGTGCAGCTCAAACCAATAAAAGCCATCCTGTAGATGCGCGAAGACTAAGAACATCCCCTAAGATACAACCGGCGCAAGTTGCAACGATTCCGCCCGAAGACCCCCATCCTCCGTCAGCCGATTTATCTCGCTCACCAGTTCCGCCAATCGAATCGGTTTCGCCACATACCCATCCATCCCCGCCGCTATCAACCGTTCCCGGTCTTCCGACAACGCATGCGCCGTCAGGGCAACAATGGGAACGTGCCCTCCGCTCTGTCGTTCCCTTTGCCGAATCACCGACGTGGTCTCAATGCCATCCATCTCAGGCATTTGAATATCCATCAAAATCAAATCAAACGCTTTCTCCTCAAAAACCCGCAGCACCTCAATCCCATTGCCGACAACCGTGACGCAATGATGCTGCTTCTCAAGCATGCGGCGAGCCACCTTCTGGTTCACGGGATTATCTTCCGCCAGAAGGATGCGCAGCATGGCCCGATTCAGCGGCAAGGAATGCCGCGTAATCAAATCCGCGGGCGCAATTCGTTCGCTCTCGCGTCCAAGCGCCAGTCTCATCGCGTCCACCAGTTGCGCCTCTTCCACTGGCTTAGTGAGATAAGCCGCCACGCCGAGCGATCGGCAGCGCGCCGCATCGCCTCTTTGTCCCGCTGAAGTCAGCATCAAAATCGGCGTGCTGGCGATTGCTTCCCGCTGCCGGATCTGCTCCACCAGTTCGAATCCGCCTCCTCCCGGCATGTGGCAGTCGACAAGCGCCAGTTGGAATGCTTCCCCCGCGCCAGCCGCGCCTT
>Ga0209208_10000517_pt1 | contig 50616 bp, 41 predicted proteins | sample S1TSphfallax_3_FD_187694 | JGI IMG/M metagenome (GOLD analysis project Ga0209208, IMG submission 187694) | Host-associated microbial communities from peat moss isolated from Minnesota, USA - S1T2_Fd - Sphagnum fallax MG (SPAdes) (version 2) | ecosystem: Host-associated > Plants > Peat moss >... | reverse complement strand
ATGTACAATACATTTAAAGTATGTTTAATATATAGTGAATACAAGTTAAATATATTCTTAATGTAATCCACAATATCTTGATGTACATTAAATGTATAAGCACACCTTAAAACATAACCAAGTTCTAATTAATTTTGTAATTAAATGAACATAGGAGCTTATTTTTGGATGAAAATTTCAAGAAGTTAATCAATATGAAAGAATGTGCAATTTTGTAATTATATCATAGTACAAAAATAATAACAAATTTAAAAGTATGATGAGTATTTACAAAAATAATAAAACATAGTTGCAAATGACAAATAATTGCACATAATCACAAATTGGATGGTTATGTAATATAAGTTTTTCAATAGTGTTTGGTCCACATGCATCCTTCTAACTATGAATTTTGTTAAGGAATATCAAGTGGCACCTATTTTTTGGGAAAAAAAGTTTGGGAAACACAATGTTTGCTAGAAATAACAACAAAAAGAATTGCATTGTGACAAACCATGTTTTGACAACTTGTAGACATTTGAGCAAGGCATATTTGACATTCTCAAGAACTTTATGCAACCTCTCTACATCTTTGGCCTTCTTGGCATAATTTGGCACAAATAATTGAACTTTATCATTTTCAAACATTCTATTCAATGTCTCCATCCTTTCATTTTCATCTAATTTATGTTTCACACTAATTAACTCATTCACAAATTTATCAACAAATGATTGACATTTTTTCCACCTAGGAAGCCTATGGGCTACTTCAAATTATGAACTACCTATTTCACACCAATTTTCATATTCTAGGTGCAACTTTAAATTCTTTGCCTTTTGTGGAATCCTTTGTTACAAAGGCCTTCCAGGAAGATCTTAACACCGTAACTAACCTCCCTATGTTAACAAATTTACATGCAACTTTAATGATTTTCTTGTTTTGTTACACCTTACGTTCATGTTATTTACTCCATATTGTATACCTTTCTCCAAGTATTTTGTAGTGTTATGTTGAATTTGATATTCATTTCATGACTACATTGGAAAAATTATTAGGTGTTGGATTTTTTAGCATTTTAACAAGTCTTTTGGGTTGTTATCATCAAGTCATTTTGCCAGTTTCTTCGAGAGAATTAGGCCTTCTTTTAGTGGTTCAACTTGTTGCCTCCACTTTTAAAAAATTGTTGGGTTGTAATCACTCATGCATTTGTCATTTGTTTTCAGTGAGATGATCACTATATACATCTTGATGCAGTGGCTCATGTTGAGATTGGCACATTTCCCTTCTAACTAACTCTGCAAGATATTTGATTTGTTGCCCCAAGCTTCTGTTCACACATTCCCCCCTTCAAAGATCTCATGTTTTAGCCATATTTTCAATCGTAAACTTCTTTGATGGATTGTTTTGTTGAATAGGAGTTCGCCACACTCTTAGCAAAGGCTCCTTTAGACACTATTCAAGCATGTCTACGATATTGTGTTGGTCTAAGTGAGGGGCTTGGTTATTAGCTTGTCCCACCACACTCACATTTCGATTGTTTTTAGTTCACTTCCTTACAACTTTTTGTACTTACTTAAGTTTGGCCCACCTTATAGTCACGCACCTTTCACATTGTTAATGTTGTCATGCATTTGATGTTTTGGGCACCCACTTACTTTGATGCCCATGTGGGAGCGAATGCATTGTAGCTCATGATACTCTTCGAGATATTGTTGCATCTATTCCTTTGGAGAGTAGGGCACATGATCAATGCAAGGTTTCCCACCTTCTCCTTCATCACACTTAACACCGAGTAGATATTCTTGTTAATAGAGACGGATTTCAAACTTTGACCAACATCATGATTGCTGACCCAACTCGCCTAGATACAATTCAGCGTGCATCATTTTCAACAGCACATGTGGCGACAGTTGTGGCCCAACAAAAGACTTGGTCATATGCAAAGCACGCCACACAAGATGATTTCATTCCTTTGGTTATAGAGGCTTATGATTGTTTGCATTCCCATTTTGATTCATTCTTGACTTCTTGTGTGCAAGCCACTATAGCTTGTCGTCAATGAGCCTCTTTAGTCCGAGCAATGGTTATCTCTTATTATGGACATCATGTGTCTGTAGCCTTACAACATGCACAGGCCATCCCAATCCTTCAGCGTGCTGTCACACTTTGGCGAGGTTCCTTGTCTGTTCTGAACATTGCTACTAAGGGTGCACCTCGTCACTAGCAGAGTTGTGACTCACACTCGGACGAGGTTCCTCATCTCTTCTGCACATTGCTTCTAAGGGTGCACCTCGTCACTAGCAGAGTTGTGACAAACAACACCACTCTAATTTATTGACTTCTCTTTTATTACCTTCTAATAGGGAAACTATTAAACAGGCCAAAATGAAATGAATGCAGTCAGAACGAAAGTGCCACTGCGATTTTTTCTTCCAGTCTGCCCATTTGCCCCATCCATATTTTCCCAAGTGACACCCAGGCATGTATTGCACTAGTAAGCTCATACAATACGGCATGTTTTGCACATGTGAAAGCACGTAACATGCCAAGTAATATGTTACGTACCCCATTATACCCCTAGTGTATTCATAACATGCATAACATGGACTCAAAACATGCCTAGGCATGACAAGGTGAAAATAAGCCGGGCAAATGGGCAGACTGGAGGAAAAAATCGTAGGTGTACTTTTGCACTGACCGCATTCATTTCCTTTGGCTTGTTTAATGTTTTCCGTCTAATAGCATCTTGATCATTCCATTTGATTATGGTGTGTTATCTGTTGACGATTCTCACCTTCTACTTTTGTTTGGTGGATGGGTCCCCATCCCCAACTTTTTCTATACAGGGCTTTCCCTATTGCCACAGTCTTTTTGCATTGTTTTGTGAAGAGAGAACAAGCCTTTACCCGGCAGAAAAAGGCAGTAGCTCACCCATTACAAACGTTACTTAGTACCTATTCAACCAATTCCCACAGCAGAATCAGTCACCCTGCCTGCTGATCGATTCCGCGGCCTCGTCGGCTCCGTCCAATTCTGCCTTATAACACGTGCCGAAAGAGGAGCTTGTCCAATTCTGCCCTATAAAGTGTACCGAAAGAGAAGCTTGCGATTTGCAGCTTGTGTTTTTGCAGTAGTCTTTGCGTTGTTGTGAAGAAGAGAGAACGAGAGAGACAGAGACGCGCGCGCGCGCGCGCAGACATACGAGACGAGACGAGACGAGAGACGCGAGAGGCGCGAGAGGAGATGATGGACAGATCCGGGAATTCGTTACCTTCGGGAAATGATGGAACTAAGAGGAGAGTTGCGTACTATTATGACGAGGAGGTGGGAAATTATTACTATGGCCAAGGACACGCTATGAAACCTCATCGGATCCGCATGGCGCACTCGCTGATTGTTCATTATGGCGTGGACAAGCACATGGAGGTTTTGCGACCTTATCCTGCTAGAGATCGTGACCTTTGCCGCTTCCATGCCGAGGATTACGTGGCTTTTCTACGTGAAGTGACGCCCGATACGCAGCATGAGCAGCTGCGTGCCCTCAAGCTTTTCAACGTCGGAGAGGATTGTCCCGTCTTCGATGGTTTGTTTTCGTTTTGTCAGACTTCTGCTGGCGGTTCTGTCAGCGGTGCTGTGATGCTGAATCATGGACGCTCCGATATCGCGATTAATTGGGCGGGTGGTCTTCACCATGCTAAGATGCGCGAGGCTTCCGGCTTTTGCTACGTGAATGACATCGTGCTTGCGATTTTAGAGCTTCTCAAGCACCACTCTGTAAGCAAAATTCTCCAAACCCTTAAACCCCCCGCCCTTGCTCCTGCATATTCGTGACTTCTGAAGCTTCGTCCATGCTTGTGGTCTCCACTAAACCCTAAATGGCTACCCGAATTTCTGACAATCGTTGAAATTATGAAGCTTCCCACAGACTCTACTACATCCATCCGTTGAACTTAGATCACATCCCTGATCCAACCATCCTCCTGCCATATACATGAGTCTCCTGAAGCTTGATGATCTTGACCAAAGCCTGACAAGAACCCTAGTCCATAGAATTATTTCTTATATGCATGAAGTCTGATTACAAATCGATCCTTACACCAGAGCTCTTAACTTCTAGGTTTCTTTAAAGCCTTCTTCCCCTTATCAGTTACAAAGGTGTAAGCTCATCCACAGTGTGTAAAACCCTAACCATGCTCCTGCAGCAGCCATGTCTTCTGAAGCTTCCTCCATCTGGATGGTCTTTACTGGATCCTGAATGTGAATAGGATAATCTCTGGAAAATTGATCAAATTTCTATTGTGAATGCTACTTGGAGGCAAGTGCATTTTATATGCTTCTACAGTAACTGTCTACTTCTTTAGATTATTCTTCCTGGCATGGTTTGTTGACATAGTTGTGACTTCTGATTCTGAAAAGATTGTTTCTCAACTTTCTCTGTGCTTGCAGAGGGTACTGTACATAGACATAGATGTTCATCATGGCGATGGGGTTGAGGAAGCTTTCTATACAACAGATAGGGTCATGACTGTTTCATTCCATATGTTTGGGGACTTCTTTCCGGGAACAGGGGATCTGAGAGATATTGGACATGAGAAAGGCAAATATTATGCTCTCAATGTGCCATTGAAGGCTGGCATTGATGATGAAAGCTACCAGTCTGTCTTCAAGCCCGTCATCACTAAAGTGATGGAGGTTTACCAACCAGGAGTGGTGGTCTTGCAATGTGGGGCTGACTCACTTTCTGGAGACCGGCTTGGTTGTTTCAATTTGTCTGTGAAGGGACATGCAGAATGTGTTCGTTTTGTGCGATCCTTCAATGTGCCGCTATTGCTGGTTGGGGGTGGAGGCTATACTATTCGCAATGTTGCTCGGTGCTGGTGCTATGAGGTTGACTTATTTATGTATCTCAGCAAAAAAAATTCTTTCTATGGTCCTATGTTTGGGGTTTGTGGCTTCTCAAAGCAATGTCTGCTGAAACCATAAATTAGGTTTTTGTAGTCCTTCTGTAAGGAGACACTTTAGAAATGATACCAGTATTCATTGCACTGAGGAATTTCTCCTTGACAAGTTTCTGAGGTTATTTCCAGCAGGTTGATGCTTAGATGCTGGCTGAAGGAACATCTAAATATTGCTATGACTGCTGAGTTTAAATGCTAACTGATTCATCTCACTCTTTTCTTAGGAGTTCTCATTTTATGGATTGTGAACCCTTGAAAAGTGTAGATAGAGGTCTCTCATGCTAAAGTTTGGTGGTCTGGATAGGGCAGACAGGTATTGCTGTGGGAATGGACCTACAAGACAAACTGCCTTTCAATGAGTACTATGGGTACTTTGGACCTGATTATACACTTAATTATAGTCCTAGTAACATGGAAAACAAGAATTCACGTGCCTATCTTGATTCCATAAGGTGGGTCTCATAATTTTCTCTTGAAGTTTGAATGTCTTGCTACATTTGAACTCCTCTTGATGTCAATTTCCAAATACTAATAGCTTTAGTGGTTTGAGGTGGCTTTGCTTGCTCCTGTGGCCATGCAGCAGATTGGAGACTCTGAAGTGGAAGAATAAGAAATTCAGGTTTGGATGCTGAGTTTCTTAAGTGTGTCTATAATCTAGCTTGATTTGTGTTGCAGGGTGAAACTTCTACAGAATCTTTCAACATTGCAGCACGTTCCAAGTGTTCCATTTTCTGAGCGGCCTCCAGACACTGAGTTACCTGAAGATGTGAGTAGCACAATCTGGATTGTCAGCTTAGGCTGACTGTAAGTTTTAAAGGTTTTTTCAACCAGTATGTGTGCAATTCATGGTTGCGGTAAATGCAGGAGGATGAGGACATGGAGGCACGTTACCAGGGCCATAGGTGGGATGGTGCAATGTCTGATTCTGACTCAGAAGGTGAGCACGAGCACAAGCAGCAGCATGAAGCAGCAGTTAGTGAGGCTGCATTCTCCAGGTCTCATTTTCAGTCATCTCTCTTCTGTATTACTGCCTTGTTTTTTCTCTCCTCCTCTTTCTGCAGATAATGTTTTGAACAGGTGAGTTCTGGCTTTCAGATGCTGTTCATGAACTAATCATTGAGACATCTGAAATCTGAGGTAGATTAATGACCACACAAGTTTCATTGTCAGTTATTTATGAGTGCAAGGAAATAAATTGCCCTTTGTGCCTAAGAATTGCTGAGTTGGATCTGGGTCTGGGGTTGCAGTAGGAGAAACCCACAGCACATGCAAGTAATCCAGCAGGAGGGAGATACAGCTATGGTGAGAAGCTTTGAATCTTCTGTTTATAACTGCTTTTTCTGTTGCTTCCTTTCAGTTGTTCAATTAGGTTACAATCACATTTTTAATGAGTGTAATGGAAATGTGGTTCATGACTTTGTGGAATCAGGATGAGGACAGTGAAAAGGAGATTGATAAAATGACTGAAGCACCAAAGGGGACAGGACATGAGGTAGAGTTTTGGGGAGATTTCAGAATGGGGGATTATATTTTGATGCAATGGAACATGATCTAAATCAAGTTAGTGCCTAATTCTTATCACAGTCAAAACTCTAAATCATGAGTTTCACCTCAAAGCATGTCTTGTCCATGAGGGAGACCTCAGAAAAAAGACAAACTTGTTTGGAGACAAGCTCCAAAATAAATTTGATAGACCACAAGGGACATAATAGTTTTGACCATGTAAGTCATTTCATAGTCCATGGATGTAGATACTGGCATGTGGTACTGGTTGTGAGTGAGGTCTTGGAACTTTGTCTTATGGTAAGTCATGGTGTATGTCCTATATGGTGCTTGTACCCTACTATTTGATGAAATAGTTATGATTTTGGTTTGATCCACTATCTCACATGGTTCTATCACTGTGGTCAGACCACTGCCTGAAGCATGGATTTTGTGCTTGAAGATGTGAAATGTCATTTGCATTGACCTCTCTGTGTGTGTCTCACTTGTCAGATGGACTTCACCCAAGTAGTGGAGGTGGAAACCAGGGAGAGCTCAGCCAACACCAACATTATTGATTCAGGAGACCCCTCAGTTACAGCAAGAGACCAGCAACCATCATCATCACCTAGAAGCCCCTCAGTAGTAGCCAGAGACCAGCAACCATCATCATCACCTCTCTTTGTCACTCCAGCTGCATCTGTGTCCAGGCATTCCCCTCACACTACCTCTACAGCCCTCCAAAGTACAGTTGTGCTAGTGTCACAGGCCCCAGAAATCCAAAGACTTACAGGTCACAATGCCAGCTTGGAGATCTCAAATGTTCCTGACTCCACCAGCATGCCACACAGCCTGCCGAGTTCAAGGATTAATTAATCTCCTTTCAATTCCTGGGGCAATTGGGAAACACACTTGACCAATCACTGTTGAGGATGTGCAACAAGGAACAAGGAATCCAAGGTTAATGTATGTATGGGACATCACCAGCCATGGGGCCAGCATCTGTACCTAGCCCTTCAAGCTCTGCTGTTGGGACTTTGCTGTCAATTTCAAGTCCATCCTTGGGTTCGAGAGAAGCTTGAGGTTTGTCAGGTTCTGGATTCAGATTTGCTGGACCTTTGGCACCGCCTAATGCTTCTCCTGGTACTATAGTTCATTTTGTAGATGTCCCTGCAGCACCTTCCACAGGGGGGTTACCAACTCCATTATTGTGTAACCTTTAGCTTGGTGTTTTCTAAGTCATGGTGACTGGAGACAGAAGAGGCCGGGCTGTTTTCTCCCCTATTTGGAACTGGAAGACCATCAAGAATTGGAGTTTGAAAAAGCGGAGCAAGGAAGAGCATGTGTTTTTTCCCAGGAATCAGTGTTCAAAGATTGCTGTAGGGTGTAATTGTCCCACCTGGTGTGCTAGTAACTCCATTTGTTGCTGCATTTGCACTTGCAGAACAGATATAGCATTGTCTCAAGTAGGTGATGGTTCAAATATAAGTGTAAATGCATATATAAGGACACTGTACAAACAGAAGGCTAATTTTACACTACTGGTGCATTTTGTATCCAATGATGACCTTGTAGCAATAATCATGACAATCTACCCCTAATTGAAAACTGGAATTTGAGGCTGAAGTCAAATGCTGTATACAATTTAATGGTCATTGATTCACAGTTATATTAGGTTTGTAATAGTACCTGTACCTGTTCACTTCAAGGTGTTCACTTGAACTTGCTCATGACTTGGTTGCATGTGAAGCCAGCCTCTTTCAAGATTGCAGTTTAACCTACAAGCAATGCATTTTCTGGGCTTCACTTTGGAGGATTGCCGAGCACAGTTGTCAAGCTCCTCAACCCTCATCTTATGATGATGTGTGGTTTGATGATGGGAGACAACAAGTGAATTGCGCAACAAGCTAGCTCCCAAGAAAACTCCTATGGATTGGCTGCTTCATCTTCCTTCTTGACATAACTATCGGTGGGTCTTTGGTGATCTGATATTGGAGATCACCAGATCTCAATCAGTGTCCTGGATTGCAGAATCACCATCTTCTTTGTAAGTCTGGAGATCCATCCCTGCCTTTGCAAAGTCTTGAATTGCTCTTGGTTTTGCAATGAAAAACCTCATTTACGGTGCTGAAGTACAATCAGATTATAGCACTTGGGCTTATATGCACTACGATTTTTCCCATCATGATAAGTTCAGTTTTTCTTCAGCAATTTTGGTGGAGATCGAAATGTGCTGAAGAGGCACTCAGCTCATCATACAAAAACTGTGGGTGAGAGTTACACAAGATATTGGCTGCTGGGTGGCGTACACAATACCGTCTGAGCTGTAAGGCCTATGTTCCACTTTTGTCCTCACACTCTCATCATCCAGTCTTTTTATGGTCTAATTGTATTTGTAGTACCTGCAGAGAATGGCAAATACTTGTACCAGCCACCATCCTTATTTCTCTGCCTGTGAGTGACACATTTGTAGTGGCCTTTGGTCAATGCAGTCCTCAACCCTTGTGCATAAAAAACAATTATCTTGCTATAATTGCTTAATGGAAAGTAGTCTAGACATGTTTGTTGAGGGTTGTGATTGATATGTGGAACTTGAATTTCATCGTCATATGCTGCAAGCATTTCAATACTGCTTGTTGAATACCTCAGAGCTGTTCTAAGAAAACAGAATATGATATCAATCATTCTCTGTTGCAATATCTGACTTTTCTTTATCAAAGTGAAGGATGTTCATGACTGATCTGGCACTGAACTGTATCTAATCAAGTCCACTAATGATTTCATCTTTTTTGGGCTTCAATTTCTCAGGTTTTGCAAGAAAGCATTTTGGGGATATTATTCACCTCTGGGGTCAGCCATTAGTATGTGCCATCCTGAAGGAAATTTTGCAGGGAAACCAAGTGTGTAGTTCCAATGGTTTGATTAGCCTCAGCCATTATGCACAAAGGATCTGCACAGTAATCTGAACTTACAAACTAGCAACTTATATCCAGCATCCTGTGGGTATATATCATGATGGCAGTTTGTTGGAGATTGGAGATTGCTTATGAGCAAGTTCATACAACTTTCAAACAAATTACAAGCTTTCAAGATACATGTGACTCATTTGCTTTTCTCCAATTGTTGTGTGATCACCTTGAATGGTAGTCTTTGTTTTGAATGCATGCAAATATAGTTAAAGCATAATACTGTGCGTTTTTCTTTTGACTGCAATTTGATGATGCAAATTGTATTGCAAAACCATCAACTCTGCAAAAGCGTTTTCCTTGCATCCAATGAATTCCAAGTGGGTGGCAAGCAAAATATTGATCCAAATTTTCCTGCCTTAAAACAACTTGACTTTTGGAAACATTTTTGCAAAAACCATTTCAACTAAGAGTTTGCAATTAATGTAATATGCATTGAAGCATGGGAAGTCCTAATTTGACCCACAAATTATGTACATAGTTGAAATTAAAATCTTGGCAAAAGTTATACATCATACGTGACATAAGATGTTTGCTATGTTAAATGTGATTCAACATTTGATTAAGCACATGCCTTAAAAAGTAATTAGTTCAACATAGATTTGTTGACCCAATAGATGTCAATCAAAATGACCTTATCTGATCACAAACAAACTTAGTTTAGAGTTTAGGTTTGTGTCTTTTAGTATTTAAACCTTGTGCTTGGTGGCAACTATATGATTTTATGTTTTATGATTTGCCTATATGAACTAGTGAAGACAAAACACAAAACTAACCCTATTTGTATAGAACCCTACAACTACAATTTGCCTAATTAGCATCTGTTTACATTGTATTTAGTGACAGGTGCTAATCAACACATAAACAGGTGACATGTCAAATGTTCTTAACAAAGGATAGATGAGGAAAAAACAGAGGTTGTGAACCCTAATTTGGGATTATAATGTGACCCAACACCCACCAGTGCACCAGAAACCTATTATCAGCCTGCCCAATTGTGGATTAACCACATCTAAGTTCCACTTGGTCACCTGTCCTGTAAACTTCCCTCACTACCTAGGTCATTACCAACAAGTTCCTTAGTTTATTACTTATTTCTCATAAATAGTTGGATAGGATTTGTCTTTACTTTTAATTTTTGGACCATGCATGCTATAAAATGCTGGTTTTTTTGGAAAATTTAAACCCATTGATTTTTAGCTTCAGTATAAAAGTAATACTGCAATTATCAATTTATTTGGTTTTTTTTTTTGGGGGTAATAACCATTGGTTATGTGTAACTTGTAGTGAAATTTTTTTGTGGTGAAAATTTAACATTTGCTAAAAGAAAAAAAAATCCCAAGCAACATGGTCAAGGGAACTTTTGGAAAATTTCTAGAAAAATAGGCATATTTCTAGGAAGAAGCTTATGAAATCATCAAGATTTGGATTGATTTTTTAATTTCTTCTTTTGAAATTACCATATTTAGCTGATAGCTTTAGTGCTTTGCCAACATGTAATAGGATTCCTAGATTATTTGCTTTTCTAATTGTCCTGTAACCAGATTTGGCTAAATCCTCTTGTGCATGCTCATTTTTTATGTGACATGGGAAAATTGAAAAAAAAAAGTGTAAGGATCAATTCTCAAATACTTACCTTGAAAATTATTAGTTATATATTATAGGGTAAGTTATAGAGTATTTATGTAATTACTCTTCTTTTTTTAATTTCTATTATAAACATGTTTAGGGTTTTAGGATTGATAACCTACCTAGATGAAATTGTAATTGTCCAAATAAGTTATTAGAATTTGAAAATTCAACACTTGATCCATAAGGGTTTTGTTGATTTTTGAAATGATATGTACTGAGTGGGTAGGTTATTTATTGGTTTTCAAAACAACAAGCAATTAGTAGCTTATCAATATTTGGGTCATTAATTGACATTGATAACCAAGTGTTTTTTCAATAACTAGCCAACCACCAATGTATGCAAGAAGTATGATTACTTATCGTTCAAAGGGTTCTTGAGCTTTTATTAGTTTTCCATTAACCATTCACCAAACATTATTTTTTACCTTTTTTTATCTTGTGCATACATCATCCAAACAAGATGTTGAATATGAGTTTTCAACCATTAAGAAGAATGTCACATGACTTTTTATCTTTTTATAAGAGGGTTGTGTCACTTTTCATTTTTTATAGGAGTTTATGTTGTTATGGAAACTTTGAACTAATTATGTTTAATAATCAATTTGAGGCCATTGATTATCAGAAATACTTTCGATTCTCCCACTCCTTTAGGTATTTCCAATAATTGAAAACCTTTCATCGATTATCTAGTCCGTAGTTAGTAATGAATGTAAATGATTATTATTTAGTCAAACACCATGGGTAACTATGAAATAAGATTACAACAAAATAATGTTTTATGTTTAAACACCATACATTATTTAAGCAATGAGTTTTTATTGTTGTGATTATTAAATATACATATATAGCAAGTTTTAAATAGAATTTTTATGAATAACTAACAACTCATTCAATTTTCTTTCCTTGTTCTAGAAATATACCAATTCAAGTCCAAAAAAAGATTCAACCAATCCCTAAAATCTAATTGATTTGGTTCTCCCCCCTTGCATTTATTATTGGTTTTGATGGGGTCTCTTTTCTTATGCAAAATGTTTTTCCTCCTCTTTGTAACCTTATGTTATTTTCCTATTGTCATGAAATTTTCTCTCCTCCAATAACCTTATAACCTTACCAATAACCATATGTTATTTTTTTTACTTCCATGAAAAGTTCCCTCTTTCACACAATATATATATATTTATTTTTTTACTAGCAAAATTTCTCATACAAAGAAATTGAATTTTTTGAAATAAGTATTTAAAAAATATTTTCAATTCCTGAAAAAAGCGGAAAAAATTAAGAGTAAAACACTATTATAATTCTTGGTTTTCAAATGATCCAAAGTTGATTGATTGACTTTTCTTGATTAACAAACATGTAAATTTTGACTTGAGGCTTAAAGCTTGAATAACATGTGCATTTTCTGACTACTCAACTTGATTAAAGTAACCTATTTAATTATTTGTTAAATTGGACAAAAAAATTACCATAATGATGAAAATGATCAATGACTTCTAGTCAAGTACGACATCTTGTCAAGTTGAATCAAAATTAGTGAAATTTTTAATCAAAATGGCCAATGGTTTCTAATGAAATGGGACATTTGATAAAACTACACAAAATTAATGACACCCCTAGTCAAGACTATCAATGGTATTCTAATAAAATGGGACATCTTGTGCTAATTAATAGGCTAGGCTACTAAATATACTTACCTATCTACTTATCATCATTTCATTTTACAACTTACCATCATACTACTTACATAGGTCTATACATATTGGGTTAATGCAAGTGATAGTGGTTCTTTTTTTATGTCACAAGGATCATTTCTATAAGTTTAAATGTGTTTAGATGCTTGTTGTGGATAGAATAATCTTGAAATTATCAATTATCAATTGATTTTCGATTAACTTTATTATGAACACATCTATACAACTTTTTTTGAAAATAATGCATACATTATTAGTAACAAACTAAGTTCAAGAATATGCATTGGTTGGCTAGCTGAATTATTAATAAATTAATATTAAATTTCATTCCAAATTGTTTATAGTGATTAAATATGCCTTGAAAAATGACAATAAAGCTAGGTATGAAATCGTTTTCTTTAAAACCTTAACAAATGGTAATTATGAACTTTTGAAATGTTAGATTTGGACCTTATTTTCAAAAGTCATTTTAAAATGATTTTTTTTTGTTTCTCAAAAAAATTAACCTAATCAATATGTTTTAAAAACTTTTCAAAAACTTTTATCATATGAAAATGTGATCCATTGCTAAAGACTTGGTTTATTATTATGCATATGAAAGATTCTTTCATAATATTTGTAACATATGTACATGGTTAATCACTAGGGGCTAAAAAAAGTAGGCTGCATTAAATTAAATTATTATCTATGTACCATTTTTTATAACATAACTAAATATATTTACTACTTACCTCCCACAACTTTATAGTTTTTAAAAATAAATTTTGAAATAAAATGATTTTATTTGAATAAAAATTGATTCAAATTGACTATTCATTAGTCAAAATAACCAACTTAATTTGCTAGTCACAACGGTTATAATTTTTCCAAAAAAAATGTCACTTTGGTTAACCAAGAAGTAACTATCACAAGCAATCACCATGAAATCACCATTATAAAAAAAAAACCTAGTAATAATATTAATTAGCATGATCGCATGCAACATTATAATTGCAATTTAATCAATCAAATCCCTATGAATGTTTCAACAAATCTAGAATAAAAGTAAGGTGCATTTTGCATAAAAGGAAAAAAAAACCAACAACTATAGTTATTGTCAATGTCAAAGATGTCCAAACCTCATGATGGTGCAAAAATATATATATATATTGTCCTTGCAATTTCCCATCTATTGTCACCTTTGGTGTATCATGAAACATTTTTTTTAAATGACAAAAGAAGCCACATTATTTATGCTTGCATTCAACAAACTACTAGCCAATTATAAATATCACTTCTTAATGTATTTTCCTTCTTGTTAACATGATTAAATAATTGGTGTTGTATTTGAAAAAAAATCATCAATAATGGATTATATTATTGAACTATCTACCTTTTGTTTTAAAAAATCCAAAATAATTTAAAAACATATTGTGCTAGTAGCAAAAATAAAAAAAACAACATTGAAATATAATTATTGTGTGGGACATACATTACATCCACTTCTGCAAACTTTCATATTTCAAGAGGTTAAAGGGCATATAAGAAGACTTCTTACCTTTCAACAATGAAAAAATAAATAAAAATTAAAAAATTGTAAAAGCATTGATGGTTGAATTTTTGAAATTCAAAACCTAACTAATATTTTTTAACAAAGTTAACTTCCACAACTACAAGCAACCAAACATGACTAATATCAAGATAAGATGCAATATCTAACTAAAACATTATAAAAATATAAAACACTTGATGACAAAGATTTAGACTTACAATCATGGCACCAAAATAATAACACCATATTCTTCTTTAAGACTTCCTCATTGATGGAAAACATGTGTCAAATTTGTAGGCGTTGATCCCAAGAATTTTTTTCAATTCATCGAGTGTTTTTCTTTTGTGTCTTTTTTTGTAATTTCCTTACTAGAAATCAAATGGTAATCATATTGTATATTTTTCATTGATTGAGATTTTGATCCAATTTTTATAAGTGATCTGTGCAAAAAAAAAATTAACATTTGAAACTCTAATATGGTAGAAGATCAATGATATACATAGAAAATCAATAATGGAATAAATGTTGTATAGAACATTAATATAAGATTTTAGGACTTCAATGAGAAGGATGAACAAGAGCAACAATTTGCAAATTGGATGGTTATATAAAATCTACAACATTGGTATTTTCTAGAGGTGATGTTTTCAATGTTGCAAGGCTTGGCTCCATGTAAAAACATCATAATGATGATGCTAGTAGCAAATTTTTGAAAGCAATCCATATTAAGAACATGGAGGAATCTATGTATAGGAGAAAGGTTGGGCCAAAGGCCCTTCCTTTTCATGAGGTGCTTAAAGCACGAGGGTGATAACCCAAGTGATGGGCATTGAGAAATAAGGATGGGCTTTTGGCCCTACCTTCTTCAACGTAAAAACCGGCCCTAATTTTCAAAGGATGTGTGCTTCCATTGCAAAAAAATGTTTCCATTTTCTAATATCTTGGAAGATCATAACTAAGTTCTTATGCTTAATAATGGTCCTTTAAATACAATACAAGAATTAAGGAAGGTTTTTATGAAGTTTCAAACCCCAAACAAAGCAAATGAAAAAAATGCAATCCAAAGTAAATTTGTGATGAACTTTGATCAAAGTGTTTACACAATGTTGTATAAAAACATTTCCAATAGTGAGTGCCATTTGGTCTTTTACTAGTATTTATCACATCCAAGGAATTGCATTAATTGATTTGCCTTCCCCACCCATAACCATGAAAAACAAGATTTTATAAGGTTAAACAATGTTTAAATGCAACAACCAAGGCCAATCATTATAGTTGGCCAATGAAGAATAGTTATTTTGGCATTGTGTGACTTTTTCAACCACAGAATAATTTGAACATTATAGAAGCCAAAACTAGACACTAACTCAAAAGCACCACATTTTAGTGGAGCTTCATCCAAATTTTAACAAAGTGCCACCACTCCAAATGCTCTAAATGATGTTACTATTTTGCAAGTCTAGTTGGAATCATATTGACTGCTTTCTTGAAGGTGATTACTATTATCCAACCTCAACAAACTTTTTGAGAAATCTTACAAAATTTGATAGTGTTTTAGGGGTTACATCTTGAATGTATTTCATTTTCTAGAAAATAGATCCACATATATTCATATGAAATCTAGTTTGCATAGATAAAAAGAACAACAAATCAAACTTACCACATATGGATTAGTCACTAGCTAGTGAAATTTTTAGACAAAAAAGCTCATCAAAATTGTGACTTGCAATGAAGAGAATTTCATGAGCTTTTTTTATGTCCTCTGTAGGTAATTGACTACAAATACATAGACATAGCCATGGGAACTACTAAGGATGACGAGAGAAGGAGGAGACTTGTGGACATGGATTTTAGAGCTCAGATGGAGATGTGCACCCAACCCAACAATACAAATTACTTTTGCAACTTTTTCCAAACAACTTTTCTGGGAGAAGCCTAGCCCTTGCAAAATATTAAAAATCTCCCATGAGAAGTTACACAATGCTTAGTGAAGAAAAAAGGTTTGGGAATGCCACCATGGAAAAAATTGAACAACTAGGAGACAAGTGGTTTGTCACTGAAAAAAGAAAAGGGAGGTATGGAGCCATCAGCTGTTCCCCAACTCGCAAAGACTGAGTATGATCATATCAGTATTAAATGCATTGAGAAGACTGCTTGGCAACCCCCTGAAGTGAAATCCAGAGCCACTGACTAACACCACAAAGTGAATTGAAAGCATGGCTACAAGAGGATACGGCATGCTGGATTGTAAGCAGAAAAATATTAAGTAACCAACTAAATGAGTATATCAGACACTGTTATAGTTCAGTATTCAATCCACTTTCACCTACAGAGAACAAAGTCAAGAGTACACTAAAATTGCAAATGATGATTAGCCTATTTGGATCATCGTTTCAAGGAACCAATGAGTAGGAAACAATTCGCACAGATTTCTACAACATGTAGTGCAGGGCATAAATGGAGATCCAAAACAGATCCAATTCACCACTTGGTCACCCCTCATTTGCAAGTTCAGAGTGCAGTCATTTGATTACACCACCAGATTTGTGCACGCTGCAGCAAAATAGAAAATTCACTCACTCTGTGGAACAAGACTTCTGATGCTTCTTGACCTATTTGACCTTTCCTAGAAACCAAAAAATCAGACCCTTATGGAAACTGGTTGATTCATTCACTATTGAAGAGGGTCTGGCAACAGCTTTCCATTCATCATGAGAACCTGGTAAAATTATAATGAGCCATGGCCAAATGAGGCTCAGTTGGCTAACCTGGCAAACTGGGTATGACAAAAGCTATTTCTCTCAAAATCTTTCTCAAGTCTTTGTTCATCAACTGTGAATAGACAAAGACTTTCTACCTCGCACTTTTTAAGAAAGGTTTTGTCATGCAACCCACTAAAAAAGACCACTACACAACAACCATAGAAAAAGACTACAAATCACCACGAAACAAGAAAGAAGTATCAGTTGTCATGGTTGTCTTTCTACTGTGGTCTTTGGATGAGAGGATGCAATTACGATTGAGTCGTACGAGTTCTTGCAAATCCTCCACATCAACTGTCAGCCGTTTGATAGTATTTTCAACCTTCTGAAGCATCCGCTCACTCTGGTGCTGAAGCCACTCCTGGCCATAATTTGAGCTTGACAAAGTTGGAATAGAATCTGGGGACAATCGTGGTGCTGGCTCTGCTTGCCATCGCCTTCCATCCATATTAACCTCGTTTAATCTAAATTTTACAATCACAAATTGACATTACTGGGGATGTTGTCTTCTTTTGAAGTCCATGAGAACAGAAAACAAATTGACAAAATCCAACTTTTTCTCCCCTCCCCCAATTTCTCTCTTACAAACTTCCCTCCTGACCCAAGACTCAATTCCTAACATTTTCAAATGTTGCTTGCGTTCCCCACCAATTTCATTTCGCTTACTCTCCTTACAGAAATGTATGCAAACATCTCAAGCACAAGAGAATCCCAGGGTATCTCACCTGTTCAAAATTCTGGGCATTTTCTTCGTCTCACTTGTCTGGAAGTAGACATCCACCATGGTTTCAGAGCGGACCACCACCTTCTCGACTCGGCCAAACAGCTCGCACGTGGCAGCAATCTGGCTCTCTTCAGGCCTTGAATGTAAGTTTGTCAACCTTACTACTGATGCCATGAAGGGGTCAACTCTCATGATAGGATACTTCATCCCTCTTAGATGTACTGCATTGGCCCTAATTGCATTCTCTTGTGCATATTCTGTCTGGAGACCAAAAGCACAATGATGTTAGGTGCTATCTCTTGTACATATTCCGTCTGGAGACCAAATGCACGCTGGGGTTAGATTCATTCTCTTGTACATTCTCTTCTGCCTGGAGACCAAAAGCACTGGTGTTATTAGAAGTAGCTTCAGGAGCTAAGAAACAAAAGAAACCCACACATGAAGATCAGGCTCTTCTTTCAATTTATATTTTGAACACATCATGTGATGCATTTCTATGAAATTGCAGGGAAATCTCCAGAGCAATAATTTGAAGGTATCATGACAATGAGTACAGTTATAACCTTATGAGCATCACTCACAAAGTGTCAGACCATTATCACTTTCATCACCAAGTAGCAGGGACAAGCCGCCATGACTAGCACATATCATCTGAAGCAGGCAAGATGTTGGGTGACACCACAGAATTTCACAAGCATTTAAAAAGAAACAGTACATGTTACAGCAACAAACAGACTGAAACAAGACTGCAACAAGGAGGTTTTTTTGTTACCTGGAACTCCATGTGAGCACAACAAGCCCCAGATTCCTCATGCTTAATTTCACAGCGAAGAACTTCTCCATACACTGACAAAGCCTTCTCAACTTCCAAGAGAGGTATGTCCAATGGCAACCCTTCTACAGAAACTAGGTATCTATTTCTTTTTGGAAAATCAGATCCAAAGACACCAGATGAACTGCCACCCCGTACTTCAGATAAATGAAGTACAGGGCGAGACCGAGGAGCAGCACCAACAACAAGAGCCTTGTCAAGTTTCCCACGAGTACTCGATGCTGGCTCTTTCTGTATACGCACACCTCTGATGTATACTTTCGGCTTGTCTAGTGCATTCTTCAAACCTTCAGGTGTCTGCCAACCACCCCCAAAAGTTCAGATTCAAAGAAAAATAATTAGAGTTTGTGCAGACACAAAACCTGACCTCTGAAAGCTCCTTAAACAAAAGGGATGGTGTCTTTCAGATACAAAAGATTTAAGACAGTCCTTTTCATTTGCTGGACCAGTTCTAACAAACCAGTTGGTACGTTCCACTCTGTACAAAAACCATTGATGCAATTCTCACTTTTTCCTTTCTCTAGAGTTTACAACCCTATCCTTCTCCCAAACCATAGAGAGAGCAAAAAGCCCACACAACATCATCTGTTCTCACAAGCTCTAAAACAGACTCCCAAGTGAACTGAGAGGGTGAGAAACTGACCTTAAAGTCAACAAACCCATACGTGAACTTGGAGTTCACTCGAGACTTGATTGGCTGTGTCCTAACTATCTCCCCACAATCTTGAAAGGCCTCTCTCATGTCTTCTGCTGTTGCCTGGGGTGACAGGTACCGCACAAAAAGACCATATTTTCCAACCAGTGCATCCTTTGGCATTCTCATCCCATTTGTCTGCAAACTCCTTTTCTCAAAACCTCCAGGCCTAGAAACATCATACTCATCACCTTCAGGAAACTCAGGGTAGCTCATGGCAGCAAATCCTGCAGCTTCATTGTGATCATAATCAACATCTTCCTCATCTTCATCTTTTTCTTCATCTTCATCATCACCTTCATCAGAGTCATTTCCTGCAGATTCATTGATTTCCAATCCCATTCTCACCCCATCACCATTGATGTGACTTTTTTGTTGGGCCTCTTGCTGAGAGGGAGAAACTTGTTTTTTTGTTGGTGATGAAGAAGATCCTATTCCACGAAGACGTGACCATAACTCACTATGAGTTTCAATCTCTCCTTTGCTTGCACCAGTCATTTGTCCATTCGTCAGTGTCAAACCCGCTTGCTCCAAATTTCTCCTCCTGCTGAAACCTTCTTCATCTTCTACTTCATATTCTTCATTCAGACTGTTATCATGACTAGATTCTCTTCCAGTGCCATTTCTGCTCTCTATCAATTCTTCCACCTCTGTACCATCCCAGTCCTCACCTGAACGAGACTCAGGAGCCTCATAAATAGTATCAGTCAATTGATCTTGTTCTTCTATCTTTGCACTTGCATCTTCCTCATTGCTTGAATCCTGCAAAGCATTGGCAAGTGGGCTTCCATTCACATAGCGCCTCTCAAGCTCACTCATGATATCCTTCACCATATTTCTGCCCCCACCTGTTCCCTTGAGCACAACACTTACACTCGGAAACGCTCCATCATTTGAATCCATATGCCTGCAGGACGTAGTCCCAATAATGAAAATCAGTTGACAGTTTTTGAGGTGCTCTCCCACAATACAATCATGCACACATAAAAGCACTTCAAGAAATTTCCCAGTGTATTTGGAGGGCACCTTATATCCATAAAGAACCACCCAATTTTTTCTAGTGTACTGTGAGGACACTCACCCAGCCAAAGATATCACAGGAATTTTCAAAATCTGGAAGGTCCCTGCCAGAACAGAGCCTCTAGATTTCAGAAGTTCCCATTTAAAGAAAGGATGAAAAAAAAGTAGGGTGTTTCTCTACACATGTGAAGGGTCTAAACCTAGACCCTTGCCTATACATGAATATCCCTCCTAGTAAAAGAGGAGGGATCCAACACATGCTCCTTAAGAGTGGGAGGGAAACATATATCTACTTCTAGGTGTAAAATCCCTCCCCACTCTAACAGAGTAGGCATAAGAATCCTCTCCCTCTACAACTTGTGATCTCCATATGTTTAGGGTGGTTCATGACAACATTCACCTAGGTACATGATAACATTTGCCTCATGCTTTAAAGCCCACAGGTGGTGGACACTCCCAAAACAAGGGGGCATTGGATGAGGGCTTTACCCTACAATAAAAGCAAAGAAAACTGAATATACTGCCAGCTTGTTGTAGGCCCCCTTATTTTGGGAATACCCAAAATTGCATGTACCATGGCCTCATCCTAGGACCCTCTATTTTGGGAATGACCAAAACCACACGTACCATTTTGGAAATTTTACCCCACCCTAGGGTGTTGCCCTACACTTCCAAAAGAAAAGAAAACTGCATGTTCTTGGGGGGAAATTATAAGCACGCACTTGAGGACAAATGATTCCACCAGGGCAGTCCGTTCCTGACGTGATAATCTCTCCTTCTTCCTGGTTGACTCAGGGTGCTCTTCCAAAGCTGCCGCATGAGCAAAAGCTCTGGATAGCCGGTGTGAAATCGGTGTCACCCTAACCCTTGCTGGAACAACAGAAGTGTGACATATCCACCCCAAGTTTCTTCAATGAGCCAAAATTTTCAATTCGGATTTTCCTATCGATATCAAAGCTAAAAATCGAGCACGGGTCTCTCTCTCGGACCTTAATCTACTGCTACTATTGGAAAGAATACCCAAATAAAAAAGGAGGAAAAAAAAAAAAACAAGAGTGCAAAATCATGACCTTCAGGAAAACTCAATTTCATCTCCAACAACACCCAAAAGAGAAAATACTTACGGAATCGCTCAAAAAGATAGCATGGTGCTACCGTTCTCGTCCTCGGAAACCGCACACGCAACAACCCCTGCACACTGGAGCTCCACAAGCGCACCGCCATACTACTATTACTGCTGCTTCTGCTGCCTCCCCCACCGCTCCAAACATGCACTCGCGTCGTCAATCCTTGACACTGCATTCTGCTGTCACGCTGTCCTCCTCCAAATCCTTCCGATCTCCTCCCATCAGCCCCTGCTCGTTCCCAAAATGATCATAAAAACAGTCCTCCTTTTCTTTCACCTCCTTTCTCCCCCCCCTCTCACACACAACACAACACCATCTCGTTTCTCTCTATTCTCTCTCCCCCGTCGTCGTCACTCCTCCGCCATAGCCGCTCTACCAACGCAAGCTTCCAGGGTTCTAGGGTTTAAGCTTTTAGGGCTACCGCAACGGGAGATTAGGGTTTAGTGAATTGTATAAATGTATAGAAATGCTTGGCATACAAATCCGTACAGTACGTTTTTATACGTATGAACTGTATTAATATACGTATATGTAAATCGTTGAGGGAAATTAGTTCTTTTAACCTAAAGTATTCCTTCTTTCCCAACTAGTGGTGTATTTGGAGGGGTTTATCTACTTATTTTTGTGACAAGTTAGTTTTCATTTTGCATTTCAATTTCACGGGCAATTTTAACAAATGCATTTCACACCATAGGTTGATAAAATTTTTTGAACTTTCACATTAAAATGTGAATATCAAAGCATATGAAATTTACAAAATTTACATAGGAAAAGTTTGAACTTTTTATAATTAATTCAAACTCAGATTTTAAAAAATTTCCATGTTGCTTCACATTTCAGACATATCAACACTTGCATCAAAGTGTCTAAGTTTCCAACCTCAGTCAAAAACTAATTTGATAACCAATCAAACTCAGAAATTGTTTATCAAACCAAACAAGAATCATTTTTGGTGTATGACCATGGTTTTCAAATTTTTCAGAAAAAGAAAAAAAAAAACCCTCTTTTTGACAATTGATATTTTATTGGTTCTAAATTATAAAAAATGTTGATTCTTTGATGTTTTCGAAATAAACAAAACATAGGTTCTTCGATTAAAGAATTTTATAAAAAAAAACCCAAAACTCTCACTTATAAAAAAAATTTAAATGACTAGACAACAATAGTGAAAACCTCAAAAAAAAAATTGAATTATTTTTAACCCTTATAAATATCTCCTCCTAGAACTAAATCAAGGTTTTTGAATTCAAATTTAACATTTTCTAGATTAAAACTAGGTTCAAAGAGGTGTCCTATAGAAAGGTGAAAGGATTAATGTAGGTGGTCATTCACCTTTACCCATATGCATTGAGTGCTCCAAAAAAAAAATTCTTAATTCACAACTTAATAACAAGTTAATTGAAAAATGTTTTCCTAGCCTCATAATGACCTCGGCAAACATGCATAATATATTTTCAGGGAGCTTTACAAGGCACAATTTTCTCACTAACATGAAGCAAGAAATTTCTTATAAAAAAATAGAAGTTTTTTCTACAAACTAATTTGGGCCATTGTTGGTGTGCAAGAAAAGTTTGTGTAAGTGTATTTGGGCTTTCAGCCACTATGCAAGGGAAGACCACCTTATACCTCAGGTGGTGGAAGGCACTCATAGCAATGCCTTTTTCCCTATACATTTAGGCCTTGGGTGGGTAGGTAGGTGGCAACACCTACAATGTTGTCATGATAAAATTAAAGGCCATTACTTTTACATTTAAACATTATAAATATTTGATCATTAGTATAAATCAAAGTCCAATTTTAACATTTCCCCAATTTATGTACCCTCTAACTTTAAATAGGCCTCACTCAAGTAGGTTAAGGTACCAACCTACCAATGTAGGTGTTGGTTCATTTTAGCCCTGATCTAATGTCAGGTGTACTTTGTTAGTTTTTTTCTATGGGCCATTTTTTCTCATTGCATTTTTTTCAACATGCATAAATTTTTTGGACGTTTTTTTTGTTTTTCAAATTGCTTGTGATGGATGCAAAAAAAAAACCCTTATTTGCAATCTAGGTTTTAATGTCATTTAAGTACCCCATTGCAAAATGTGACCACATGCTACAAAGGTTATTAGGGGAATTGCAAAGGGCAGAGAAAGATTTAAGGAATGGTATAATGTATAATGTGAATAATGTATTTAAAATTCAAATATGTATAATATAAATATATTTGTAAATTCTATTGATATTTGTATTTAATGATCTCAAATGTTCAATTTGAACAAGGTTTGTTATTTGAAACACTTGTGAAACTTCAACTCACAAAATGAGAATTCATTTAATAATGCTGAAATTCCTTTTTTCATAATTTTTTTCCATTTGTGAAAATGTATTTGAATTTCAAAACATTTTCCTTCCATGTTTATCTTATCATGTCTTATGTTTAGTTGCAAGTTCAAATTTAAAATCAAAATCAATGTTGATATGTTATTGATTTATTTCATAATTGCCTAACGCATGTTTTTATTAAAAATGTTGGGTGGTATATCAGATTATCAATATTTTTTTAAGTTATAATTATTCAATTATGCATAAGGGTAGATTATCAAATAACTGATTGATAATCGCTGATTATTTTCCAACTATCGGTTTTTGTTTTAAAAGTTAATTTTTTTAATAAAAAAATCTATCAAAAAATATGTTTAGGGTTTAAAATTTTGTAACCTACTTGGATGATAACCAAGTCATTTGGGTAGGTTATTCAATTTTGAAATTCTAATACAAGTCAATTAGGTTATTAATTGGTTATTAAAAAAATCAATGATCAATTGATAAGTTATTAATAAGCAAATTGATTACCAAGTCAAAATTCAATAATTGGCCAACACTCGTTGCAACATCTTGAATGTAGGTAATGAAATCATTATTTTTGTCATGAGTATAACCATAAAAGAAAAGAAATATTTGTTTTGAAATTTAATTCAATAATTACTTATCCCATTAACCTATTATTTTCAATTTTGGGGGGTGTCCACTTTTTAATTGCCACAAAAGGGTAGATAAACCACCCAAGCTTTTTTTCAAGGTTTGATCCCAAGGTGGCCATGTAGTTTTCAACATCCAATTGATCTTGTGGAATTGTATTGTAATTGAGTTGGTTATAGCTAGAACATGTAGCATTAGTTGGTCATAAATTGAAGCCATAACAATGAAAGGTAACCATTAGAATGTGGCCATGAATTTCAACCATTTTGACAAGGTATTGGTTTGATGTTCAATTGTCAAATATTTGACAAAGTTTTGTAGGTTCAACATTTCGACCTACTATTAGGTTTATATGATGATTTAGGTTCACATAACATTGAACAAACGTTTTATTGATAACTATGTATTAATCAAAAGATTTACATTTTTGTTGCATCCAACATACTGTTTTTAAAATTGGCAAAAGTTTGTCACTTTGTTGAAATTTATTTTATTTTTACTGTTTTGGATAAAGGTGGTTTCTTGGGTTTTCTATTGGCATATTTCAAAAAATAAGAACATTGCAAGATTTTTATATCACATTCCAAAATGTAGGCAACAATTGTGAAATATTAGTTTGGATAGGAGTAGTTGTGCTGAAAACCTTGTTTAGTGGCAACAAAACTCAAAATACTTTTATGGAAAAATGTTCGTGTTCCAAGGAGTGAACCTTCATTTTTCATCTTTATCATTTCAAAGAACTATATCAAAGCATGAAATCAGACTCTAATTTTTTTAAGGAAATAACATTCAAACTAATCAAACAAATTGGCCTTCACATAACCATGAAGGTTTCCAACCTTCTTATGAGTTTTTTATGTTTTAGTTCACACATATCATCTTTTTTTGATGTATTAATTATTAACTTGATGTAAGGCCAAGCACCTTGGAGTTCAATCCAACCTTTTGGTTCTCAAAAACAAAGAATAGGCCATATCAAGTTTAATTGTTAATCCCAAAATGTCTTAACAAACCAAAAATAACATTTTTTGGAATTTCAAATGGATGTGGACAACAAAAAAATTACATATTTTTCTTTTTCAAGTTGCATGAGGCATTTAGAGAGTTTTTAATGGTTTGCTCACCATGGAATTTCCACTTGGATTTGGGTGAGGTTTTGATAATGAATTGCATACATTGGGCCTTAAACGATTGCACCTCCATTGTCCATAATCATTATTGCACCAACAAGGGTGGCGGGAATCATTGGTGGATAAGGGGGTAACTTTAGAAACTCATTTATGAGCTAACCTTAAAGTTTTGTTGGAATCCCTATGAACTAATTGTTGTCCATTTTCAAGGATCTTCACAATTGCATTCCAAAAGAATTGCAGGTTTTCATTCTTATTTGAAAAACCAAATTGGTTTATATCTATGAGTAAGTTGATCATTGTGAATATATTGAAATATATTGAAGGTGATATTTGTACCATAAAACTATGAAGAAGCTCAAATTGGAATGTCATGGCATTTTCTTGTCCAACAAATTTGAATGCACCAAGTTGTTGACAATCAAATTTATCTTAAGGTCATGTGTAATTTTGATTATTTGACTTCTAATCTTGAAGTCTTAGTTGTGTTTAATGATGTTGATCAACATTTTCTTCGAAACAACTTTTACAACTATTTTGAAAATTGGACTTAAGACAATTGCAATTGTGAACCATATTAGTTCTTTGGTAATAGAGTTAATGGTTTTGTGTCACACCTTGAACATCAAAATTACAACAATGTTTCATCATCTTGCAAGTACAAGTGTTTCTTTTGTTATTGAATGAACTGTAATATTGCATGCAAACTTTAATAGAGGTAAGAATTTTCAATCAAATTATATTGACAAAACTTAATTGTCCATCAATATTTACTCCAAGAGTGAACATTGAACACCAAATTTATGGGTATAACATGATTTACAAAGAGAACTATATCTTTTTGTTAATGAAAGAATTTCAACATTGTACACAAACTTGAATAGAGGAAAGGATTTTAATCAAAATATATTGATAATAATCAATTGTACATTTTCATATTCTCCCATATTGGTTGAGAGTTGGCCCATTGTGTCTGTCCATTGGTTTGTAAGTGTAAAGTGGAAGATAAGGTAGATAGGCCAGTGAGCGGACACTTCAGACCTCCAAAGAGGTCCAACCCACATACATTGGTCCTCTGCTTCTAAAGGTCAAAGAAAATTTGTAGCTTCCAACTCCACAAAAATTGTTCAATTCAGTAAAGGAATGGTGAGGAATATATATTGCTAGAATAAAACTTCCATAACCACAAGCAACGAAGCTGGTTGATTAGAGCTTCACAAACCAACATGCATCAATTGCTCATGGTTGTGGAATGAAAAAAGATTCAAACCACTAGCATGTTTCATGCTTGACCAACAATCATCAGTAACATGTAAGCCATGAACAATGAAGGAATTGTGGACAGTTGTGGAATTCCAAGACATGGGAAACACATATGCATTCAAGCTCAAGAATACCACTCAAAAAGCTATGGAGAGAGATATGTTGCTTAGACTAGCAATGATGCCTTCTTCTCTAGCTTTCCTTATTTGGTCAGCTGCTTACTACTATTGATCATAAATGGAAAGACATCAAGGAAAACATGATTTGAGAATCAGAGCCCATTGAAGCAATTGTGAGTTCTAACTCCTTTCATTATATGATTTCTGAAGCTTCCAAGGAGGATTCAAAAACTAGAAGGTAATTTCACATGATGGATATGACAATAGGATTAGAACTTACTTCAAATATTGAGATGGGTCAGAAAGCAGGTAAGCTTCCATTGCCTTAAAGACATGCACAGCTGCAATCCTGGCAGCTTCTGGGGGGCCCTGCTCTCCCACAGGCTGATACTCCATACTCCATTTGGCCAGAGTAGTTGTGGCATCAACACCAGGAGTGAAAGTAATGGTGGGCTTTAAGAGGCTGTACTGATGACCCACTCCATCTATAACAGTGTAAGACAATGTATAATTAGTATCATCCAGAAGATCTATGTGCTCCTTCGCGGGTGTAGTTTGTGGTATTCCTGCACAGATCATGAAGAAGAGGGGGCTTTAGTGTGATGATTGTGTTATGATCAAAATTATGGAGGTAAGAAAGTTGTTTTTTTTCAAGGGAGATATCAGGACACATCAGGACTCAAACCAAGAATTATATTCAGAGAATATATATGAGAAGAAGAGCTTGAGGATCTGATGTACCAGGACCAAAGTGGACAATGCGGACTGTTCCAGGACCTCCATCACCCTGGAGCCTCTCATGGCTCCTGATAAATTCAGGCACCAGCTTGGGTAGAAGGGTGTCTGCATCCTTGCTTGCCTTCCACAAGCGATTGACTTCCACCTTTAGCTCTTCCTGCACTTCCAGTGTTGGCATTTTGTAGAATGAATCCTTGCACAGAGCTGCTTCTTCCTTGGACTTACAAGTGAGTCACAGAAACAGCTGCAACACTTCACCAACACAGTCCTCTATATAACACTTTTTATAGGTGCACAGGTTGGTGCACCAACCATTGACGTGACCATCACCAACCAGGTCACACAAAGATCATCACATAATGTGGCCTGCTGTGCTATCTTCACCATGTCAAATGTGCTGCCAAAGTAACTTCTGTTATTTGGTTAGTTTGATATTATCGTTGCATCCTCTAGCTACTCATCAAGAGAGCCTGAACAAAAATCACGAAGGAAAATGTACCAAATGTCAGAAATGAATGTCTTAACATAACAGCAATGACAGTTTGAATTTCATCTCTGCAGGTGGTCATATTGTTGGTGTTGACAAATCTGGTAACCCAAGAGATTTCACATAATGCATTGCTTCCAGATCCACTTCATATGAGTCTGTGATGGAGAGTTTGCATTGAGATAGCACTGATGGCACAGCTTGGATTCTTCTTCATATGGTTTCCTTCATCGTTGTGCAGGATAAACCACAGTTTGCTTCTTCTGGTAGGTCAAGTCTCCAGTCCCTGGCATCTCCATCATTCCATGATGTCCATTCCTTGAAAAATCCAGGAGCATTGCTCAACAGCAAAATACTCAATGCACAACCAGGAGTTCTTTCTTTTTGGGGTTCTGGCAGTACCTGCAATAGCATACTACTGCATACTTCAACAGATCTCACACAAGGAGCATGATGATCATGTCCTTGTATTGCAGGAACTTTTTCCTGTGTTTGGAATCTAAGTTTCTCAGCTCCAAGTTCATTATTCCACAAAGCAGCTTGTGACAAGATTTCTTTTTGCTCCAGGAATTGGAATAACACCAGTGCAAACTCAATCTCTTGTACATGGTTTGCAACTACAAAGCTCAGAGCCTGAGAATAAGGTGAGAGAGAACCAAGCAAAATGACCTCTAATTGGAACCTACAATCATCGATTATAAGTGCCCTGACATGTCTGTCAACATCTGCACCACAATATAAACATGCAATCCAATACTGTAGGCACACTCAAAGCTATTCCAGTTGACAGCCTGCAAATAGATGATCATGTACTCTCATTGATGGATATGCAAGTTGCAAATCACAAACCTACAAAAAGCAGACATTAATCTATGCCATGATCTTAGCTGACTTCAAGTAGAGGCTATCTACCACCTTGCTAATGTTGGAAATAGTTTCGAGTGTCAATGGGTAAATTCCATCAGGTTTTACATCATCAAAAATGATGAGACATCCAGCCCCTTGGTCCAAAGTGCCTGCAAATTTCTTGTCAAGGATCATTTGTGAGAGCTTCTTTTCTACAGCATCAATGGGTAAGCCAATGAGCTCAGAAATGTGAGAGATTTCAACCCGGGAAAATGGCTCAATCAATCGGCACAGATTCTGCTCCAAAAGTGTGTCATATAGGGAGGACAGATGACGGTGAACAATAGGGTCCTGCTCAAGTTGCTCTCGGAACGTCTTTAAGGCCTCCTCAAAATCCTTGAGAGAGCGCTTACTGTAAGCCTCTGCTACTGCCTTCATTGCATCAAGCTCTACACCTGTCAAAACAATTTCCCCAATCAGCAACTGTCAGTGACTGCCATGGTGCTTCAATAGCAAAAGCAAGGACTGCACAGAGAAGAGACTTTCTGGCTGGAATAGACATTAACAGTATATAGTATACTCAAGCATCAAGCCAGTAGTCCAAGAGGTCCCACTCATGGCCGTGCAATTAGGTTCAATTCAACATACAGCCCCTTGCTTTAAATTGGCAAATACTGCAATTCATGTTCTCCAGCAAATTGATGAATGTGATGGAGTGCAAACTCCACAACTACATCTAAAGTAATCCAAGGGAGAAATATCTCTTAGATTGCAGAGAAAACTCCACAATAACACTGGGAAATCTGGTCATAACCTCCTCATGAATGTCACTAACAAGGCATCCTTCCATCATGGATAGTAGCTACTAGCTCCTATGACTCCCAACTGAATTCATCAGCTCCCAACAGAGGATGTACGTAATATAATTATCTGCCCAAATTCCAGGCAACATTTGATATAAAATTCTGCATCCTGTGTTTCTGTCGCATTTCCAGAACAATGGGAACACTCAGTCATGATATTGGGTAGCACTCAAGAGATAGCTAATCAGAAAAGTGAATAGTGCCCTCATTCAAGCTACAAGAAGCTTGTGAGAGTAAGCTTCATTTAATTTGATCTTGACCCTGTACCAGAAAGCATCTAAACCTAAGGCATAGAGAGAGCTGATGACAGGAATAGTTGTAAGTATGTTCAGGGACCTTAAACAGCACCATGTATGTTTGGCATTGACCACCTACCATAACATCCACACTGACTTCTTCAGTTCCCAGCAATCAATTTAGGTTACTTTCTGCATTAACCTACTTAACAGTAGCAGGAAAACTCAGCCATGATGCTGGCTAGCTCAACAAAACTAAACAGAAAGACAAGACTAATAAGAACTTCAAGAAGAAAGAGGACAAAAAAGACAAAGAAAAAGAGAAAAGGCAAAACATAAGAAATGGAAAAACCCAAAAAAGAAAAGTGGAATAAAAGCCAGGAGAAGAAAGAAGGAGAACATTGAGAGCCAAGAGCATTAGAGGATAATGCACCAACAGAGAACATACATCTAAAATTCAGGCACACGAAGGAACAGATAAAGAAGCTGTAACAAGACAAGAAATAAAGATAGAGGTAGGGAAGGTGAGTCAGTAGGTGTTATACATAGATCGGCTATCTGTCTCCAAACAAGGCACAGAACATGAACTGCATGATTTAGTGCACATGCATCAGGCTGATCATATGGAATGAAAAAGGAACAATTTACATCATGACAATCAGAATAACCCTAAATCAATCTTATGCACAATGACTCATTTTGAAACTGTGTGCATTTTGAGTTTGTTGTTCAGCAACTCTCCTGAGAACTCAAAAGAAAACCATACATTTCATCAACAATGTCAAGGGTTTTGCTGCACAGATCAAGTGAGGAAACTGAAACATAAATCAAGACTCATCAAGATTTACCAGATACAAAAGACTAGGGAAGGAGTTTTCCTAGTGCAAACAGGACTGCAGAAAGAAGAAAGTCTTCTTCTTCTTCTTCTTCTTCTTCTTCAGCATTGAAACCCTAAAAAAGGGAATAGCAACCAACTGACCTGTATACTCCAATCCAGCTTTTGAGGAAATGAGACTGCCAACATCATCAGCTTGATTGGTCATAATCTTGCATAACAGCATATACTTGAGACTGAAAACAGCACGAGGATCATCCAGGGCATTGAAAGCTTCAAATGCCTCAAAGAAGTAGCTGAAACCGGTCTTGTAATCCTTTTCCTCAGCATGAAGAATCCCGCTCTGAAGATCAATAGTTCCTTGTTGAGCAGGAGGGACATAAATGGCGTTAGCAGCAGTGCGTGCTGCAGTCAAGGCAGCTTTTGCCTTGGGAAGATTCCTCAAAGAGAAATGAAGCTTACACTCGAGAAGATCGATATCCACAAGCAGAAGCTTATCATCGAGTCTTCGAACCTCACGGACAAGATTGGTCAGCAAGCTTAAAGCCTCGGCATACTCATTACTATCCATCAACAAAGCAGCGAGACGAGCTTCAACTCTCTGTCTCAAGAACATGCGCTTCTCAGATCTGGTCCATTCCACCATCTCCCGACACAGAGCAATTTGCAACTCCGACGTACCTGGTATCTTTGCAACCGCATCGATAATACCTCTCACGATCTTTGCTGTCTTCGCCTTGGGAACTAAGCTGAAATACGGCCTCAGATCCGTCAACAAACTTCGCAACTCTTCGGCTTTCTTTTCTTGTGACAGAATCTCAGCCAAGGAGCTAATAGCTTGCTCTTTGATACGCAGAACCTCGGAAGTCGACGACGGATGATTCAGAATATCACGCAGCAACGCGATTGCCTCCGTCGGGTTGGACTCCTTATTCTCCAAAGCTAGGCTTAGGGTTTCGCTTGTCGGATAAGCTGCGGACGCAACCAACCCTGCTGCTCTTGTATCTTTCCCTTTCATTAACTTCTTCAAATCGATCACAGGCCGCTCCACTGCACTGGACGACGCCATCGCTGCAACGCTTCGCCAAACGAACCCCACCCGTCGTCCTTGCGCTGCTCCTCCTCCTCCTCCTCCGTCGTGCTTGTCTTGCTGCGGAACTCGAAACCCTGAAAAATTCCGCACTCAAGAACTCTTCTTCAAAGACTCAGCTAGGCATACACCTATCCAGGAATTTCTAATTTTTAGATTCAACTTAAATACAATTTAAATGAAATCTCTTTTCTCATCAATGCAAAATAATAGAACCATAGTACCTTGGCAGCTTCAACAGTAATTATATTATTCTCAGAAATGTTGGAATTTTCAACCAAAACCATTCAAAGAACACAAATTTCTGAAGGAAAAGTATTGAATTTTCAGGAATATTTTATTTGTAAAAATGAAGATTCAAAATTAATTAATTAATTAATTAATTATTAGACAAACATGTGTCCAAAGTTGCCAAGGTACTGTGGTTTTGTGCAGCAGTGTTTTTTGGGGGCAAACTTTTGCATCCTGGTCAAAAAAAAAGTGGAGGTGCTAACAATACAAACAGTGGAGTATTTTGACAGGTTTTATCTATTCTTTTGTGACAACTTAGTTTTCTCTTTGCATTTCAATGTGAGAGACAGTTTTAACAAATTCATTTCACACAATGGGTTCACAAAATTTGGATTTTTCATTACACAAATGTGAATATCAAAACATACTAAACTTACCAAAAAAATAAAGAAAAAATTGAACTTGTATACTTAATTTGAAATAATAATTTTTTATTTTCCATGTGATGCCATGTTTCAAACATAATGACACTCACATCAAAGTTTCCAACTTCAATCAAGAACCAATTTGAATATCAATCAAATTTAGAATCAATTATAAAATCAAACAAGAATAAGTTTTGGTGTATGACCTAACAAGCAGCTCATCAGGTAATGGCTCTGCCCAATGTTGTATGACCATGATCAATATTTTATTCCAAAGGCCAACTCCTTAGGAAGGAAAATAAAGAATTTGAAGAGTTTTTTTTTGAAATTGAATATTCAAAATTAATTAATTGTTTGAGATGCATGTGCCAAACTTGCCAAGGTACTATAATATATGGAATGTTTGGAATCTAAAACTTTGAAAACTGAAATGTGTGAATTATAATGTATGAATATTAAAAGCTGAAAATTAAAATTTGAAATTTGTATGTGAAATCTTTGGAATCTGAAATTTTGAAAACTAAAATGTTTAAATTGGGATGTGTGAATATTTAAAGTTGAAAATTATAATTTGAAATCTCTATATGAAACATCTCGAATTTGAAAATTTGAAAATTGAAATGTTTGAATCTGGATGTGTGAATACTAAAAGTTGAAAACTGAAATTTGAAATTTGAAATCTCTTTGTGAAATGACTAGAAGGAATTTGAAATTTTGAAATTGAAATGTCTGAATTCTAAAAACTAAAAATTGAACACTAAAATGTTTGAATACAAAAAATTGGAAATTGAAATGTCTAAATATTAAAAACTAGAAATGTCTGAATACTAAAAACTAAAATGTCTAAATATTGAAAATTGAAAACTGAAATGTCTAAATATTGAAAAGTGTAATGTCAAAATACTAAATATTGAAAACTGAAAAGTCTGAATATTGAATACTGAAACTAAAATGTCTAAATATTGAAAATTGAAAACTAAAATATCTAAATACTAAATACTAAAAATTGAAATGTTTGAATACTGAAATCTGAAATGTTTGCATACTAAAATCTGAAATGTTTGAATACTGAGAATTAAACACTTGTCATCTCCACATTGGTCAATGAATGAACCAAAATTTTATCCCCAAGTCCAAATCCTGCACAAATGCATAGTTTCTCCCCTATGGGCAAAACCAACAAAAACATCACCTATTTTGATATGCCCTTTCAATGCATCAAGGGATCACTTCTTATCCACGAGACACATATGTAAACATACCAACTTAAAAGATCTATTTGCAAATCTATAGATTATAAAAATTCAAATTCAAAATAACAATTTGAAAGTGACCATTGTGTTGGCTCCAACAAAACTAAAATGAACACCACATGTATGTGTGCAGTAAATCATTCTTATATCAGACCAATTGACTTTATTAGATCCTGAAAATGGGTCTAGATAAGTATATAATAATCAACTAAAAAAAATTGCCCAAACAATTTTACAAGAATTTAAGTTTTTGTTGCATTTCGAAAAACAATGGAAAAAACCCAATCATAATGTTAGCTAGTATTCAAGATACACCTAAAGATTTATGTAGGATAAAAAATAACTACTACACAAGCAGCAAACTCACAACATCTATTATCTTTAATGTGTACAAAACATTTCCATAGCCTCCTTTCAATAATTTGCAGAAGTCATTGGATAATATTACATTATAAGACTTTGCATTTATGGGTCAAAGAGAGGGATTTGCTCACATGAAGCTGTAAGACCTGCCAAATCAACACCATGCAGTATGCAAAAAAATTCATCATTTCTAGTACCAGTCCCTTTAGTTGCCATGGATTTGGAAATAGAAGCATTTAGTTGCCCCTTAAATAATGTGTGATGTAAACCTATGTTATTAAACTTGCAACAAAAGCAAACACTGCAAACCTTCATTCATGGAAAATATCCATATTAGTATCAAGTATGATACATAACTATTGTTGACTTCATTGGCAAATATAGGCTAATGTTAGACACCCAATACAGGAAGCCTCAACCATGATGTTGATTAACACAAAGAATGAAGGGAATGAAATCACAACAAAAAACTTATGTGAACAAAAAACTTTGAGAACACAATTGGGTTTCGAAGCTCCACACTTTAGACTTAGGAAATGTCAATTACCTATTTTTGAAGATTTATTCCCATGATCGCGAAAAACAAACTCAAACATAGTGAATCTAATGGCATAAAGAGAAGTCAACAATGTGGTCACGCGCTAGATTATGGGAAGTTTAAAGTAGGTTTTGGTTTTACCGAGTGATGATGACGGTGGTAGTGACAACAATAGTATCCAAGCTATGTTCATGGATTGATATGCAAATCAATTGTTGTTTCCTTATAAGGTTTTGCAAGAGCTTTAGGGCTTCTTAACCTCCTTTGGTTCGATTTTTGTTGCACTAGCAATTGTACATAAGATTGGTCCCTTCTCTTCATCACCAAAGCTTTCTAAATCATTTTAATCCAATAAATAGTATGGTATAAAAACAACCTACGCTCTTCCTAATGGAGACATCCTTAAATTCCAACACCATTAACACCTCCTAAAAGGATAGAACCAAAAAATAAAAACCACACAAATTTCAAAATGTGGGATAGAAAATGCTTCAACATGAAACATACAACAAACCAACCATGCATGAAAGGTGAATCAAATTTACTTAACCCCATGGCTGCCTTGACATTCCCTCCTTTACCAAAACCCAAACACATTTTACCTCCTTGCTGCAATATTTATGGACATGTTAGACATACACCAACATTGAAAAACACTTGACCACTTCAAGTTTTTTTATATGTCCATCAGCCTACATTATATCATACGATACCATGTATTTTCATAAGTCACATTCATCTTTTATCTTTCAATAAATGGTTAATACATGGGTTAAGAATATAGTGAAAATATTTTTTCATGTCCACACACCATCCATCTTGCATGGTACACTAGTGGGTGCTTGTTCACTTTGGCCCCATCCTTGTATGTAGGTTGAAACACAATCTTCCATCCAACCAACTTGTTGACGTATAGTTTTAATAGTCTTCAGGTATCCTTCATAGAATGAACAATTTTTCAGAAATGTGAGGTTGTATCTATAAGGAGAACACACAACGTCCTAAAGGGAATGGTGAAACAAAAACAAGTTGGTGGTGGAAATTGTTTCTCTTTTAGTTATGGACAAGTAACTAGTTAGGTAGATGGAAGCTTTAGATGAGTTAATTTTTATCTATAAGAAAGCCAATCTCTTGACATTTTTTTGATTAATGTTGATCAACACTAAGATGCCCTTTGGTTTATTTCAAAGTAGTTGCCAGCTAGTAATTTTAAGTTCTAGAACTTCAATCACTTTGTTCATGTGGGAATCTCATCGGGGATCAACTATATTTGGGCAAAATTTGCTTTGGAATGGGGTGCCTTGAACATTTCATTAAAATGCAAAACAATGTTTTCAAATGGGATCACTGAATTGAGGTAATTCATCATAAGAAAAAAAAATCATATTAGGATTTAACTTGTCTTGGGTAGAATCTAATAAACTTGGACTTGTTTGACACATGATACTTACCTGAGACCGTCATTTTAAGAAGCCAAAGTATCAACAAAAGAGCAATTCAAGTTGTGTTGTTGGGCTAGAACAACTATTCCATTTGGTAATAAATGGAATAGCAAAAACCAAACGTCTATGTTTGTTGATGTAGTGAACTTGGTATGCACAAATAAATGACCAATGGTCATACTAAAGAAATGCCCAAATGACCCAATAAGATTGCCTCGCCTTTCTTTTTTGTGCTAGGAAATAGGTTAGAATATGTGCTGGTATGTTGTTGAAAGTCAATGTATTGCCTGCTAGCAAATCTTCAAAAGCTCCACCCCCAAAGGTAATGAATGTTTCTCCACCACTATCACCTCCTCCTCCTGTAGTTCATCCTCCACCACCCCCTAAGATTTTCCCTCCTTCTCCTCCTCCTCATGTCCCTAGTCACAAAATACTCCAACCTCCAACTTCCTCACCACTAGTAACCCTAGCATTTCCACCCTTACCCTCACCACCATTTCCTTCTCCTTCTCCCACACCTTCCACATTGCTATCCTCGCCCCTAGCTACCACACCATTACCTTCACCTCCTCTTAGTCTACCTAGTCCATCCCCACATCCATTGACGCACCCCCAAACTCCTTGATGGACCCACTTGTGAGTCCAAAAATGAAGGCAACAAAAGGAGAAGGAGTTGGGGTGCGCTCCCTACCTTGTAGCACTTCGGGGGTAAAAGGGCGTGCTAGAGCTCAAGGATGGGGACTAGGAAGATTGACAAGCAACTTAATTACTCACACAGACCTACACACACCAAACAACAAGTTGGTTAATGCATAGCTAGAACACCTTTGGTGCATGGACAAATCACAAGCAAACACGAACTCACAAGACTCACCATGGCCCGAACTTGGGGAAAGCCATCACCTTCCCCCTTATAGTATACTTTGTGCATGGCCACAAGGCCAGCACCCAAATGTCATTTTGGCCCAAGACTCCCAAGTGGGAGTCCCAAAATTCCCAAAATTGGGACTCCCGCAACTTTGTAGGCCCATAATTTTGTGTGCAAACTTCTTATTGAGGTGAAGTCTCAAATAAAGTTGTAGCCCTCATCAAAAGCTTTCTAACATTATGTGGCACACCACATGCACAAAAGGAAATTAGGGTAATTCTTGCCAATTTGACTCCCGGCCCTTCTTTTGGCCATAACTTGTGTTTTAGTCACCCAAATGGGTAATGTGAGCCCATTTTAGACATCTATGTTCCAAAAGATTTTTAATAATATAAGGAACTCCATAATCAAATAGGTTCTGACCCCTGAAATCACTTTCTGAAAATTCAAACGTCCATCGGGACTCCAACTCCCATAGTGGGAGCTCACTTGGGAGTGTGAGGGTTCATTCCTTCACACTTTCCTACACTCCTGGGAGCATGAAATGTGACTCCCGGGTTTCCTTCTTGGCCCACACCCTTGCCTTGGTCGTGAGCCCAAGGTTAGGGTTATGACACCCATACTTTTTTTGACTCTAGACATCAGATTCAGAGGCCAACATTATCTTCTGTAAAATGTATTTCTACAATATGTTCAATTTAAAACAAATAAGGACACAACGACAAAAGGTGCAAAATATATTACAAGACAATGGGATGACATACCATAAGAGTGTAACAAGTTGCCAATGAAATGCCAAGTATGATGACAGATGACATTTTGTCATATGGACCTTTCAATGAATCAACTTATGAATAACTTGAAACTCACTAACTTTATCTCAAAACTATCAATATTTTGTTTGCCATAAAATGTTTCATCCAGCACTACTTAGTTATCACCCTGCGCATTGCAACAAGAAGAAAGCCCTCAAGATATGCACCTTACCTTCATTGATACTTCCTCAACTATGATCAAAAACTCAACAAAGCATGCACTAATACAAAAGATAGAAAATCCCACCAAGAGCATATTTGAGAGGGTTTTAATGTCGCAACCTTAACCTTGGGCTCATGACCAAGGCAAGGGCTTGCAAGGGTGTGGGCCAAGAAGGAAGCCTAAGAATCACATTTCGTGCTCCCAAGAGTGTACGAGAGTGTGAGGGAATGAACCCTCACACTCCCAAGGGAACTCCCACTTAGGGAGTTGGAGTCTTGGTGAACTCTTGAATTTTCAGAAAATGATTACAAGGGTTAAAACCCAATAGATTAAAGATTTCTTTATATCATTGGAAAGCTCTTCGAACTTAGATGTCTAAAATGGGCTCACATGACGCATTTGGACACTTCAAACACAAGTTATGGCCAAATTTGACTCCTGATAACTAAAAGTCAGAAATCGCCCATATTTCCTTGTGTGAAGGTGGCATGCGACATACCATTGGAAAGCTCTGGATGAGGGCTACAACTTTGACCTTATATCAATCAAAGGTATGCATGTAAAGTTATGGGCCCCTAAAATTGCGGGAGTCCCAACTATGGGAATTTTCGGGGGGAATCCTGGGACAAAATGACATTTGGGTGCTAGTCCCCTGGCTAGGCACAAAATATACTATAAAGGGAAAGGTGGTGGCTTTCCCCAAGTTCGGGTCATGGTGAATCTTATGAGTCTGTGTTTACTCGTGGCTCATCCGTGCACCAAAGTGGTACAACTACACACTAACCAACTTGTTGTTTGGTTTGTGTAGGTCCGTGTGAATGATTGAATTGCTTGTTAATCTTCCTAGTCCCATCCCAAAGCTCCAACATGGCCCTCTACCCCCAAAATGTTGTGAGCCAAAGAGCACACCCCAACTGATTTTTCTTTTCGTTGTTTACCTTTGGACTCGCAGTTGAGTCCATCAAGGAGCCTGGGGGTGCGTCATTTAATGCCCAACAACACAACAATGCATGCAAGGTTGTCAACTTCTACCACAATCACCATCTCTTATCACATTAATGCATCTTGCTCCACCACTCCTCATAAGTAAAATTGTAATCAACCCAATTTCCACATCATCACACCACCTAAAGTTGTGAAGGTTGTTAGCATGATTATTAATAATCGACGTTGCAAAAAACTTGGTTAAAAAATAGAGTCCTTTCAACTTATGCGATGGTCATAAAAAAATACAACATTCAACTACTTCAAACCCTAATGTACTTAGGGTTACATCCACCCAAACATGGAAAATTACATCCATGTGAAAATTTTCATTATGAACTTGTCATTTCCACATCGACCAATGAGTGAGCTAAAAATTTATCCTCAAGTCCAACTCATGCATAAATGCATAGTCTTTTCCTTATGGACAAAATTAATAAAAAAATTTGTTTTGGTATATGATGATTGCTTAATTTTTTTGAACATTTCAAGGATTTGTTTTTATATTTTTGGATTTTTTCATGAAAATTGGCCATTCTTTGATGTTTTTGAAATAAATGAAGCCTTATGTTTCACGAGGTCTTCCCCTTTCCTTATTTGATATGCTTCTTATGACTAAATGGGGTTTGAGAACTTGATATTCCTTTTGTGATTCACCCTCTTAGGTTGTTATTTTGTCTTCTTGGAAGTGGGTCCTTCCATTTTGTCCCTTGTTTTCTCCCTTTTTTGAATGCTTTAGTTTATATCTGATTAGCTGGGTTCCATCATCTTATGGTTATTTAATTATGAAATAATCAAAATCAATGGTTTTTTATTCCAAATAACCACAACCAATAATTCAATGATTATTATATTTCTAAATCAAAATTATTTCTCATTAAAAATTTCAAATGATCAAACAACATTAGTGAAAACCCCAATAACATTTTGGTCATTTCTAACCATTATAAATATCCCTTCCATTCAAATTTACGGTTTTTTGAATTAAATATAGGCTTTAAAAGGCCTCACATTCGAAGGTGAAGAACACACCAATCTACGTTTGCCTTTACCTATATGCATTGATTATTCAAAAGCTTTAGAAAACATGGGCAAGAAGAGAGGATTGAATAACAAGGTTTAACAAATTAAAAAAATTGATTTTTCCTAATTCATAATTTATTAACAACTTAGTAAAAAATAAATTGTGATCTTATTTAAGCTTTGGATGAAACAATTGGCAATACCTACAATGATATCATGATACAAATTAAAAACCCTTACTTTTCTTGGATTGTTCTTAAACATTATAAATATTCAAATCAAAGGCCAATTTCAACATTTCCTAATTGGTGTAGGTGCTAACTTTTAAGAGGGCTTAGTATAGAAGGTTGAAGTGCCAACTTACCAACATAGGCATTGGGTCATTTTAGCCTTTCATAAAATGATGGGTGTATTTTATTTTGTTACATTTGTTTTGACCAACTAATTTTTATTTTTATTTTTCATGTGACAAACTGTCACCAAAAGAGAGAGAGGTAGAGAATCCAGACAGCAACCCGACCCCCCTTTCGGACTTGCTCTGACAGATCGCACATAGGCAAGCACAGATCTAAGAGACAACACACAGCAAAGGAGTAACACAGCAATCGCCTTGGTCCTGACTCCAAGTGGGGAACCCACACGAGGGCTGCAAAATCATCCCACCCGAACCTCCACAGATGCTACTCCTACTCACATGAATCAGACAGACAGAACTTCAATGACCAAAGTTCATAGCTCATATTTCACAAAGATCTTCGACAGTACAAAAATGCTCTGTCTGCAGCATTGGTCCTCAATTTCCACTCAACCTCACCAGATGTAGAAGCTGGACATTCACAAATCACAAACGCATCGGAAGAAATCAACGACTAGCAATGTCTCTAAGCTCCTCAGTCTACTATGCTCCAACCCGTCTACCTCCCTGACTACTCCTTCCTGAATCTCCTCCTATTCTTCCCCCCCCTTTCGCCGGTCCCCTAGCTTCCTTCATAAGCCTTCCTCCCTTCTCTTTTTCCGCCGCCACGCTTTCCTCCACAACCCATCAATGCAGCGCCGCTCCACTCCATCAATTGCGCCGCCATCTTCCTGATATCCCATCCCACCGAACCAGACAGCACTCCCTCCATGCATCCCAAGCACATTCAGCTTTTCTTTTCACACAAACGAAGATAAAATCAACCGTCACTCATCAATAGAGGTGGCTAGATTAACCCTAATCAGTGGTGCTAGTGTTCACACAAATTGCACAACCACAGGGCTCTTGTTCGGTCACCCTATGTTCGGCCACAAAACATTTTTTTCTTGTTGCATATTTTTTAATAAGCATACTATTTTTCTTTTTAATCATTTTTTTGCCTTTCAAATTTTATTTGATGGGTGTAAAAAAAAACCTCAAATACTTTTTTTGATTTGCTTTAGTTTAACAAGGTTTACGTGTTATTGGTGTGTTATTGGTTTTCAGAAGATTTATTTTTTTGGTCAGCAAAACCTTTTTTTGTTTTTTCTTATTTAATTTTTATTTGTACACAATTAACAGAGGCCTTGAGTACGTATGTTACTATTTCTTTAATATCATGCTTTTATTTTTTATTTTATTTTCTAAGTTATCAAATATGGTGTTTTTCGATCCCCAGTTGCTATGAAGAACATAAGAAGAAATATAACAACTTTTTTTTATTTAAGTGGTTTTCGTTTTTTTCCCTATTTTTCACTTTTGTCGAGGTTGTTCCCCAAAAAAAGGGGCCCAAATAATCATATTATGAAAAAATACATTTAAAATCATATTTAAACAACAAGTTCCAACATGTTGTCGAAAATAAGGGTAGACATCAAATATATGCTAACAAAATATGCACATCTAGAAAAAAGACGTGGACTTTGAAAAAGAACGCTCAATAAAATGAGCAAATGGATGAAGGGAACACAAACATCATTTATCCCTAGATCATTAAAAAAATAAATTGTTAATAACTTAATAACTAGCAACCATAAATATGGGCATTTACGTCCCAATTGCAAGGTTATTAGAAATGACATGACATGCCCATTTTGCGTCGAGTGTCATGTTGATATCTATTTTGAGGCACATTTGCTCACCTATAAAGTTGTGCATGAGTATATAAATAATGTTGTCCATAGAGGTAAAAGTCTTTTGTGAAGGAGGAAGAAGGGGAAGAGAGTTCAAAGGTTTTGGATTTTCTTCAAGAAAAGACCTATAAGCTCAAGGTATATTGTCATTCTTTCATTCTTTCATTTTTATTTTTATTTTTTTCTTACTTTTTTTTTCTCATATGCTCCGAAAAATCCAATCTTGAGCTTAGATTTTCTAGAACAAAAAATGGTCAAACTTGAACTCAGTTGACAATTTTTGCAGGCTAAGATCAAGCCCAACCTTTTTTTGTTGTTGTTAAATTATTTTCGACGTCAAGAGTAACTTGGTGATGGCGGAAAAAATTGAGTTGTAATTCGGGTTTTTATTTTTTGGCCATCATCAAACACCTCTCAAAATCAAACCTAAATTGTAATTCAGGTTTTTGTTTTTGACCATCACCAAACAACTTTTGATGCCAAAAGTTGTTTAATGATGGCATATAATGGCTGAGTTGCAACTTGGGTCCAAAATTGGACCCAAGTTGCAACTTGGTTTTTTTTTGTTTTCCATGTTCGAACACCTTTCAAAACAGAAAGTTGCTTGATCTGGCGGAAAAAAAACTTGAATTGCAAGTTGGATCCGAAATTGGATCCAAGCCGCAACTCAAATTTTAATGTTGTAATCATCATCAAACAACTTTTGGCCTGTTGGAACTTGAGTTTTAATTTTTTAGCCATCATCAAGCAACTATCGATGCCCTATAATTTGAGTTTTAATTTTATAACCATGGTCGACAACTATTGATGCACTGCAACTCAAGTTTTAATTTTCTAGCCATCATTGAACAACTTTCAACATCGAAATTTGCTCAACAATGGCATATAGAATGTCAATTTGCACTTCAAGTCTAAAATTGAACCTAAATTATAACTCAACTTTTTTTAATTCCAAAGTCGAACAACTCTTAATGTTGAAAGTTGCTCGACAATGGCCCAAAAAAACCTGATCTGCAACTTGGGCCCCATTTTGCAACTTGGGTTTTGTTTATGCCATTCTTGAACAACTTTTGGAACCAAAAGTTGCTTAACCATGGCATAGAAAAAAAACTGCAACGTGGATTTGATTTCAAACCTGTGCTATAACTTTTTTTGGGGTTTTTGGGGTTTGACAAAGCCAAGCTACTCTAAGTGTCAAAAGTTGCTCAAATATGGAATGAATTAAGTAGTTCAAATCCAATTTTGGTTTTAAACTACAACTTGTGTATTTTTTTCAAGTATCAAGCTACCCTTAGTGTTGAAAGTAGCTCAAGTATGTATTACTTGATCTTAAGTTTCATTTTTAGTCCCAAGCTGAAGTTCAATATTTTAAAATATATTGGAACCCATTTTTTATTTTTGGCTTATCTGAACTTTTTTTTAATCTTCTTTTGTAGGAAACTCAAGAGGTTTAACTAACAATCATGGATGTTACAAAGGTAACAATTAAATGGAGTTCAATTACTTCAATTTGATTTCTCTTATTTTCTCTTCATTTAAATATTTTCTCTCTTTCAAGATTCACACATTTCACATAGTTTTCACACTACATATTCCTTGTCCTTTGATAGGACAATCCAAGTTCTTTATAAGAACAAAATCAATATAACCAAAATTTTGGAAAAGCACAAGATGTTGCCCAAGCACAAGGCCCAGATCAACATTCCTCTTTGCAGGATGAATTTGATGCCCATAGTCCACCTTGTTCTCAAAATTAATGTTTTGAGGATGGAGCAAGCATTTCATTTTGGTTATCGCAAGGATGACAAAGTGTTCTATATTTCTTATATGATCAAGGCAATCACAAATTTGAAATTGTTCACATCTCAAGGCAATCACAATCAATTAACCAAACTACAAAAGTAAAAAACTAATCATCTTATAAACCTAAAACAATTGCAAATAAATATAACTCAAGTGAGTATTACAAAATTGCACAACTTCCATACCCAAGCAATGATCATGTGCCCAATTTACTTCCACACAAATGTTGAAAAAACAATAGCTAGTATTATGGAAAGAAAAACAAGTGCATCAATTTTTTTTAACTCAACAACTTGAATGTATCAACAAAGATATCGTTACGAACCTTGATGGCAGTTTCAATTAATGTGACAGTGGCCGAAGGGAGTAACCTATGTAGAAAATGTTTTGCACGTTTTTCATACACTTTGACTCCTATTCGCACTAGTAGAAATCAACCAAAATGTAACCATTTCATTTGCAACTACATGCAACTTGTAGGCATTTGCAACTAAGTTTCGGAGTATTTACAACTATAAGATCAAATTTCAACTATTTTGAATAATCTTACAATTATGATGCAACTATTGAAAAACTTCATCCTATCAATTGGATGGCTTTTAGGTTTATTTTCATCCATGAATATATTGATATATCCCATTAATCACAATAGTCACCAAATTAGTCATATTCTAAAGGTATTATATGGTGACATAGAGGTGTATTTTTATGTATGTATTACAATTATATTTATGATATATGTAATATATCATAAATATGTATTTGTGTGTATATTAATTATGTGTATGTATGTATATTGTTCATATAATGAATTTAAAAATTAATATTTGAACTCTGAAATTTATTATTCAAATATGAGAATTAATATTCCAGTTATGAAATGTATATATATTTGAATTTGAATTTTTATTTTTTAATTTAAGAAATATTTATGTGAATTTGAATTTTCTATTTCCATTATGATTTTTTTGTTCAGACAAAAATCGTTATTTGAGTCTAAAATTTGTTATTCCACTTCTAAAACATTTTATTTGAATATAAAAATCAATATTTGAACTTTGAACATTGTTATTCAAATTTGAAAACTAATATTTCAATACTGAAAATTCTTATTTCAATTCAGAAAATTATATTTGAACCTGAAAATTGTTATTCTAAATTTGAAACATTTTATTAGAATCTAAAAATCAATATTTGAATTTGAAGTTTTAAATATGAATTCTTTAAAAAAATTATTCAAAAATTATTTTTGACTATAAAATTAGAATTAAAATTATGAAAATTATATTAAACATTCAAATCAATGTTTCAATTTTGAAAATTGTGACTGGAATTCATTATATATATATATATAATTTAAAAAGGTTTGAATCTCAAAATTGTTTTTGGAATTCTTTGTTTAATTATTTGAATTTGAAATTTTATATTCAATTCTGAAAACTAATATTTCAATTCTTTAAATAATTAGTTGGATTTGATATTTGAATCTGAAAGTTAAAATTTCAATTCCTCAAAAACTTATTTGAATTTCTTAGAAAATTATTTAAATTCAAAAAGCTTATTTGATCTAAAATTTGATATTTGAATTATAAAATATTATTTTCGATTTTAACAATTAATATTTCCATTTTGAGTTTTTAAATTTAAATCAAAGACTTATTTCATCTAAAAAATGATATTTGAATTCTAAATTGTTTTTTTGGAATCTAAAATTAATATTTCAATTCCAAAAATTATTGATTGAGTTTTAAGGCTTTTTCTACTAATGTTATCCATAATGAATCACTTTTATAAATAATTATAAATAATTATATTTATAATTATAAGTTCACTAAATAATTTTTTTAAACATATATTTTTACATTATATATTTTATATTCTTATAGTAAAAGAAATTAATTACTGCGATTAATGTTACATTACTTTAAAAATTATTGTAATGATTGTAATTTCAATAATTATTATAAATTAATTAGAAATTTTATTTAAAGAAATTTTGTAATTACTTATCTATGATAAAGTTTTTACAATAATAAATGTAATTATATAGTAATTAATGTAACTATTTTAATATTACTTTTTAATAAAAATCATGATTTTTTTTTAAATATCAATTGCTCGTTCATTATTTATAATTTGAAATATTTATTTTTCAAATTTAAATTAATTAAATATATTATCTATAATTCGAATAAATAATTTTTAAAAATATTTTAGTTATTTATTTATTTTTGAATTATTTATTAACAACTTCTAAGAAATTAGATAGTTAGTTAGTTAAATATTGAAATTTTATTATTTATTTAAGTAGTTGATAATGAATACTTATTATTTGTAGTGTATACTTTATATTTTAAATATATGTTAAATTTCATCATTATTAATTAAATGATTATTTAATTATCTAGTGAGCCATGTATTTGAATTGTTTATAAATCTAAAAACAAAAAACAAAAGGCATGAAGAAAATTTTGGAGTTGTAATTTAGTTTGTGAAAAAATTGCAACTTCAAAATTTATCCCATATTGTTTGTTCGGCATTCCTATTTTGAACATTATATGAACAAAGGGTGTGATCATCAAATTTCACATTAAAAAAGTTATGCACATGGGATGAACTAATCAAAAGGTTTAACCCAAAAATAAAATAAAATTATGCACAATTTTAACCTATCAACCTCCCCAACCTACTTATCTACCTCTAGGTAGGTACATAATATGACCTACCCACCTAGGTCAACATATGTATGCTACCTACCTAAATACCTATTTATATGAATAGGTATTTAGCCTAGGAAGATAGACCTACCTACCTATCTTTTACCTATATAGGTAGGTAGGCATGTAACCAAGGTTTGTAGGCACCTATTCATGTACCTACTTAGGCACCTACCAACTTAATATTTATATTTTGTATTACATTCATATTAAAGGTGCCACGTGGCATAATTACATTGGGCCATGTGTCATAATATAGGATCATTCAAACATTTGAATTGAACATCCTAGATTATTTCAAAATAGTAATAATTATTATATTTTAAATTATTCAATATTAAAACACATGGCAACACATCATTTGCTTCAATTGTGACCAAAATAATTACATTGTAATCACATATGACAATACGTATACAATGGAGTTAAAGGATGAACTTGTATTTGTTGACTTTTTATTTCATTCAATACCCCTTGTTGTTTATAACTAATGTCTCATGCGACTAATGAGATTTTAGTAACAAAGGTCGCTTGTGACTAAATTTTAGTCGTAGACACTAATCGAAAATACATGTTTTTCTTCTAATGTCGTCTTCTCATAACATCCTTCAAATTTGGGGAGATTTTTGTTTCCAATATCCACAAATCCACAACCATATTTCAAATGCATTGAGGTAATGTATCATAACATTGGGCTTGTTGATGGTTGATCTAAAATGCTTCATTCATAGTGTTTAACAACACATGTCTCTCCACCCCCCTCTTAATATTTTATTTGTCAACCTTTAGCACTCTAGCTATAGCCTTGCTACCATGCAAATTATCATAGGAAATGAAGGTGTAGACAATGTCTTTTGCAACCTGAAAGACAATGTACTTTCAAGCACTTGAAAAAGCATAATAACATTAGTTACATCAATATTTGTTTGTTTTTTGAGGTCCAAATGGTGATGAAATAATGTCATACTTTGCATATTAGTGTGATTACATATTACAAATGATACTATGCAAAAACAATTCAAATGAAAAATCTTTTTGAAATTTTTTGAAGCAAAAAGAAAAAAAAAACAATGGTTACGATTACTAATGGTACATTATAGTGTAACTACACCCCGATGCCAAATATGTTCATGATTAGACCACTATGGCTTGCCATGTATATGACCTTGAATATTGTAATGTTTTGACCATAGCCATCTTTGACATGTAATCAAAAGGGTTTAAGGTCCCAAGGCCTTTTGTGGTTAAGGTTGTGCAAAAACATGGAGTGCACAACCCAAATTTCAAAGGGTTTATGGTTGATAGTGCGCAAGCTAATTTCAATGTAGTGTGGAGGATATTCGGATATGGGAACCCTACAATTTCAATAGTTGACAAAAAAAAACATGTCTCCTACACTGGATTTAATCCATGGAGAAGCACACAATGAAATTAATTAAACTCAACCTTTAGAAAGAACATCACAATCTTTTTCGTTGGTACTAAAAATCCAAAACAAAAAACAAAATGGAAACTAGGTATGGATCCCTTTGAGCTTGGTGGTTCTCCAATGGTGTTGCAATCATGGAACACACGTGTGAATTAAATGACTAGTTGGGCATTTTCGTAATGCATAATAAGGGGGATTCATGAAAGAGGTTAGTATTCGAAGCCCATATCATTATTTGTTTTGCATACTTCTTGTGTGTTTAATGTGTAACAATTTAAACTTTGATCTAAAATTTTTCATTCTAGATGACTTGGTAGATTTGTCCACTTTCAACCTTTTTGAAATAATACAAAACAAGTGGCCAATATGGTAAGAAAGAGTGTGGTATGTATGTTGTGACTTGTGATCATGACTTGGTCCAAGCTTTTATGCAATCAACCAATTATAAGGGCTAGTTCTATGATGGGCCCTTTTGCAAGGGGTTAGACAAAGTTGAGTTCAAATTGAGAGTTATTACAAGAAGTTGCAACCCCAACATGATACTACAACCATATCAAGTATTTTCGAAAGGAATGGTTTGTTTTCGAAAGTTCCACACCTTCAACGTGATAAAATGTTTGGATTTTTTAAGAAACAAGTTAACTTGCCTTTTGGCTCAAACATGGATCACAACAACACATTATGGGTTTTTAACCAGTCAAAGAAACGACTACTATCCATTTCGACTATAATTGTAACTACTTAGTCACAAAAATCATTATGTAGTTGCAAGGACATTGAGATGTCATGGTTTTGTGACTATAGTTAGTATGACAACTAGTAGGCATTTTGAATATATATATAATTCTTGAAATTGTGATAATATTTTTAAAATGAACAAATTAGTTAATTAAAAATACCTTGACTTTTGCAACTAAAATAATGATTTATAGTTTCACAACATGATGATGTGGCATTTTGCATGCAATTACAACACCAAAACATGTCTTTTATGACTTGTCCTATTTGACTACAATGGGAAAAACAACTAGAAAATGGCATAAACAACTTTAAAAACAACTAGAAAAATGACTATAGTTGAATAGGACCATTCATAAAAGACATGTTTTGGTGTTGTTAATACTAGTTGTAAAAAACATGTTTTGGCATGGTAATAAAATATTTAACTATTAGTCAATATGATGACTCATACACTATTTCGAATAAAGTGAGGCATTTATTGGTGGGTCGTTATGTTAGAGATGATGTCCAATCCTTCAATGTAGATTTTAATTTGCATCAAGATGTAAGTCCAAAAACTTTACCCTCACCATAACAAATCCTATCTGTTGAACTGGACACAAAAATGAAAATTGTATTTTCAATTATATTTGTAACTACTTAGTCATAACAATCATTAAGTAATGGCAAAAGACATCAACATGCAACATGGCATCATGGTTTTACAACTATAGTCAATATGACAACTTGTTGATTTTTTTTGGTAAATTATCATATTATTTCTCAATTTTTGTTGGTTAGTTAAGTTGGAAGAACCATCCACCTTCGCCACTAATAACGACTCAATCTCCCATGACGATGACATGAGATGCTATGTGCTAACAATAGGATGTGGTCCTATTTGTCAACATCATGATTCATGTCATTTATTTGATGGATTAATTTCATTTATTAACTAATTTAAAATATTATTGTCCTTTGCAATTACTAACAACTCATTCTTCCATGTGATGATGACATGCCATACCATTTGGCAACAAGGTGTCATAAATTTTCATGGCAATCCATGATTTCTTGTGACACCATAAATTGTGTGCCTTGAATTTATGGCACCAATATTTGTCATGGCATGCCACATTTTTTTGTGTGCCATGAGGTTTTTGAAGTCATGAATTCTCATGCACATGGGTGTGTGTACTAAACAATCTATTGTTAACTTGTAATTATGACTACAATATTAATAGTTGTTTTTAAAAAGGTGACATAATTCTTTGACTTTTTAACAACTTAACACACTAGCTTAAAAATGCCTAAGTTAACGTAGGCTAGGTTAGTAAACAATATAGGTTGACAAACTAGTTCATCTTAAATTAACCCAGGCAAGTTTAGGTCTAAGCCAACTTGGTGGGTAGTAGGTAGGTCAACCTAGGTCAACCTAGGGTGGCCAAGGTTAATTCAAGGCTAAAACATTTGAGCTTTATAATTTTGGGTTAAATATAATTGGTATAAATAAATGTGGTCGTGCAATGGATGAAGACTTGAACCCAAAGTGAAGGTGAGGGGTTCAAGTTTTCACTCTTACAACCTATGATCACTACAACAAAAGAGGGGTATATTGCGATCCAAATATCATCGCAAACAACAAAGAAAAAAGTTTATGAAAACCCACAGTTGCGAACCACAATTTCTCGCAAACTCTTAAGCTGTTACGAAACCATAACATTCGCACCCGTACAATCGCAAGTTCTTCGCAACTCCCGAAATTGATACAATCGCAAAACTTT
>Ga0209208_10000516_pt1 | contig 50635 bp, 48 predicted proteins | sample S1TSphfallax_3_FD_187694 | JGI IMG/M metagenome (GOLD analysis project Ga0209208, IMG submission 187694) | Host-associated microbial communities from peat moss isolated from Minnesota, USA - S1T2_Fd - Sphagnum fallax MG (SPAdes) (version 2) | ecosystem: Host-associated > Plants > Peat moss >... | reverse complement strand
CCGGCGTGATCGCCTCCATTGCGTCTCATTTCCAGACGTTTGCGCGCCAACATGCCGACTACGCCAGCGCCGATGTCATCTACGACGCGGCAACGGCTCCGCCGCCGACGATCCATCCCGAGATCAGACACTGGCAGCGCATGTCAATCCGCGATCTGACCTTCAGACACCGAGCGAGCCGCGGCGACGGTCCGTCCCTCGAGGGCCTGTCTTTCTCGCTCGAGCGGGGCAAGCGCTATGCCCTGATCGGCGCGAGCGGCTCGGGAAAAAGCACATTGCTTCGGCTGCTTGCCGGTTTATACCCGGCCGAGCGCGTTGCGCTGACGGTGGACGACGGTTTGATCCACGTCGTGCCCGCTGAGGCGGCGCAGATTCTGCGCGCGGGCGCCACGCTGATTCCGCAGGATGCTGAGGTGTACGAAGGTACCCTCGAGGAGAACCTCAATCTGTATCAGCCGATAGGCGGGCCACCCGCACCCACTGCGCCGGCCGACGCCGCCGCCTCTTACGCATCGGCGCTGCAAGCGGCCTGTGCGCATGATTTCGTCGAGGTAACACCGTCGGCTCTGCGGGCGGTAATTGCCGAACGGGGCGCCAACCTCTCCGGCGGGCAGCGCAGCCGTCTCGCGCTGGCGCGCGGAATTCTCGCTGCGACCGGCAGTACGCTGGTGCTCATGGATGAGCCGACGGCAAGCCTGGATCCGACGACGGAATCGCGCGTATACGACAATCTCTTTGCCACCTTTGCCGATGCCTGCCTCGTGTCTTCCATTCACCGGCTGAATTTGCTCGGCCGCTTCGACGAGGTCTTGGTCATGCGGGACGGTCGGTTGATTGCGCAGGGACCGCCCGACGAACTTGCGCTCAATTGTGCGGAGTTCAGGCGGCTCACCAGCCTTGGGGGCCAGACCGCCCACGACCAGGTCGGCTCCGCCCCCTCATCGAGGATCGACAGGGCGAGCGCGGGCTAGCAGCGGCACGCTCGATTCTCCGCTATAGTCATTGCATGGAAAACACCAGCGACGGACGGCCGATGAATCGCGGTGTGACGGCCTATTTCATCACCCTCGTCGCGCTCCTGGGATATCTGTCGACATTGGCGCCGCTGGGGGCGGTCGGCCACCCTGGCCCGTGACGGCAGCGGCCACCGAAACCGCCATCCCGCAGCGACACGCGCGCGTCGGTTGGCGCATCTTTTCGCTGCTGGTCGCGTTCGCGTGCGTTTTGTATTTCCAGCAACGCAGCTTGACCATCGCGAGCGAGCGCATCATGCCGGCGCTGTCGCTCAGTCAGATGCAGATCGGCTGGTTGGAATGGGCTTTCTTGCTCACTTACAGCCTGTTTCAATTTCCGGGCGGTGTCTTGGGACAGCGTATCGGCGCCCGCTGGGCGTTGGCGGTCACCGCACTGCTCGCGGTAGCCGCCACGGTCGCGGTGCCCATTGCTCCTGCCCTGCTCACGGGGGCGGGACTCTTCGTGGTGCTGTTGAGCACTCAATTGCTATTGGGCGCGGTCCAGGCGCCGTTTTTCCCCCTCTGTGCCGGCGTCATGGAATCGTGGCTGCCCGCCAAACGCTGGGGCCTCGCGCAGGGAATCCACACCTTGGGCGGGCATGTGGGCGCCGCTCTGGCGCCCGTCATCCTCGTCATCTTGATGCAACTGCTCGGTTGGCGGCGGGCGTTGTTCTGGTCAGCCCTCGTCCCGCTCGGGCTCATCGCCGTGTGGCTATGGTACGGCCGTGACACACCGCGCGAGCACGCGGGCGTAACGGCCGGCGAACTTGCCGAATTGGAGGGAGCCAACGCAACGCCCAAGGATGGAACCATCACCTGGCGCCGAATACGACGCATTCTGGTGAACCGGGATCTCGCCCTGTTCACGCTCTCCTACATGGGCTTGGGCTATGTGTTTTATCTACTGTCCAATTGGTCATTCTTATATCTGATCCAGGAGCGCCACCTGACCGTCCTCGAAAGCGGCTGGCTGGCGAGTCTGCCACCCATCGGCGCTGCGGTCGGCGGCGGCCTCGGCGGCGCCATTGCGGACCAACTCGTCAATCGGTTCGGCATTCGCTGGGGCTATCTGTTGATCCCCCTGATCGCCATGCCCTTGTCCGGCGTCCTGCTGCTGGTGGCGATTTACAGCAGAAATCCTTATGTGGCCGTGGCGGCACTGACATTGAGCTTTGCCGCCTTGGAATCCACCGAGGGGCCTTTCTGGGCGGGCACGATGCGTATCGCACAGGCCGACACCATGGCGGCCACCGGTGTGTTCAATACGGGTGCGAATTTTGGCGGCGTCATCGGCATCCCCATCGTTGCCTATTTGTCGGGCCACCATGCGTGGAACGCCGCCTTCATCAGCGGATTCATCGTCGCGGCCGTCTCAGGTTTGGTTTTGTTCGGTGTTGATCCATCGAGGACCTTGGACATCGAATGAAATGGCCCCGATGTCGGGGCCTCGTGATCATCGCAGGAGCTGCGATGCGCTGGGAGTATCAGGCCGCGACGGCGAGCACAACACTCTTCGGTAACAATACCGCGTCAATGACGTGAATGACTCCGTTCGACGCGATCAGGTCCGCCTTCGTGACGTGAGCCTCGTTGACCTGGACTTTGGCTCCGGTCACTGTGACGTGAAGGGGGCTGCCTTCGACCGTCTTGAGATCACCGGACTTCAGGTCCTTCGCCAGAATGTGACCGCTGGCAACGTGATACGTCAGGACCGACTTCAACTTCGCCTGGTCCTTCAACAAGGCATCGAGCGCACCGTGGGGGAGTTTCTTGAAGGCATCGTCAGAAGGAGCGAACACGGTGAACGGTCCCTTCCCTTGGAGCGTTTCCAACAAACCGGCCGCCTTGAGGCCCGCGGCGAGCGTCGTGAAGGAACCGGCCTCGGTTGCCATCTCGATGATGTTCTTGGTCGCGGGAGAATTCTTAGCATGATCCATAGATAAACCTCAGTGTGATACCCCCCGAGAATACGGTGGGTCGGGAGCCGCTTTCGGCGCCGAGGGGGGAGTCTGCGCCGTTGCAAGGGCACGTGCGGCCTTTGCCAAAAAAATTTAAAGTTCAATATATCGAGCATTCAAGTGAGTCGAAAGCACATGCACGGTCGTCGCGCCGCCGCAGCCCCGCTGACGGTGCGCGCCGACTTTTGGGTGGTCCGCGTGGCGCGCCCGCGCGGTCCTGGCAACGATGCCCAACTCCATCCTGCTATGATTTGAGCTTGGCCTCGAATAACCCCATCCATTGCCACCCGGTTCGTGCGCGGCGGTTCTGCTGAGACGGCATGTCCCGGCTAGAAGTCGTCGCCTTTGTTGTTTCGGTGCTCGGTGTGTGGCTCACGACCACACGCAGCCTGTGGAATTATCCGTTCTCGCTGTTGTCCGTCGTACTCTACGGCGTCGTCTTTTATCAAGACAGGCTGTACGCGGACATGGGCTTGCAGGCCATCTTCGCGGGTACGCTGCTCTACGGGTTCTGGCAGTGGCGGCGCGGCCGAAGCTCGGACGGCGAGGTGTTGGTGACCCGCGTCCGGGCGGTCGAAGTGATCGTCAGTCTGGTGATCGGCATCGGCGCTGCGTTGGCGCTGGGGTTTCTCCTCTATTCGCATACCGATGCCTCACTGCCTTGGGCGGATTCGGCGTTGATGGCCGGCAGCTTGGTGGGCACCGTGTGGGCGGCGCGGCGCAATGTGGAGAGCTGGTGGGTGTGGATCATCGTCGATGTGCTGTACGTTCCGGTGTATCTGGTCAAGCAGCTGTATTTGACCGCCGTGCTCTACGGCGCATTCGTCGTGCTCGCGGTGCTCGGCCTGCGCCGCTGGCAGAATGCCCTGCTGCGGCAATCGTCGGCATGAGTCGCAGCACACTGCGCCTAAAGAATCACGCTCAATGAGCGTCCCAACCGTCCATTCGATGGGCACCGATCCTGCGTCTCCCGATTGGCCGCGGCTGGAGCTTGTTGAAGTGCTCGCCGTCGTCGAGCACTGGGGCTGGGCAGGCGCCGAGGTGCGGTTGATTTGGCACAGTCCGCGCCCTTTGTCCGCGGCCGCCATCATTGCCGTCGGCGATCGTCAGCTGTTCCTGAAACGCCATCATCGTTCGCTTCGTACGGCGATTGAACTCGAGGAAGAACATCGCTTCATTCGATATTTGTACCTGAGGGGCGCACCGGTGAGCCGCGTGCTCGCGTCGGCGGACGGTCGCACCGCCGTGGAACTCGGCGATTGGACCTACGAGATGCATGACATCGGCGAAGGGCTGGATCTCTATCGAGACGCGATCTCTTGGTCACCCTTCACGAGCAACGAGCACGCATATGCAGCCGGCCGAGCCTTGGGGTTGCTGCATTTGAACTCACAAGGATACGATGCGCCGCCGCGGTCGACCGTCCAATTGGTGTCGAACGATCGAATCATCCGCTCGGCCGATCCGCTGGGCGCCATCGACGAACTGCTCCCCTTGCGGCCCGCATTGGCCGATTATCTACGCCACAGAGAGTGGCGCTCGGACGTCGCGCGGGCCCTTGCACCCTTTCATGAGCGCTTCCTCGATTTATCGACCCATCTTCCGTTGCTCTGGACACACAATGATTGGCATGCCTCGAACCTGTTGTGGTCGGACTCGAGTGCCGGCGCCACCGTGCGCACGGTGTTGGATTTTGGCCTGAGTGATCGCACCACCGCCGTCTATGACCTGGCGACGGCCATCGAGCGGAACACGATCCCGTGGCTCGACATCCATGAAGGGTTCGCCGGTGCGGCCGACCTCGGGCTCGTGTCGGGATTGATCCGCGGTTACTTGGGCGCACGCGCGCTGAGTGCGGCTGAGCGCGCGGCGTTGGTCGCGATATTACCGCTCGTGCATGTGGGCTATGCACTCTCGGAAATCGACTATTTTCACGGCACCACCCGCTCGGCCGTCAATGCCGACCTGGCCTATGACGCTTTCCTGCTAGGTCATTGTGCCTGGTTCGCCGCCGTCGAAGGACGAGCGCTGCAGGCGCATGTGCAACGCGAATTGCCGGAAGCCCGATGACCGGGGAACGCGTGGTCCCCGAATCGATCGCCTCGTCGCCTCAGGCCGACAGGCGCCGTCGAGCAGCGGCGCTCCGCGCGTCCTGTTGCTGGGCTTGCGCTTGCGCTTGGCTTGTCGGCCGGCGGTGGACCTAAACGGCGTTCCTGAGTCTTGGCCAGGCCAATGTGAGGAACAGGCTTCTGCCGGCCATGAAGATGACGAGCGCGGCCCAGATGCCATGGTTGCCCCAGAGTGATGACAGGATGAACAGCGTGGGTACATAGACCAAGACGCTGCCCAGCATGGTGTTTCGCAGCGTGCGCGTACGCATCGCGGACATGAACACGCCGTCCCAGAGAAAGGCCCAGATACAAATCACCGGCAGGAAGACCACCCACGGCCAGTACACGGATACCGTGTCCTGCAGCGGCACGCTCGAGGTCATCGCGCGCAGATACCAAGGCTTCACGATGACCAGCACTCCTGCCATCAGCAGGCTCCAGCCCAACGACAGCGCCGCGCTGCGGCGGACGACGTGCACGAATGCAGCCCGCGAGCCGGCGCCGAAGGCGCGTCCGCCGAAGACCTCGGCGACGGTCGCAAAACCGTCGAGCAGGTTGGCGACGAGCAGGAACGCCTGCAACAAAATCTGGTTGGCCGCGAGATCCATCAGCCCCAGGCGGGCTCCGCGTTCCGTCATCAGCGAATAAGCGACGTTGAGTAGCAGCGTACGGATCGTGATATCGACGTTTGCGGCGAACAAGGTTCGCCAGGCAGTCTTGGCAAACACCTGCTTGCAGACCGCGCGCCAGTCGTTGAATGGCACCATGCGCAGCATCAAGCCCGACGTGACGAGAAAAATGCAGACTTCGCTGGTGACAGTGGCCCAGGCGGCGCCCGCGATTCCCCACTTCAGGCCGAGCACATAAAGGCAGGCAAGCACGGCATTGAGCAAATTCAATGCCACCTGCAGGCCCATGACCGTGCGTGCCCGGCCCTGACCCATGAGCCAGGCAAATTGCGCGTAGCCGAGCAACGTCAGCGGTGCCGACCAGATGCGCGCGTTGAAATAGTCATGGACCAATCCCGTGACTTCGACCGGCGGCCCCAACAGCCGCAAGGCAATCCAGCCGATCGGCCATTGCAGCAGCCACAGGCCTAGTCCGCCGGCCACGGCGGCAAACATGGGGCGCAGGCCCGCAAGCAAGACTTCACGAGGATCATTGCGTCCGATCGCCTGCGATACCAATGCGGTGGTGGTGAACCGCAGGAAGGCGAAACACCAATACAGCACCGTGAACATCGTGCCGCCGATCCCCGCCGCGGCGATCACGGCGGGGTCACCGAGTCGCCCGAGCACGGCGGTATCGACCATGCCCATCAGCGGTGTCGCGATGGCGGCGAGCATGACGGGCACCGCAAAGCGGATCAGCGCCGGATAGGATGGCATGGCGGGAACCGAGGACATGGGCGCGGACATGGGCGGCGGAATGATAAGACAATCCGCGCGTTTCGCAACGCGGACCGCATCCCTCGCGACGTTCCCCAGGCGACCAACACGAACAAGTAGGGACTGGCCGCTGCACGCAGGGATTTGCTTGGTGCGAAGCAATAGGTCAGGATAAAACGATGCCCCAGTCTCTTCCCATCGTCTGCATACCCGGTCTCGCCTGCTCGCCCCGGCTGTATGCAGAACAGATTCCTCACCTTTGGACTTTGGGTGCGGTGACCGTCGCCCGGCACCACGATCATGAAACCATCGCGGCCATCGCCCGCTCCATTTTGAGCTCCGCTCCGGAGCGCTTTGCCTTGATCGGCTTATCGATGGGCGGGTATGTCAGTTTTGAGATCATGCGCCAGGCCCCGGAGCGCGTTGCCAAACTGGCCTTGCTCAATACGACCGCCCGGCCGGACACGGCGGAGCAGACGGAGAATCGACGAGCCCAGATCAACCTGGCTCTGAAAGGCCGGATTGGCGATCTCGTGGAAGTCGCGTTCCCGCGGTCGGTTCATCCGAGCCGTCGTCATGACGAGAAACTCCGGGGTATCGTCAGACTCATGGCGGAAGAAACCGGCGCCGAGGGATTCATCCGGCAGCAGGCCGCCATCATGGGCCGCCAGGATTCCCGGCCGACGCTCAAAGCTATTTCTTGCCCGACACTCGTATTGGTCGGCGATGGCGACGAGTTGACGCCGCCGACGTTGAGTGCGGAAATGGCCGACGGGATTGCAGGCGCACGTCTCGTGACAGTGCCTGGCTGCGGACATGTCTCGACGCTGGAACAACCGGCGCAAGTGACCGGAGCCTTGCTGGAACTACTACGCGGCTGATGCCGCGAGGGCGCCGAGTGGCCACGGTCGCTACGGTCAGTTTCCGCCACACTGCGAATTGGCATACACGGCCACCACGTCCCCGTCTCTCAGCCGTCTCTTGGTATGGTGCCCGCAGCGTTGAAAATCATGATCCGTGTTGGTGGCAGTCCACGCCACGCGGCCATAGCCCGAGGAATCGGCCGAAATCGATACATTGATCGAAGCGAAGCTGTTGATCTCTTCGCTGGATAGGAGCTTTTGTCGGTTGGCGTTGAGGTCGTAGACCGTCACCAACAAGGTGCTGGACGTGTTGTTTCGCAAGGAGACGGTCATGGCGCCACCACCGAATGCCGAGAGGCTCGTGAGGGACAAGGCGAGGACGGCAAGTCGGACTCCTGAACGGCTCATTGTTGTCATGTACACGATACCTCTCGATAAAGCTCATACGACAGTCAAACATGGCAGGCGAATGGCGCCCGGGTGTTGTCAGGACGCCCGCACTCCGTTCCACCGCCGCGACAATAAAATAATGAGCGGCAGCAGCACCGCCCAGCCGAGGCTGAGTGCGCTGACGGAAAGCACGGGTTTGACGAAGCGAAGTGCGTCCAACGAGACACCGGCGCGAAACGACAGCGGCCCGGCAACAGCTCCCAACAGGGCCGCAAGCCAGACACGGCTCTTCAGCCATTCATAGGTGACGTTGACCTGTGCGGCAAACATCAACCAGAGCGCGGGTATCCAATAGGGTGCCAGCCACGACACCACCATTCCGCTCGTGTACTCGAGCAGGCCGACATTGACCAAGAGGCTATCCCACAGACCGCCCATGACGAGCACCGACAGCAACAACTTGCACTCTTCGAGCGGCCGTTCGACCAGCCCCAGATGCACCGCGACGAGCACGATCACCACCAGCACGCCGATCCAAGGCGCACCATGTGCCGCTCCGAGGACGCAGGCAAACCATCCCAGTTGTCCGAACAGAAAATAAACCGACGGCGCCCACTTCGAAGACAAAGCCCCTACGCCACCACGCTCACGCCCTTCCAAAAAGCCACACGGCCTTTTATTTGTCGAGCTGCCTCCTTCGGCTCGGCGTAGTACCAGACCGCATTGGGGTTACGGGCATCCCCGACCTTCAATGTGTAGTAGTTCGCGGTGCCTTTCCAGGGACACACGCTGGTGTGTGTGCTCGGTTCGAGCAACCCGCTGTTGACCGAATCCAAGGGGAAGTAATGATTGCCCTCCACGATCACGGTATCGTCGGACTCGGCGATGACGTTGCCATTCCAGATTGCCTTCATGCTGATTCTCCGACTGCGGCGTTGCCAGTTCCCTGCCATTCTGTCACAACTTCGTATTCTCAGGCGTTTCCTGACTGTCGATCGACGGCGCGGCGAACGCCGCGCGCTGCGAGCAGCATTTCTGTGACAAACGCCGCCAGCGAGGCGATCGTCAACACGATGGCGCCACCGAATGCGAGAAACAGCAGCCTGGCCGCGGCGGTACCGCGCACTTCGCCGAGAAACAGCACCAACACCGTGGCACATGTCAACGCACCTGCGAGCGCCGACATCACCACGGCAAAATCCAGAACGTGCGAGCGTCGTCTGAGGACGGCCAATAACTCATCGCGATGCGGATCCTTCGCTTCGCGCGACAGGGCGTCCACCCGATCCGCAACGCGCGCCAGCCGGGTTGCGAACACATTGAGCAAAGTCGCTGTACCGGACAGCAGAAAAACGGGAGTCAATGCCAGCTGGACCACATGGGCAGCGGCCTCAAGATTGTAGTCGGTCATTCGGGCCCACTGTCGATAACCGGTCGCGGCGCATTGAAATTATAGGGGTCATTCTCATCCGTCGCCATCATCAGACGAGTCTGGTCGCGGAAGTTCAAATCGTTTGTGGCGCTCCTGCCGGCGATGAACGGTCACGGTTCTGCTCGATCGCCGTAGGTGGCGAGCCCAAGTTGCTGTCAGCATCGCCTCACAGATCGGACGATCCCTTTGACATGAGGCACTTAGGAGTTCATCGACAAGAACCCCAGGTTTGACGCCATTCGCGCTTTTCCGGCATGGTTCGATCATGCCGACCCAAGCACGTGCCATCGCTTCACTCACGATCTCCTTCGGCTTGGTGGCGATTCCCGTGAAGTTGTATTCCGCCACGGTCTCCTCCGAACGGATCTCGTTTCATCTCCTCAGGCAAAAGGACGGTTCGCGGGTCAAACAGCAGTACATTGCCGTGAACGACGGCAAGCTCGTCGATCGATCGGACATGGTGAAAGGTTACGAGTTCGCGAAAGATCAGTTTGTCATGTTCAGCCCGGATGAATTGAGGGCACTCGAGGACGCCACGACCCATTCCATCGACATTGGGCAGTTCGTGCCGCTCGAATCGGTGGATCCGGTTTATTTTGACGGGACCTACTACCTGGCACCGGACAAGGGCGGCACAAAGCCGTATTCCTTGCTGGCGACTGCGCTGCGAAAAACCAAACAGTGCGCCGTGGGTCGATGGGTTTCCCGGGGCAAGGAACACATCGTCGTCATCCGGCCTTTCGAAGATGGCCTGGCGATGCATCAGCTGCACTTTCAAGCGGAAGTGCGCACCGTCAAAGAGCTCGGCATCGAGGCGACGACCGTCTCGGATGCCGAACTGAAGCTGGCCGAGCAGCTGATCGACCATCTCGCGGCCAGGCGATTCGATCCTCATGAATATCACGATGAGTTCAAGGGACGCGTCGAGGCGGCGATTCAACGCAAGGTGGCCGGCAAGGAAGTGTCGCTGGCGGAAGCCCCGGTGGGAAGGAGTTCGAGCAACGTCGTTGATCTCATGGCAGCCCTGCGTGCGAGCTTGGGAGCGAAAACCGCGAAGCCGGCACAGCTCGATCGCAAACCGCCCAAGAAGGCGGTGGAGCCGGCAAAGAGGCGGGCGGCGCGCCGCCGCCGCTTGAGTGCGTAAGCGATGCCAGGTGAAGCAACTCCGGCACTATGCGCTACCTCTTGAATTTTTAGCTTCGGGAATCAATTGTCCTGTCGATGAAAAAGCGCCCCAAACGCGAACGAGCCCTGGAAAACGCACACGGTCATTACCTGCGGGGAACCAAACTCGAGGATGAGGATGTGTTGGCGGCAAGGGCGGCGTATCAAGCCTGCCTCGAGGGGGATTGTTCGCATCTGAATGCCCGCATCAACCTCGGGCGATTGCTGCATTTGGAGGGAAAGCACGGCGAAGCCGAATCGATTTATCGCCAGACGCAGGAGCCGGACGCGCTGCTTTTCTTCAACCTGGGCGTGCTCTTGCAAGACCTGGGCAGGACGGCGGAGGCCATTGCTGCCTATCGGGACGCCATTGTGCACGACCCGGCCTTGGCGGACGCCCATTTCAACCTCGCCCTCTTGCTCGAAAGGACGGGCGAAGACCGGGGCGCCTTTCGTCACCTGCTCGCGTACCGCCGTCTCGAGACTCACTCGACCCGGTAGCGCTTCCGCGTTGCCGGCAGCGCCAAGCGGCGGGATGCGATTACGCAAATCGCATCCCGCCTCCGGCTCACGTTACGTTATCGCTCACGTCACGTCGTCACATCGAATCGATCAAGCGTCATCACCTTGGTCCATGCCTTGACGAAGTCGTGCACGAACTTCTCCTTGCCATCGGCCGATGCGTAGACCTCCGCCACCGCGCGCAGCTCGGAGTTCGATCCGAACACCAAGTCCACCGGCGTCGCGGTCCATTTGAGCGTGCCGGTCTTGCGATCATGTCCCTCGTAGAGGCCTTCGCTCGATGACTTGGTCCATTGGGTCGACATGTCGAGCAGGTTGACGAAGAAGTCATTGGTCAACGCACCCGGTCGATCGGTGAATACGCCATTGGCCGTTTGTCCCTCATTGGCATTGAGGACACGCAGGCCGCCGACGAGCACGGTCATTTCAGGAACGGTCAGCGTCAGGTAATCCGCCCGATCGACCAACATCTCGGCCGGTGACCGCTGCACATCCGGTCCGAAGTAGTTGCGAAAACCGTCCGCCGTCGGCTCGAGCACGGCGAACGAATTCAGGTCGGTCTGCTCCTGCGACGCATCCGTACGGCCAGGGATGAACGGAACGCTGACGGGGTACCCCGCGTTCTTCGCCGCCTGTTCGACGGCGGCGCTGCCGCCCAACACGATGAGGTCGGCGAGGGAGACCTTCTTCCCACCGGACTGTGCACGATTGAAGTCCTTCTGGATGGCTTCCAGATGCGCCAGCACTTTGGCGAGTTCCGCCGGATTGTTGACCGCCCAATCCTTCTCCGGCGCGAGACGAATGCGCGCCCCGTTCGCGCCACCGCGGTAGTCCGTGCCGCGGAACGTCGCAGCCGACGCCCAGGCGGTTCTCACCAGTTCGGATGCGGTCACGCCGGATGCGAGAATCTTCGCCTTCAGCACCGAAACGTCCGTCTGATCGATCATCGCGTAATCGGCCTTGGGCACCGGATCCTGCCAAATGAGATCCCCGGCCGGCACCAACGAACCCAAGTATCGGGCGCGCGGCCCCATGTCGCGGTGAGTCAGCTTGAACCACGCCTTGGCGAAGGCGAGTTTGAACTCCTCCGGATGTTGCCTCCAGCGTGTCGTGATCTTCCGGTAGCTGGGGTCGAATTTCAGTGCAAGGTCCGTCGTGAACATGAACGGCGCATGGCGCACGGTGGGATCTTGTGCGTCAGGTACCAGGTTCGCGCCCTGACCGTTGGCGGGAATCCACTGGATCGCGCCGCTCGGGCTCTTGGTTTGCACCCAGTCGAACGCGTACAGGTTGTCGAGATATTGCATCGTGAACGCCGTCGGCGACGCAGACCATGCGCCCTCCAGGCCGCTCGTGATCGTATCGTCGCCCTTACCGGTGCCGCACTTGCTCTGCCATCCCAATCCCTGCTGCTCGATACCGGCTGCCGCGGGCGCCGGTCCCTGGCACTTCGATGCATCGTGTGCACCATGTGCCTTACCGAAGGTGTGACCACCGGCAATGAGCGCCACCGTCTCCTCATCGTTCATCGCCATGCGGCCGAAGGTCTCGCGGATGTCCTTCGCGGCCGCGAGCGGATCCGGATTACCGTTCGGACCCTCGGGATTGACATAGATGAGACCCATCTGCGAAGCGCCGAGCGGCTTCTGCAGCACCCGCTCACCGCTCGCACTGTAGCGCTTGTCGCTCGCCAGCCACTTGGTTTCCGATCCCCAGTAAACGAGATCCGGCTCCCAATCGTCCGGACGACCGCCGCCGAAGCCATAGGTCTGAAAGCCCATGGACTCCAACGCGACATTCCCGGTGAGCACCATCAGATCACCCCAGGACAGCTTTTCACCGTATTTTTGCTTGACGGGCCACAGTAATCGTCGCGCCTTATCGAGGTTGGCATTATCGGGCCAGCTATTGAGCTGCTCGAAGCGCTGCTGTGCCCCACTGGCGCCGCCGCGACCATCACCCATACGGTAAGTACCGGCACCGTGCCAGGCCATCCGGATGAAAAAAGGACCGTAATTGCCGTAGTCGGCCGGCCACCAATCCTGCGAGGTGGTCAGCACCGTCTTGATGTCTGCCTTGACGGCATTGAGATCCAAGCCCATGAAAGCCTTGGCATAGTTGAAGTTCTCCCCCAGCGGGTTGGACTCGGCAGCGTGCTGCCGAAGGGGGGAAAGGTCCAGATGATCCGGCCACCAGTACTCATTGGGTCTCGGCGCCTCAGGATCGCTGATTGCCGCTTTGGGTACGAAAGGCAGCGCGGCGAGCGCCACGGCCATCGCCACCATCATCAATTTCTTCTGCATAGAGTTCTCCGTCGATCGAACGAGACGATCGATTGCCGGCGGGAGTCTAGGCCCATCAGACGGCCGGCCCGATGGTTTGAATCGATTGCCGTGATAGGTTTGAGTAATCGACGTATATTGGCGCACCGCGTCCCGGTGAAGAAAAACTCGATGTCAACGACTTATTCCACGAGCAATGTGTTCAACCAATGCGCCACCTGCGAATTCTGGGGTGCACCGCGCAAGTTGGTGAATGGCTACTTTCGCAAGGCCGTGAAGGTCGACGGCGACATCGAGGGCAAATGTCAGAACGCGGATAGTGTATTCAGCCGCCATGAACAGCCCGCCGACTCGGGCTGTTCGAAATGGTTGAAATGGACTCCGATCGGCTAGCCCGCCCGCGGTCACCGGCGCAGGCCGGACCGCATCCACGTCTCAGGAGCGCGGCGCCAAGATGTCATCCAGCCGTGCCGGCGTCGCTTCGTCGCGCACGAGGTGCGGATAGCGCAGCCCGTCGTGATAATCGAGGACGGCCACACGGAATCGATCGCCCGTCTTGACGATGAGTTCGATCGGTTCCTTCTCCTTCTTGGCCGCGGTGATCGCATCTTTGAGCACGTCCTTCGAGTAGGGAGTGCCATTGACGGCAAGAATCTGTGTGCCCTCGGTGAGTTTGGCTGCGAAGGCCGGGCTGCTCCACCGCACCGACTTGATGGTGCCGGTCTCATCGTCGATGATGACACCCAGCGAATCGCTCAAGGTCACCCGCTTGCGCTGTTCATCGCTGTTCTTGAGCAGATCGCTCGGAGTGTCGGTGAAGACGAGTTGGTAGCCGCCGCGGCGTATGCCTTCGAGCGGCGCCGGCAGCGCGATGCCATCCAGGCGCTGATGCAGGAAATCAGCCCAGTCATAGGGTTCCACCCGGTTGAGCGCCTGCACGAGATCGGCGAAGGTGTAGGTGACGGTGATGATACTGCCGTCGTTGATGCCGAAGAAGGCTTTCGCGAAATCGTCGAGTGACCGTGCGCCGTGCGATCGCTCGCGGATCAGCGTGTCGGCCTCGAGCCAGATGAGCGCACCTTCTTCATAATAGTCCTCGAAGCGCTGGTAATCCGGCCAGGACATGGGCCGCCGCGGATTGATGATCTCGTCATTGGTCGTATCCTCGACATTGCGCCACTGGCGGCCGGCCTCGCTGGCGTAGTACGCGGCCTTCTGCGCCAGGGCATCGAGCGCCTGCTGCTGCGTCATGAGACCTGATCGAGCGGCTAGGACCTCACCCCAGTACTCCGTCTGACCCTCATACACCCACAGCAGCGAATCGCGCATCGGCACGTTGAAATTCGGGGTCCACAAATCCGCCGGCCTGCGGAACTTGCCGTTCCAGGAATGGGTGAACTCATGCGGCAAGAGGTCGCGGTCATACGCCGTCTTGGTCCATTCGGTGAATGACTCCGGATCGCTACCGTCCTCGCTCGACTGATGATGTTCCAGTCCTTGCTGCTGCACCTTGTCGCTGAGCGAGTAAAGGAAATCATAGTGCGCGTAATGATGCGAGCCGAAGAGCTTGTACGCCTGTTGCACCAAGGCCCGATGCGCCGCCACTTCCTCCGGCGTGATCGCGAGGAGTGCTTCTCGGTCGGCAAACACGTCAAGCCGTACCGGCACCGCAGCCCCGGGATCGAGATCGACCTGGATCGAGTGGCTGCCCGCATACACGGGGCTGTCGATGAGCGTGTTAAAGGTGGTGCGTTTGAACGTCGCCTGCGGGCCGTTGACCGAATCGGTCTCGAGCGCAGTACCGAACTTCCAACCGGTGGGCAAGGTGAGGCTGGCGGTGACCGCAATGTCGCGCGAGAAATATCCCGCTGGATAGAGCACCACACTGTTCCATTCCACCATCAAGATATCGCGGCTCATTTCCAGCGGCCCGATGCTACCGCTGGTGGGCGACAAATATTGAAAATCGATGTCGATCGACTTGACGCCGCCGGGCACGGCCAGATGGAACGCAAACACCTGCACCGGATCGCGCGTCCATGGCACGGGCTTGCCGTTGGCGGTGATCTTCAAACCGGCGAATCGATCAATGGGCCCCTCGGGCGCATGGGTACCCGGCAGCCACTGTGGATAGAGCAGCACGGTGCCCGGCGTCACTCCGCTCAGGGTCTCATGCACGCGAACGATTCGCCGATCAAGATCGGTCGCGTCCACGGCAACGTGGATCTCGCCCGGAAAGGCAATGTCCTTGGGAAAGGCAATCGCCGCCTCCGGTGCGGCTGGGCTCGGACCCGGAGTTGCCGCCATCGCGACTCCCGCAATCACCCAGTAAAACGCCGCTGCCAGCGCGGCCTGCCGGCATCGATGAGCGCAGCTCACGGCGTCAGCCGCGGATAGTCGGTGTAGCCTTCGGCGCCACCACCATACAGGCCCTCCGTACGCAATGGGTTCAAGGGCACGTCACCGACCTCCCCGCCGTCCGAGCCTCCCGGGTGGCGACCTGCGGCACGGTAGCGCTCCACCAAATCCGGATTGGCGATGAACAACCGGCCAAAGACGATGGCGTCCGCCACACCGCTCGCGACGGCCTGCTCGCCGCTCTTGAGGTCGAAACCGCCGTTCAACATGAGTACTCCGTCGAAATTCTTGCGCGCCAACGCCGCCAACGCCACTTCGGCCGGCCGATCGTGCTGATCATGGCGCAGTTCGAAGAACGCGATGCGACGCGCCGACATTTGCCGCGCCACATGCGCCACCAGGGCGGCGGGATCCGAATCGGCCATGTCATTGAAGGGGACCAACGGCGAAATGCGAATCGCGACGCGGCCGGCGCCAAACACCGAGATCGCGGCGTCGGTGACCTCGAGCAGCAGGCGTGCGCGGTTCTCGATCGAACCACCATACCCATCCGTCCGATCGTTGACGCTGTCCCGTAAGAACTGGTCGACCAGGTAACCGTGAGCCCCGTGTATCTGTACGCCGTCGAACCCTGCGGACTTCGCCCTCACGGCAGCAAGGCGGAACAGCTCGACGATGCCGGGCAGTTCGTCGGTGCGAAGCGGCCGAGGCGATTCATAAGGCAGTCTGCCGCGCGGCGTATGAGTCGACTCGTTGCGGATGGGCTTGTTCGACGAGGAGACCGGCTGCACGCCATTGATCGCAGAATGGGCAGCACGGCCCGGATGCCACACCTGCATCATGATCAACCCGCCGGCGGCATGTACGGCATCGGTGACCAGACGCCAGCCGCTCACAGTGGCCTCATCGAAAATGCCGCCTTCTGCGATAAAGGCACTGGCATCCGCCGCGACCATCGTGCATTCGGTCATGATGAGACCGGCGCCGGCACGTTGCCGGTAATAATCGGCCATCAGCGCATTCGGGACATGGGTGGTTCCGGCGCGGGCCCGCGTGAGCGGCGCCATGATCATTCTGTTCTCAAGGAAGAGATCGCCCGCCTTGATCGGCGTCAAAAGTGTTGTTTTCATCCGGGAGAGACTACCGGCCGATCGAGTTCACAGCAAGTCGCCCGTCACTCCGTGGCCGTGCGCGCGCCTTTGACCGTCGCTTCGCCCTCTTCGCGTGCCTTTGCATCCTTCAGTACTTGCGCGAGCACGGCCAGGTAATCGACGTAGCGTTTGCGGCCGAGCGCGGTGATCCGGCAGCAGGTCTGCCGACGCTGCTTATCCGACACCTTGCTGCTCACCACCAGTTTGGCTTCTTCCAGCACCTGAAGATGGCGATTGAGATTGCCATCGGTGAGGGCGCACAAGTTTTTGAGCTCATTGAACGTCAAGCCATGCGAGTGGGTCACGAGCGCGGTCATCAACGACAGGCGCGCACGCTCGTGTATGACGCGATCGAGGCCATCGTAGGCGAAGCGGGAAACCGGCCTTCGGATGATTCAGGCTCCTTCCGAGTGTTGATCCACACAGATCTTGAGTACGGCGGCAACCAACAATTGGCCCACACCGAACGGTACTCCCATCGTCCATGGCAGAAATACTTTGGGCCCGCTACCCACCATGAGACTGCACAAACCTGCCGCCAAATACCAGAGACCCACGGCAAACATGGACCTTGGCAGGAAACGACAGGAAGCAAAAATCCCGAGACTGAAAATGATCTCCCACAGACCTGGCAATAACCAGCCCTCACCCGGCGCCATTCGTACCAGGACCACGGTCAACAACGCGCCCACGGCAAGCGCGGGTATGAATTGCTCGGCGGCGGCTTGCAGCATCTCCTGCGCCAGATCAACATGGACCCGCCGTGCACGGCGCCAGGTGTCGATGCCGGACAGGAGCAGCGAGGCAGTCGCCGTTGACAACCAGATCATCAAATTGACCGCGAGATCATGGCTTCCGTGACCCGCCCATAGACTTTCGCCCCAGGCCACAGCCAGGGCTGCCAAGCCGGTGACGGCGATCGACCCAGGACCATAGCCTCGAAATTGCGTACCGCGCGCGACTTGGTGCCGGATGAGATGAATGTCGGCGAGTGCGTGCTCAAGGTCTTGCATCCCACACCTCGGTTTGTTGTTGGTTGGAAAACTGCGTGGAGCGTACCTGCCAATTGATTCGAGGTCGAGCACCCTCGCTACGGCCGGGGCAGCCGATGAAATGCGTCCAAAGCCATTCGCGCCGCCGGCCCCAACAGCACGGGATCGGGCACCACGACCTGCAGCGCCACCTTGCGGGAGGCCCCGAGCAGCAGCGGCAGCCGCTGCAATCGACCCTCGCGCAGCGGCTCCCGGACCAGGTGATCCGGCAGCCACGCATAGGTGAGGCCGGCCAAGACGGTGGCGAGCGACGCATCCATGCTGCTCACGGTGAAACGCCGTGAGGCGCCGAGCCAGCCTTCGTCCCGAGGTTGCGCGGTGCCGGAGTCGCGCACCACGGCTTGCACATGCGGCACCAGATCCTCCGTGGTCAATTCACGTCCCAGCGCAAAGAGCGGGTGCTCCGGTCGCGCCACCGCCAGGAATTCGACATCGAGCAACCAATCGCCGAGGAAACCGGGCGGCACCTTGCTGGTGACCACCACATCCCCGGACCCTCGCAGAATCGCCTCCTCGGCTCCCGAGAGAACCACATCCGACAATTGGACCTGCGTTCCCGGGCAGCCCTTCTGCAGCTCGGCGATGATGTCGAGCAGCCGCACTCGCGGAAACGCAGCATCGACGACGATCCGCAGTTCCGGCTCCCAGCCCTCCTTCAGTGTGGCGCCCAGAGACTCCAGGGTCTTGAGATCCTTGAGCAACGGGCGGACCCGGTTCAGCAAGGTCTTGCCAAACGCCGTGAGTACGCTTTTTCTGCCTTCGACGATCAACAGCGGCAATCCCATGGCCTCTTGCAAGCGCGCGACCGAATAGCTGACGGCCGATTGGCTGCGGTTGAGCGCGGCCGCGGCTTGCGAAAAGCCACCGTGATCCACCACGGCTGCAAAGATGCTCCAATGCTCCAGACTGGTCTTCGGAAGACTGGATCTATTCGATTTATCGATCATATAAACCCAATAATTGCGCTTTTATTATCTATTTTTCAAGTCTATTCTCCACAAAAGCATAGATCTCCCCAAGAAAGCCCGGAGGACAGCATGAACATGATTCGACGCAGTGCGGAGAGAGGATTTGCCGATCACGGTTGGCTCAAGTCGTTTCACACCTTTTCGTTCGCCGACTACTTCGATCCGGAGCACATACAATTCGGGCCATTGCGAGTCATCAATGAGGACCGGGTGGCGGCTGGCGCGGGCTTCGGCACCCATCCCCACAAGGACATGGAGATCATCAGCTATGTGTTGGACGGAGAATTGGCCCATCGTGATTCGATGGGCAATGGCTCGACCATCCGGCCCGGCGACGTTCAGCGCATGAGTGCGGGAACGGGCGTACGCCACAGCGAGTTCAATCCCTCACGGGAAACGGGGGTGCATTTCCTGCAGATTTGGATTCAGCCGAGCGTACGGGACATTGCGCCCAGCTACGAAGAGAAGCGATTCCAGAACGCGGAGAAGCGCGGTCGCCTGCGCCTCTTGGTCTCGCCGAACGCGGCCGATGGATCGCTGTTGATCCATCAGGACGCGCGGCTGTATGCGGGCTTGTTTGACGGGGATGAACGAGGACGGCTCACCGTGGAGGACGGCCGGCGGCTCTATGTCCATGTCGCACGCGGCCGGGTGACGGCGAATGGCGTGGTGCTGGACGCCGGGGATGCGCTCAAGGTAACCGACTCCGAGGAACTCACGTTGAGCGAAGGCCGCGGGGCCGAAGTGTTGGTGTTCGATCTTCCGGGGGCGGCGGCCGGATGACTCGATGAAGCTCACCCCCCTGCACCCGCTGTTCGGCGTCGAGGTCCATGATGTCGATCTGCGGATCGTCGAACGACAATCAGGCTATCTCGAGATCCGCGAAGCGTTCGAGACGCATTCCGTGCTGCTGTTCCGCCGCCAGCACTTGGACGACGAGGCGCATTTGCGGCTGGGCGCCCTGTTCGGCCCGATCGAGGATCGATCGATGGGTCGCAACGGGCCGCAGCCGCGACTCGACAACGTCACCAATCGCCTCGAGAGCGGAGCCATCGCCGCGCCCGAGAGTGCTCATACCCTGAATCTCACGGCCAATCAGCTGTGGCATACGGACAGCACGTTTCTACCCGTGCCGGCGCTTGCGAACATCCTGGCCGCGCGGGTCTTGAGCTCGAGCGGTGGCGAGACGGAACTTGCGTCCACCCGCGCTGCCTTTCGTGATCTGCCCGACGCGCTACGCGCGCAGGCGCGCTCGGCAGTGTTCCGTCATCGTTTGAGTCATTCCAGGGCGAAGATCTCCCGCGAGCTCGCGACCGCGGAGGAATTCACCCGTTGGCGCGAACAGGGCTGGAAAGCCGTGTGGCGTAATCCCGTGAACGGTGAGGAGGCGCTCTACATCGCCTCCCACGTCTGCGCAGTCGACGGCCTCGACGACGATGCCGGGCAGGCGTTCGTCGCCGAGCTGATGGATTTCGTCACCCGCCCGGAGCGTATCTACACCCACCGATGGCAGCCGGGCGATGTCCTCCTCTGGGACGAACGTGCCACCGTGCACCGCGGCCGACCGTGGCCCTATGCCGAGGAGCGCACGCTGGCGAGTATCTGTGTGTCTGCGGGCGAGATCGATGGGCTCGGCGACCTACGGCCGTGACCTTCGCGCCGGGCAGCGCTTGCAGGGTCAAGCGCCCGTCGGCCGGCCAAAGAACGCTGCCAGCTCCCGTTCCAGTTCATCGGTGTCCAAGGGCTTGGTGAAATGTCGGTCAAACCCGGCTTGACGCGCCAGCTCCTTGTCTCTGGCCTGTCCCCAACCCGTCATCGCGACCAATAACGCGCCTTGACCCCAAGGCTCGAGCCGCAGGCGCCGAGCCACCTCGTACCCCGTCAAGTCGGCCATGCCGATATCGAGAATGATGGCCGCCGGATGCGCCTGGCGCGCAAGTTGCAGCGCCTCCCGTCCCGAATACCCGACGATCACCTCATAGCCATCCGATGCGAGCACGAGTGACAGCGCATCCGCGGAGTCACGGTTGTCGTCAACGACCAAAATCTTACCGCCGGCCTCGGCGGAAATCGACGACATGGAGGGAGTCAACGCAGGCTTGCCCGATTCTTTGATGACGACTGCACCAGGAAGCCGGATGGTAAATTCGCTACCCTGGCCACGGCCGGGACTGCTCGCCTCCACCGTGCCTCCGTGCAATGCGATCAGTTGCCGGACGAGCGCGAGGCCGATGCCCAACCCCGTTTCCCGTCCGCCCTCCGTCGCGACGCGGCTGAACATTTGAAACATCGCGGGTACATCGCTTTTCTCAAAGCCGATGCCGGTATCCTTGACGGTCACCGTCAACTCGCCCGCTGCGCCTGCTGCAACGTCAAGCGTGATCTCAGCGGCCCTCGCACTGTACTTGGCAGCGTTCGATAGCAAGTTCGCCACCGATTGCGAAATTCGCAACGGGTCGACCTCTACCGTCAGCGGTTCAGCCGGCAGATTCACCCGCAACGTTTGTGCCTTGTGCTCGATCAAGGGGGTGGCCGTTTCAACCGCGGTGGCGATCAGCGAACCCAGATCGACCCGCTCGACCTTGAGCTCGAGCCGACTGCGGGTAATTTGCGAAATATCGAGCAGATCATCCAACATCAACGCCATCCGATGCACCTGGCGGGAGATGACCCGCGCCGCCCACTCGCGCTTCGCGGCCTCCAATCCCGCCCGGTCCAACAGTTTCAGCGAGTGGCGGATCGGCGCCAGAGGATTTCGCAGTTCATGAGCCAGCGTTGCGAGAAACTCATCCTTGCGAACATCCGCCAACCGCAATTCCTCCTGAGCTTCGGCGCGGGCCGCCACTTCGGCTTGCAATTGACGGTTCACCGTTGCGAGCTCCGCCGTCCGTGCAATGACCTCGGCCTGCAATTGGCGGGGCGTCTTCAACAACATGGCACGCGGCATGATCCAAACGAGGGTCACCACCGTGGCAAAGGACACCAAGCCGGTCATCAACTTGAGAACCCCCTCGAGGCGGTATTGGGGATTCCATACGGTCACGATCTCCATCACATGTGTGGCGCCGCACAGCAGGATGAAGGCGGCAAACATCAGGAGCACCCAGAAGTAGGCGATTTCCGTCTTGAGACGACGCACAAAATAGTAGAGGGCTGCCGGAATCGCGAAATACGACGTCGCAATCATCGCATCCGAACCCACGTTCAACCATAAAGTGACGGGTTGCCAGAGATAGCAGTGCCCATGGGGCATGAAGTTCTCGGATGAGAACAACCAGCCAAAAAAGTTGATCATTGGAATTTCGACCTTCGCCCGACTCCCACCCCGCCTCTACGACCCCGCCTGGCCGGCCGCGCCGGCCGCGTCTAGGCGACCCCGCCTGGCCGGCCGCGCCTCGCCGGCCGCGTCTCGGCGACCCCGCCTGGCCGGCCGCGCCTCGGCGACCCCGCCTGGCCGGCCGCGCCTCGCCGGCCGCGTCAGTCCGTGCTCACAAACAGCAGGAGCGACCGCCCCGTCGTCTGGTACACCTCGCCTGCGCCGCCACGGTAGGTCGATTTCTCGTCCGCCAGGTTGGTATCGATGAGCAGTTGCCACTTGCTCGCGCCCGGACAAACGGGCAGCGTGAATTCGACCAAGTCGTAATGCGCATTGAGGACCATCAGCATCGCCGCCTCGGTACCGCGCTGGCGCACGCCGGTGGGCCGGGCACGGCCGTCCATCAGCATGCCGAAGCAACGCATGTTCGCATTCGCCCATTCATCGGCGGGCATCTCCGCACCCGACGTATGGATCCAGGTCAGATCTTTGATATCAAGCTCGCTATCGAGCTCACCGGTGAGGAAGCGGTTACGCCGCAGGATCGGGTACTTGTGCCGAAGCTGGCAGAGCTTGCGGACGAATTCGGTGATTGAAGTGCCACGAGGACCGATGTCCCAATCGAGCCAGCTGATCTTGTTATCTTGACAATAGGCGTTGTTGTTGCCCTGCTGAGTCCGAGCGAACTCGTCGCCGGCCACGAGCATGGGGGTGCCCTGGGACAGCAGCAGGGTCGCCAGCATGTTCCGCATCTGGCGATCCCGCAGCGCATTGATCCCCGCGTCGTCGGTGGGTCCCTCGGCCCCACAGTTCCAGGAGCGGTTGTCGCTGCTCCCGTCGCGATTGTCCTCGCCATTTGCCTCATTGTGCTTCTCGTTATAGGTAACGAGATCGTTCAACGTAAAGCCATCGTGTGCAGTGAGGAAATTGATGCAGGCGGAGGGTCGGCGGCCGTAGCGGTTGTAGATATCTCCCGATGCACAGAGTCGGGGTGAAATGTCGGAGGCACTGGCGGAACCCTTCCAGAAGTCTCTCACGGTATCGCGGAAACGATCGTTCCACTCCGCCCAACCCGGCGGGAACCCGCCGACCTGGTATCCCCCCGGGCCACAATCCCAGGGTTCGGCGATCATCTTCACCGTGCGCAGTATGGGATCCTGATTGCACGCCTTGAGGAAGCCGCTTTGGTTGTCGAAGCCGTTGGGCTCGCGCGCCAGGATCGTGCCGAGATCGAAACGAAAGCCATCGACGTGCAGTTCGCTCGCCCAGTAACGGAGGCTGTCGGTGACCATTTCAATCACATTGGGATGCGACAGATTCAACGTGTTACCGGTGCCGGTGTCATTGATGTAGTAGCGCTTCTCGGGCAGCAGCCGATAGTACGAGGCATTATCGATGCCCTTGAAAGACAGCGTCGCGCCGCGCTCGTTGCCCTCGGCCGTATGGTTGTAAACCACATCGAGGATCACCTCGAGCCCGGCATCGTGGAAACTCGCCACCATCTCCTTGAATTCGCGCAAGGATTGCTCCGGCTCCGAGGCATAGCGAGGATCCGGGGCGAAGAAACCGATGCTGTTGTAGCCCCAATAATTGTTGAGCCCCTTTTCCAGCAGATGGCTGTCATTGAGGAACGTGTGTATGGGCAGGAGCTCGATGGACGTGATGCCGAGCGACTTCACATAGGCAATCACCTCTTTGGCTGCAAGCCCTGCGTAGGTTCCCTGTCGGTGTGGTGGAACCGCCGGATGCAGCTTGGTGAAACCCTTCACATGCGTCTCGTAGATGATGGTGTCGTCCCAGGGCACATGCCGGCGGCGGGGCTGACCCTTCCAGTCGAAGTTCGGATCCACCACCACACATTTGGGAACGAACGGCGCACTGTCACGTTCATCGAACGTAAGATCATCGCCCTCCGCGCCGAGGGTGTAGCCAAAGCACTCCGGCGCCCAACGGATCTCCCCGACGTGTGCCCGGGCGTAGGGGTCGAGCAGCAGTTTATTGGGATTGAACCGGTGGCCCTCGAGAGGCTCATAAGGACCGTACACCCGGAAGCCATACACGGTTCCCGGCGTCACATCGGGTATGTAGCCGTGCCACACCAGATCGGTGTACTCGGGAAGGATGATGCGTTCCAGCTCCCGACCACCCGTCGAATCGAACAGGCACACCTCCACCCGCGTGGCATGTGCCGAGAACAGCGTAAAGTTTGTGCCCTTGCCATCCCAGATCGCGCCGTGCGCCGCAGAACTTCCCTCGCGCACCCGGCTTTGTTTCGTTGCCACATGAATCTCCAGTAATTGACGAAAACTAGCGGTAGCGCCGCTCCGCACCAAGCGCGAGATGCCGGGAGCTCAGGTGGGAATACGCCTACAGCCGACTCGCAGGCGTCGAAGCAATCGCGCTGTAAAGCAATCGCGCTGTCAGAAAACGCGCGGTCGTTTTTACGGCCGGCGACGCTATGACGGTGCGGCAACGATCGGTAAGAATGCGACTCCTCAACAAACTTGCCGTCCTCATGAAAACGTTCCATTGTACCGCGTGCCAAGCACTCCTCTTCTTTGAAAACACACAATGCCTGTCTTGCGGTCATACGCTGGCATTCGATGCCGATCGGCTGACGCTGCTCAGCCTCTCGCCGCAGGACGACGGAACCTGGGCCCCGGTGGAGGACTCCTCCGAGCAAGGTAGCACCTACCGCCTCTGTGGCAACTACACCGAGCATGGCGTGTGCAACTGGGCCCTCAGAAGCGACGCACCGGGAACGTTGTGCATCGCCTGCGGCCTTTCTCATACCATTCCGGACCTGAGCGTCGCGGGAAACCTCGATGCCTGGCGACGGCTCGAAACCGCGAAGCGGCGACTGCTGTTCAATCTCATGAGCTTGCAACTCCCCATTCTGAGCAAGCGTGAGGATCCGGCCAGGGGACTCGAGTTTCAATTCATGAGTGATGTCGTGTCGGTCAACGGTGATCGAAGCCGTGTTCTCACGGGTCATGACAACGGCATCATCACCATCAATGTCGCCGAGGCGGATGATGTCCACCGGGAAGCGCAGCGGCTGCTCCACCGCGAACCCTATCGCACCGTGTTGGGACATTTTCGTCATGAGGTGGGTCACTACTATTGGGACCGGCTGATTCAGGGTACCGATTTGCTGACGCCATTTCGTGAATTGTTCGGCAACGACGGGGAGGACTATCAAGCCGCGCTCAATTTGCATTATTCGCAAGGTGCGCCGGCCAACTGGTCGGACCGCTACATCAGTGCCTATGCGTCCATGCACCCCTGGGAAGATTGGGCGGAATCGTGGGCCCATGTGATGCATATGGTCGATGCGCTCGAGACCGCTCATGCCATAGGACTGTCGGTAAGGCCCAAACGCGCGGATGAACCGGCGCTCGCCGTTCCCGCTAAACCCTCCACCGCAAGAATCGGCGATTTCGACCAGCTCGTCGGCGAATGGTATGCGCTGAGCTATGTCCTCAACAACCTGACCCGCGGGTTGGGCCTGCCCGATGCCTATCCCTTCGTACTGTCCGGACCGGTGGTGGAAAAACTGCGATTTGTTTGTCGAGCCATGATGGCGGCCAATCTTCCGCTCACAGAGGAAAGCACATCTGCGGCAGCGAGCGACAGCGCAGTGGTGGAAACGGCCTGAAAACCCGCGCCGCGCCGAGCGATGCTCGGCGCGGTGGGTCTTTCCTGCCGGCTGTTATGCCGCCTTCGACTGCGCGGCCGCTGCTTCAGTTTTTTGCGCCAACTTACTGACGAACTCGTCGCCCGAATAAATGTCTTTCACGATGTGGTTCAGCTTCGTGACATGCTCCTGCAGGCCCAGCGCCTTGGCATAGGCCGCCGCGGTGCCGAAGCCGGCCAATCCATAATGCGACATGCGCTGATATTGCGCGATGATGACGATGTCGAGCAATGAAGGATCCTTGGGCGCTTCTTGATTGATGTGCTTGGTGGCCTCCTTGGCGAGGCCCTCCATGCCCTTGCAATGTTCCGGCTCGGCGTCTTCCTTCGAGTCGGTCAGCAACTTCTTCAGCGTCTCGGTGTGCGCCTTGATACCGCCCAGCGACTTGTCCAACGCCTGCTTGAGCTTTGGATCACTGGCCTTCTCGCTCATCACTTTGACGACTTTCGTCATCTGATCGTTCGCGGACCACAGATCGCGAATCTCATCGGCATAAACGTCTTTCAAACTTTCATTGGAAGCCATTGAACTGCTCCTGTCGTTGATGGAGCAGTCATCTTGCGCCCGTTGCAAGCGCATCAACACGAGCGCGGGACGGCGTGTGGTGTAGGAAGCCATTAACTTGCGCGTCCCATGTCATCCGCGAGACCATGAGGAATGCCAACACCCCGGCATGCGCGGCAGAATGCAGGCTCAATGCCGCTCTGTCGCAATTCCATCCAGCTCGGACAGGATATCCGGTGACAGCGTCAACTGGTCGGCAACGAGATTTTCGCGCAGGTGCGCAACCGATGCCGTTCCAGGGATCAGCAGCAAATTAGGCGCACGATGAATCAGCCAGGCGAGCGCAACTTGCATCGGCGTGACCCCCAGCCGGGCGGCCACATTCGACAGCGTCGAGGATTGCAGCGGGGTGAATCCTCCGAGCGGAAAGAACGGCACGTAGGCGATACCTTGCGCTCCAAGGGTATCGATCAATTTATCGTCGTCCCTGTGCGCCACATTGTAGAAATTTTGCACGCAGACGATCTCACACAGTCGGCGTCCCGCCTCGACCTGGGTGGGAGTGACGTTGCTGAGGCCAATGTGGCGGACGAGCCCCTGGCGTTGCAGATCGGCCAACACCGTCAGCGGCGCTTCGAGCGAGCCTTCGGCCGGATGATGCACATTGAGCATGCTGCGCAGATTGACCACCTCGAGCACATCCAACTTGAGGTTCCGAAGGTTGTCGTGAACCGCCTGCGTGAGTTCCTCACGAGAAAGAGCGGGGATCCATGCGCCATCCTTGCCTCGCCGGGCGCTGATCTTGGTGACGATGACGAGATCGCTCGGATACGGGTGCAGCGCCTCGCGAATGAGCTCGTTGGTGACGTGTGGGCCGTAGAAGTCTGAGGTATCGATGTGGTTCACGCCACTCTCGACCGCTTCACGCAGCACCGCGAGCGCCGCACTGCGATCCTTGGGCGGGCCGAAGACGCCGGGCCCGGCCAGTTGCATCGCTCCATAGCCCATTCGCCTGACGGCACGGTTGCCGAGCTGATACGTCCGCGATTTGTTGACCATGGCTATTGGGAAGTCCTCGTTGATTGATGCGTCATGCCAGCCCAACTTCAATCAGCGGCCGTAAGCCTCTGCGTAAGCCTCGCTGATGGCTTCCTGCAACGGCCGCCCCTCACGATACCCGTCGAGATTGGCCGGTCGGTCGACTCCAGCCAACAGTCGCGGACAGGGTTCGGCCGCTCCGATCACCGTATGCACCGGCAGCCGCTCCGCATAGATCGGCAACAAATAATCCTCTTCATCATCACCGACACCCTTGGAGCGAATCTTTGCCGATGCCCGTTCAATGTCCATCGTGATGACCGAGGTCGCATTGATCTCCTGGGCTGTACTGGCGCGCAGCTGCGCCGTGCGGCCTGGGAAAAAGCGATCAACCATCATGGTCAGGGCGCGTCGCTTTTCATCCGGGTCGACGACCAGCCGAGCCCGGCCGAAAGCCATCACGGAACGGTAGTCGGCCGAGTGATTGAAGCCGCAGCGCGCGAGAACCAGACTATCCAGGTGGGTGACCGTCAGGCAGGCCGGTTCGCCCTCCGATAAGTTGCGCAGCATCCGGCTCGAATTGCTGCCGTGCCAATAAAGCCGCGACTCCTCGCGCCAAAACAGCGTCGGGGTGCAGTAAGGCTGACCGTCCACGACATACGACACGTGACAGAGCGCGGCCGCGTCCAACAGCGCATGCACGGTGACGAAGTCATAGTGTCCGCGATCACGAAGCCGCTTGACCCGGTTGACGGCATCCACCGGATAGCCGTTTTCATTCTCCTGCGACATGGCTCTATTCCTCGGCGCGTAATTTCGCGACCCGTGCGGCCGTGAGATGCGACGCGTCCGCGCCGAAACGGGCGGTGACGTAATTGGCGAGGCTGGCAATCTCGCCGTTCGAGTAGGTCGTGCCGAATGCCGGCATGTTCGACGGCCCCGGCGGCGCGAGGCGCTCACCGCCATGGATGATGATTTCGGCAACGTTGATCGCCGTGGGGTCATTGACGGCGCGGGTGCCGGTGAGCGTTGCGGCAGCGATTCCCGGGCTGACACCGGTCCATCCATGACATCCGACGCAGGCGCCGGCATACACCACTTGCCCGCGGGACTGGGCGGCGCCGTCGTCACCGCTCGCCGCAAAGCGCGTGGGAGCGGGCGACGATCGGGGTTCGGGCAAATCGGCGGACGAGACATCAGCCACGGAGCGCAGATAGTTCACCATGGCCGCGACGTCGCCGCTCGCCAGATGACTCAAACTGGCATCGACTGCCTCGCCCATGGGACCTGAGGCGGTTCCCCGGCCGTCAGCGTGGCCGGTCGACAGGTAATCCTCGAGCTCGGTGTCGCTCCATGCGCCGACGCCGCTGCGACGATCGGACGTAATGTTGTAGGCACGCCAGCCGGCTTGCACCGCTCCGGCAAACTTCCGCCGGTTGTTCAGGGCAAAGGCCAGGTTGCGGGGCGTGTGACATTCGCCGCAATGACCCATGGCCTCAGTCAGGTAGGCGCCGCGGTTCCAAATCGGGTCACGGTCGACGTTCGGCGTGAACCGTTGGTCGGGATTGAACATCGCCGACCAGACTCTCATCAGGCCGCGCTGATCGAATGGAAACATCAACGTATTTTGCAGGGCCGGTGCATGAACCGGCTGCAGCGAGAAAAGGTACGCCTTGATCGCCAATGCATCCGCGTCGGACATGTAGGTGTAACTGGCATACGGCATCGCGGGGTACAACTTGACATCGCCCGGGGCGGTTCCCTTGTGGATCACGTTCAAGAAATCGGTGTCGGTGTAGGCGCCGATACCGGTCTCGGCATCCGGGGTGATATTCGTGGAATAGATCGTGCCGAAAGGCAGTACGAAGGCGCGACCGCCGGCGAACGGAACCCCGCCCTTCGTGGTATGGCACACCATGCAATCGGCGGCATTCGTCAGGTATTCGCCGCGTTTCACCAAGCTCGCCGATTTCAATTCGTCAGGGACCCCCGTCGGGTCCGTGCCCCGATACTCCGTCAGTGCGACCCGTTTGCCACCCGCAAACGCCGTCGGACCGGGCGTAGCAACCAGATAGACCGCGACAGCCGCGGCGGCCGCCACCAAGATGAGCAGTGACCAGAGAAGCGGATGCCCGACATGGCGGGAAGAGGGATCCCTTGCACTGCCCACGAATCAAGCCTTGCCGAGTTTCGCAAACGGCAGCATGGTCACGCGCGTACCGGTCGCCGCAAAAATCGCGTTGGCGACCGCCGGCCCGATCGGCGCCACTCCCGGTTCACCCACGCCGGTCGGCGCCTCGGCCGAGGGGACGATGTGAACCTCCACCTTGGGCATCTCGTTCATCCGCAGAACGCGAAAATTATTGAAATTGTCTTGCTCGACGCGACCGTCTTTCAGCGTGATGCCGCTGAACATCGCCGCCCCCAGGCCGAAGCCGATCCCGCCCTCCATCTGCGCCGCGATCACATCCGGGTTGATGGGAACGCCGCAATCCACCGCGCACACCACGCGGTCGACCGAAACATGCCCCTCGGTATCGACAGTGACCTCGGCCACTTGCGCCACCAAAGTCTTGAACGCTTCCGCGACGGCAATGCCGCGACCTTTACCCTTGGGCATAGGACCGGAACTCCACCCCGCCTTGTCGGCCGCAAGTTCCAGCACGGCTTGCATCCGGGGTTCATGCTCGAGCAGGCCACGACGGAAGACGAAAGGATCCTGCCCCGCGGCATGGGCGACCTGATCGATGAAGGTTTCCACCGCGAATACAGTGTGTGAACTGCCGACGACCCGCCACCAAAGCACGGGGACCGGGTTCTTGGTCGTTGCCAGCGATACGTCGATATTGGGGATTCGATAGGCGATCGTCGACGCACCTTCGACCGAGGTGGGATCAACGCCGTTCTTGACCATCACCTCGAAAGGGCCACCCCCCATGATCGACTGGCCCACGATGACGTGCCGCCAAGCCACCAGCTCCTTTTTCTCGTTGAGACCGGCCTCCAACTTGTGAAAGTACATGGGCCGGTACAATCCGCCATGGATGTCGTCCTCGCGTGTCCATTGCAGCTTGATCGGCGTACCGTCCGCGCCGTAGGCCTTCGCAATGGACACCGCTTCGACGATGTAATCCGAGCGTACGTTCGCGCGTCGGCCGAAGCTGCCCCCCGCGTACAGGGTGTTGATGGTCACGCGCTGCGGATCGAGGCCGGCGGTGGCCGCGGCATTCGCCTGATCGAGGGTTTGGAATTGATCTCCCGCCCAGATTTCGCAGGTGGTCGGCGTGAGCTTGACCACCGCATCGAGCGGCTCCATGGGCGCATGCGCGAGATAGGGAAACTCATAGCTCGCCGCGACCGTCTGGGCCGCCGTTTTGAGTACCGAAGCAACATCGCCGACCTTGCGCGCCGAGGCGGCCGGTTGGTCGGCCAGTCGACGATACTCGTCCAGCATGACCGATGTGCTGCGCTTTTCGGCATCCGTGTCGTCCCACTCGACGGCAAGCGCATCGCGGCCTTTCTTGGCCGCCCAGAAGCCCCTGGCCACGACTGCCACGCCCCCGGGGACTTGAACCACTTTGACCACGCCGGGGACGGCAGCAGCCGCGGTGGCATCGAAGGACTTTACCCTGGCTCCGAATAGCGGCGGGCGCTTGAGCAAAGCCACGAGCATTCCGGGCAGTACGACGTCCAAGGTGAATTGCGCAGTCCCGTTGACCTTGGCCGGCACGTCGACCCGAGGGAGAAACCGACCGATCAGCTTGAAGTCCTTCGGATCCTTGAGCGCCACCTTCTCAGGAACGGGCAACGCCGCGGCCTTGACGGCGAGTGAACCGTACGTGGCCTGGCGAGCGCTGCCGGTATGGAAAACGACGCCTTTGTCCGTGGTCAGTTCAGTGACGGGGACCTTCCATTCCAGGGAAGCCGCCGTCAACAGCATGGCGCGCCCTTTGGCGCCCGCTTCACGCAGCTGCGACCAGGAATTTGCCATCGCCGTGCTGCCGCCGGTGCCCTGCATTCCAAAGGCGAGGTTGGCGTACCGTTTGGCATCGGCGGGTGCGCTCTCCACCCGCACCTGGGCCCAATCGGCATCGAGCTCCTCGGCGAGAACGGTGGCGATACCCGTATAGGCCCCTTGCCCCATCTCCACATGTTTCGCAATGACCGTCACGCTGCCGGTCGGATCGATTCGCAAAAATGCGTTCGGCGCGAAGATCGTCGCGACGCCGGCCGCCGCCGCTCGTCGGGCCGGGCCCAGCCATTCAAAGCCGATGGTGAGTCCCATCGCGCCCACGCCGCCCGCGGCCTTGAGGAACTCCCGGCGGGTGGGTCGAGGGATTGAGCGCATATACGGTGTCATGGTCACCCCTTCGCAGAATGAGCCGCCAATGAATGGGCGGCTGCATGGATCGCGGCGCGAATTCTGGAATACGTGGCGCAGCGGCAAATGTTGCCGCTCATCGCATCATCGATGTCGCCATCGTTCGGCGACGTGTTCTTTTCGAGGAGCGCGGTCGCGGCCATGATCTGGCCGCTCTGGCAGTAGCCGCATTGCGGCACTTGCAGCTCAATCCACGCCGCTTGGACCGCCTTGGCGGGTTGGCTGTGCAGGCCCTCGATGGTGGTGACGCGCTTGCCCGCCACGGACGACAGCGGTGTCACACATGAGCGCACCGGTTCACCTTCCAAATGCACGGTGCACGCACCGCAGAGTGCCATCCCGCAACCGAATTTGGTCCCGGGCAAACCGGCGACTTCGCGGATGGCCCACAGCAACGGCATCGCCGGATCCGCATCCAACGTGGTTGCTGCACCGTTGAGTTCAAAGGACGTCGCCATGGGATCCTCCGCGACAAATGACTGAGCTCATCCGTCCATAATGAGCCTTTTGCCGGCCGGGCTGCAACCGTCGGCCCTCGGCCCCCGAAATCCCTTGCCTGATTACCTATCGGTCTTTGCTCATGCAGGATGGGCATCATGCGCCGCCGGGTCCCGGGTACACTCGCGCTGTCATGTCGATCCCCCTGCTCTACGCCCTCTGCGGCTTGTTCGTCGGCGCTCTGGTCGGGCTCACCGGGGTTGGCGGGGGTTCCCTGATGACGCCCATCCTGGTGCTGGTTTTCGGGCAACCTCCCGCCGTCGCCGTCGGCACCGATTTGCTGTTTTCGGCGAGTACGAAGCTGGTCGCTACCGCCTCTTTCGGCTTCAGCCGAAGAGTCGATTGGAGCATCGTCGCACGGCTGGCCGCCGGCAGTGTTCCAGCCGCCGCCGCGGTCATCATCTGGTTTTGGCTGAACGCCCGGCCCCCCGGAGTGGTCGATCAGCTGATCGCCCGGTGTCTCGCCCTGATTCTTGCGTTCGCCGCCGTGGCGCTACTCCTGCAGAATTCTCTCAGGCGCTGGGGCCTCAAGTCCACCGCCGTCTGGTTCGTCGGTACCGACCGGCATAAGGTTCTCTTGACGGTACTCGCCGGAGTACTCCTCGGAATCGGTGTCACCGTGACCTCGGTGGGTGCCGGCGCCCTCGGTGTTGCGGCGCTGGTGGCGCTCTATCCCCTCAGGCTCCCTTCCGATCGACTCGTGGCCACCGACATCGCGCATGCGTTGCCGATCACCGCGCTGGCGGCCGCAGGTCACGCCGTGCTCGGTCACGTCGACTTGCGTGCCCTCGCCTGTCTGCTCGTGGGTTCAATTCCCGGCGTACTCCTCGCGACGCGGGCGACGATCCGCCTTCCTCCGGCGCTCACCCGCACGTTGATCGCCGTCATGCTCTTGGCGGTCAGCGTCCGCCTCTTCGTCGGCTGATCTGTCCGCCGCCGCGCGCTCGGGCGGACGCGCTGCCGGCCCGTCACGTTTCGTGAATGCCGCACTCACGTTTCAAGCCGAAGAAGCGCAACTCCTCCATGCTGTCCACTTCGGCCAGGGACCGCGTGGTGTGCCAGTCGCCGATCGACAGATAACCCTTCTCCCACAACGGGTGATAGGGCAGATCATGCTTTTTCAGATACTGACCCACGTCCCGGTCGGTCCAGTCGAATAGCGGATGCACCTTATAACGCCCGCGCTTGAACTCGATGGGTGCGATCTGGGCGCGGGTCTCGGCTTGGACGCGGCGCAGTCCGGCAAACCATGTTTCGGCTCCGAGCTCCCGCAGTGCCCGCTCCAAGGGCTCCTGTTTGTTGATCCGATTGTATTGCTCGATCCCCTCGAGACCTTGATCCCAGAGCTTGCCAAAACGAGACTCCTGCCATGCCGGCGACGCATCCGAGCGGACCACCTTCAAGTTGAGGCCGAGCCTCATGGTCAGATCGTCGACGAATCGATAGGTCTCGGGAAAGAGATATCCGGTATCGATCAGAATGACCGGAATCTTCGGAACCACTTGATTGACGAGATGGAGCATGACAGCGGCCTGAGCGCCGAAGCTCGACGTCAGCACATGCGCGCCGGGCAGAAGCTCGGTGGCCTGCTCGACCCGCCGCTCGGTCGGCAGCGACGCAAACGCATCATTGATTTTCTGCAGCGCGGCCTTGTCGATCGGATCGCTACCGCTATTCAGCCACCGGTTCAACGCAGACTTGACGGACATGGTGCAGACTTCTTTCGAAAAGGCTGCTCATTGTATCGCCACCCCCGCGTTGCCCCTTAGGCTTAACGGTTATATGGACATTACCGCTGGTTTGTCGCTGCGGCGTCAGTCACGACAGCCGAACCAGGGCGCCGCGTGTCGGCGACTGTGATCGACGGCCTGCCAGTACTGCTGCCAGGTGGCTGACGGCCCGATCCCGTCCATGGTCGCCGGACCCGTGATGCGTGCGGCGGCTTCTGCATCCAATTCCATCAACGTGCGTTCGCCCGCGGCCGCCTGCCTGATCGAGGTCATCAGCAACCGGCGGTTGGCGACGATGGCCTTATCCGTGAGTCCCAGATGTTCGCGGGTTCGGTCCTGGATGCGCCCCTGCGATTCGACGGCCCACTGATCGTGGACATTGATGTCCTCGCCCATCCCCGTGTAGGTCCGGCTCTGCTGTTCCTGGCTGTTGAATCCATAGTCGTTGAAACGACCCACTCGCGGCATGTAATCGGGCAGGGTGTAGAGTTCGAGCCGCTGACGGCGCATCAATTCTTTGTCGACCGGGGCGGCAAAACTGGTGAAGATGGCAACCCAGTAGCAGCGCATGTCATCGATGGGAACATGCCACTGGGTGATGGTCATGTCCGCAGACATGGGAATGACGAAAGCCTGCGGGAAGAGCAGGTTCGTCACCCGCACATGCATGTGCCCGTCATCGATCTGGCGCAGTGCCGTGATGCGCAGGCCACTGTCGCTGCGTTCCACATGGATATCCGGCCGGGGATAAAGGCGCAGCACCTGGGTCATCGGCAGGTCGCTGTCGGCCGAAGCGGAGCGAAATTGCCGGCCATAGGCACCCGAGGTTTGTTCATCGTCGAAGTAGCGGTGCAGGAAACTCGCATGCGCCGGATCGAGGCCCACTTCGAGAGCCTGCAGCCAGTTGCAATCCAGGAATCCCTTGAACGCAAACACATGGCTCTCGGGAGCGATGAAACAATCGAGCGCCGCAAAGGCCGGTGGCGCGCCCTCGCCGAGATAGGCAAAGATGATCCCGCTTTTGACGGCGAGCGGATAGGCGCGTTGCCGCACGGTGCTGCAGACCCGGCTGCGGGTCGGTTCTCCCGGCGTCTCCAGGCACTGACCCTTGGTATCGAACAGCCATCCATGAAAGAGGCAGCGCAAGCCGCCGTCCTCGAGCCGACCGAACGCGAGATCGGCATTGCGGTGTGGGCAGTCACGATCCAGGAGACCCAGGTCGCCGCGCTGATCGCGAAACAGCACGAGATCCTGGCCCAGGGCACGCACTGCCTTCACCGGCCGGGGCATATTCAGCTCATCGACCAAGGCAATGGGCTGCCAATGACGTCGTAACAGCGCTCCGGCGTCGGTGCCCCGCCCGGTACGGGTGAGCAACTCATTCTCTTCGCGACTTAGCATCCGCTTTCCCTGTGGGCACGTTAGAAGATGTCAAAGTATTCCTTGGTCTCCCAGTCGGTGACCGTGCTTTCGTAGCGACGCAATTCGGCGTGCTTGATGAGCGAGTAATAAGCGACGAACTCCGCACCGAATGCGTCGCGCAAAATGCGGCCCGATCGCAGCGCATCGAGCGCCGCGCCGAGACTTGCGGGCAACGGCGGCGCAACGGCGTCATACGGTGCATCCACCGGCGGTGGCGGTTCGAGTTGCGCCGCGAGACCATGCAAGCCGGTGGCCAATTGTGAGGCCACATAGAGGTAGGGATTGGCTGCCGGTTCGCCGATGCGATTCTCGATGCGCGTGGCGGCCGGATTGGCTCCGCCCACCACCCGCAGCATCGCCCCTCGATTGTCGCTGCCCCAGGCGATCCGGTCGGGTGCAAGGGAGTGCGGTCGATAGCGTTTGTAGCCGTTCACCGTCGGGGTCGTGAACGCCACGGCCTCCGCCGCCCCCGCGATCAACCCGGCCAGATACCGACGACCCAGCACCGAGAGCAGCTCGGTCGAGCGCTCGGGAATGAACAAATTCTGCCCCTCGAGATCGATGAGCGATTGATGCAAGTGCCAGCCGCTCGACATTGCGTTGACGAACGACGGCCGGCACATGAACGTCGCGTGGTACCCATGCCGTCGGCAGATCTGTTTGACGGCGCTGCGAAACAGCACCATGTCGTCCGCCGATTGCATGCCACGCGCCGGGCGGAACACGAACTCGACCTGGCTCGGTCCGAATTCGAGCTCGATGGATTGCAGCTCGAGCCCCAGCGCGCGGCAATGCGCCCGCAAGATGTCGGCGATCGGTTCGATGCGGTCGAGCCGCATCTCGGTGAGATGGTTGTACCCCTGGTGGCTCAATTCGACGTCCGGCGGGCTGCCGGGTTGACCCCCGTCGTCGAGCGCGAGCCTTGGGTTCACCAGCCGTAGAATATGAAATTCCACTTCCAGTCCGGTCACCAATTCGCGCCCGGTGGCGCGCAGTTGATCGAGCGCACGGCGCAGCAGATGCCGCGGCGCGAACGACACCGGCGTGCCGTCGGCAAAATAGACATCGCAGAGCATCCATCCGGTCTTGTCCAGCCAGGGCAGCAGCCGAAACGTGGTCGGATCCGGCACCATGATGACATCGCCGGCGCCCTCGAGCTGGGTGAGCCCCAGGCCCGCGCCGGCCGAAAACACCGGTACGACCGTGCGGTGTGACGAATCCTTGAGCAGCAGGGTGGAGGTGATCGGACACCCCTCCTGCAGCGCCCCGGGTAAAGCCACGGGCAACAAAGCCTTGCCGCGCAAAATGCCGTGTAGATCAGGGAACGACAGGCGCACCAGCTCGATTCCGTCCGCCTCGACACGCCGCAGCACCTCGACCGCCGTCTGCCGCTGCGTGGCATTCCACAGATCGTGGTAATCGATGAAGCCGTTCACGCCACGCCCGCCGTGGTTTCCCGCCGCCAATCGGCGGTGGAAATCGGCTCCCCGTCCAGGTAGCCCGCGCTGACCACGGCGCCGAAGCGCACATCACCGTCCGCACAACGCACGATCCGATGTCCGAGCGCGCGCAATGGTTCAAGGCTTGCGTGACTGCTCTCGATGAGGAGAGCGCCATTCTCGCTCCGCCATCGGGGCCGCGCGATCGCCGCAGCCAGATCCAAGCCCTCGAGTTGGATTCCTTTCAGCACTTGCAGCAGGGTCTGCACCTGGCCGTCAGCACCCGGCGTGGCAAGCGCCAGCATGCCCTGCGGTGTACTCAACATGCAGGGGGCCAGCGTATGCACCGGCCGTTTACCCGGACCCGGCGCATTCGCCCCCGCCGTGAAGCCGCCACCCCGATTATTGAGTACGATCCCCAGCGACGGCACAAACACCGCGGAGCCGAAATCATCGAAAACACTGACCAGCGATGACACCACCATGCCCTGGGCGTCAACGCAAGCCACCCCGGCGGTGTGCAGGTACGCGCGCGGCCCCCCGCGGTTCGAGGCGTGCGTGAGATCGACCGACAATTCGTGCGCAAGCAAGGCGCTGCCCTCGCCGACGTCGTCGCGATAGGCGAACGCCGCGTTGATCAGTTCCACCGCGGCATGATCATCGACGGGCGGCGCCAATGCACCCAGCCGGGACAGCGCTTGCGCCGACATGCTGAGCAGAATCCCCTGCGTCATGGGCGGTTGGGTATATAGCGTCGAGTCATGCCACGCCGTCGCAATGGGCGCCGCCAGCACGGTCGCGTGGGCGGCGAGATCCTCCTCGCTGAGCGCACCGCCCAGGGTCCCAACGGCCTCGGCAATTTGCCGGGCGACGTCTCCTTGATAAAACGCTCCTCGACCGTCGGTTGCCACGCGTTCCAACAGTGCCGCGAGTTCCGGCTGCCCGATCAACGCTCCGCTCGGCGCATCGAACAGCACCCAACTCCCGGCGCCACCGCGGAGCAATCGCGCGCGGTGCGTGCTCAAGGTCGAAGAAAATGCTTTCGAGATGCGCATCCCCGTCCGCGCCAAACGCACCGCCGGCTCCAGGGCGCGGGCCAGCGGCAGCCGGCCATATTGCCGCGACAGGGTGCACCAAGCATCCACGATGCCCGGCACCGTGATGCTGTCAGGCCCATCATCGCCGATCCGCGTGAGGGCAAGCGGCGCACAACCGGTACCATTGATTGCCTGTACATCGAAGCCCGGTGAATGCACCAGCGCCAGCATGTCTCCACCCAGGCCGCAGGCATCGGGCATGATGACGCACAAGGCCGCCTGCGCCGCGATGGCCGCATCAGCGGCCGATCCGCCAACGTTGAGCAGCTCCTGGCCGGCCGCCACCGCCAACGGATGAGCGGCAGCAACCGCGCCGAACCGGCCCCGCAGCACAGGACGTGAAGCGAGCGTCGATTCTTCCTTAATCAACTGCTTATGCGACATTCTTCAGGCTTCCTCATCTTCCACATATATAACAATAACTTCCATGATACGCTGGACGTTTAGCGGGAACGCGGGTGTGCAGAGTGAAAGTCCGGGGGTGGCGAGGGAAAGTCTGGATGGTGTTCGCGCTGGTCAGCCTGTCAGCCTGCAGCTGGTTCGGATCGAAGAAACATGCCGTGCCCGATCCGTCCGAGATCATCGTCAATGGCGCTCCGGCCGGTTCGACCGTTTTCATTGACCGCCGGCAGGCGGGACCGCCGGCCGTCGCGGGCGATCGTCCGCAGATGATCCGCGTGCGTGCCGGCGACCACACAGTCGAAATTCACGTCGACGACAAGATCGTCTATCGCGAGGATACGTACGTCGGCCAGGGCGAAACCCGCGCTGTCACGGTGCTTTCCGGGTTGACCAGATGAACAGCATAACGATCAGGCAATGGCATTCCTACTTGGGTCTTTTCATCGCACCCAGCGTCCTGTTCTTTGCGCTGACCGGCGGGATCCAGATCTACGACCTGCATGAGGCCCATGGAAGCTACAAGCCGCTGGCCATCCTCGAGAAGCTCTCCTCGGTTCACAAGGATCAGGTGTTCGCTCGGCATGAGCATAACGAGCCACCCCCAAGCGCTGATTCCGATGCGGCCCCCGCCGATGACGACGACAAGCCTTCTCTGCCCACCCAGCTGCTCAAGGCATTCTTTCTGTTGGTGGCGGTTTCTCTTGTCGTATCCACCGGTTTCGGACTGTGGATGGGTTTGACTCACACGCGCCGAAAACGGCTGGCCTGGGGGCTGTTGATCGCCGGCGCGCTGATTCCGCTCATCTTATTGGTCGCCTAACAGTCAAACCGGGGTCCGGTCAATTCTTCCCGGCGCGCATGAACAGTCCGACCGTCAGCGCAAGACCGATCGCGATGACAGCCACCCGCAGCGGCTTCTCACTCACTCGATTCAGCATGAGCGCGCCGAGCACACCTCCGCCGACGGCTCCGGCCCCGGAAATGCCGGCTTCGACCCAATGCACAGTGGGGGAAAACGCGAATATGGCCACCGCCGACGCATTCATGACCGCCGCCAGCACGTTTTTCGTGGCCGCGGCGCTGCGTATCAGGACACCCGCGGAGGTCAGGACCGCCAGCATGAGAAAACCGATACCGCCGCCGAAGTAGCCGCCATAAATCGCTATCAGAAACTGTACCGCCAAGGCTGCGAGGCGATTGAACCGCCGTGCGCGAGGCCGCTTCGGTGCGAAACTACCCCAGGCAAAAATCATTGTGGCGAACAGCACCAGATAGGGCATCAAGTGCTCAAAAAACGACGCGGGCGTGACGAGCAGCAGGACAGCACCCAGCGCACCACCCACCAAACTGATTGCCATCAACGTCCGAAATGACAAGGCGCCGAGATCCGAGGCCTGGCGCCGATTGGTCCAGCCGGTGGCGACCTGAGCAGGGAATAACGCAATCGTCGAGGTGACGTTCGCGGCCTGCGCGCTCATTCCCGTCATCATGAGAACCGGCAGCGTGATGAAAGATCCACCGCCCGCAAGCGCGTTCTGCGTGCCGGCCCAGAAGGACGCCACGAACAGAAGTATCGCTGAGGTCGGGCTCCAGGCCGGCATACGACGACATTCTGGCACCGACGGCGTTGCAGCGGCATTTCGTGCCGAGCATTGCCTGGTTTCAATCGTAACGCGCGTGGCGACCCTCGCGCCCCGGCGAGAGTCGTTCATGAACCGGCCAGCTCAAGTCGTGTAGTCCCACCCCATTCGAATCATCGTCCTGACGCAGTCGGTCGGCAAATACTCGCGCCACGTCGCGATGTTCTTCGCCGACCGTGCCGCACACGTCGTGCTGAGCGGAATCAAGCAAAGGTTGTCACCGGCGAATCGGCGTCGGTCAAGAGACTGAAACGAGCGCGGAGAAACGGCTGTTTGCTTCATGAGTGATCTCCTCCTTGGTGGGCGTGTCGAGAATTTACCCCCTGAAATCCATTCTCCACTGTGCGTTATCCAACATTGAGTTAAATCGGCCCGCGCAGCGAGGCGGTCCGGCGATTCAACCGGCACCCACGGGGTCGTGCGTCGGAGTGGATCGGTCGGCGACCCAGGAGAGCGCCCAGACGATGAGCCCGCCGCAGGCGAGCGCACAGCCCACGAACCCGGTCGAGGTCCAACCGTAACCCGCCGCAATGGCCAAACCGCCGAGCCACGGCCCCAAGGCGTTTGCCACATTGAAGGCTGAATGATTGAGTGCCGCCGCCAGCGCCTGGGCCCGTCCGGCCACATCCATCAGCCGCGTTTGCAAGACCGTCGCCAATGCGCCGCCCAAGCCGATCGCAAATACATCGAGCGTGATCGTCGCCATGTTCTTCGCAGCCAGCGGGTAGAGCGCGAGCACCGCAGCAGCCCACACGAGCAGCGCACCGGCGGTACGCATGAGCGCACGGTCGGCGAATCTTGGAATGATGAGGTTGCCCGCAGTCATTCCCAAACCGAAAGCCGCCAGCACGAGCGGGATGAGTCCGGCCGAGATGCGGGTTACGCTGAGCAGCGTCGAGGCCAGATACGTGTAAACGGCGAATAACCCGCCGAAGCCGATGGCCCCCGTCGCCAGCGTCAGCCAGACCTGCAGACGGCGCAGCGCGCCGAGTTCCTGCAGGGGGCTTGCGCCCACCGGCGCCGGATCCCGAGGGGCATAGACGGCGATCGAACCGGCGCAGAGCAGCGCCAACACGGTCACCACGGCGAAGGCCCATCGCCAGCCGAACGCCTGTCCCAGCCAATTGGCGAGCGGCACCCCGATGATGGTGGCGACGGTCAGGCCCAGCAAGACGCGGCCGACGGCCTGGGTCCGCTGCGTGACCGGGACCAGCGAGGCCGCGACCAGACACGCGATGCCGAAATAGGCTCCGTGCGGCAGACCGCTCAAAAAACGAAACAGCAACATCCAGTGATAATCAGGGGCCAGTGCGGACAGGCCATTGGCCACCGCGAACAACGCCATTAGAGAAATGAGCAGCGTGCGCCGGGCAACCCGCGCCGACAGGATGGCGATCACCGGCGCGCCCACGACCACGCCGAGCGCATACGCGCTGATGACATGACCCGCGGTGGGTTCGTCGACTTGCAGGTCCCGCGCCATGGACGGCAGCAGGCTCATGGTGGCGAACTCGGTGGTGCCGATCGCAAAACCACCGACGGCGAGCGCAAACTGGACCCAACCTGAGTGCACGGAGCGACCGGGAACATTCAAAGCGGTCACTGTCACCTGCGAGAGAATAACGTCAAAAGCGGAGTGTATCGTCTCTTCGATGCTCTGCAATAGGAGGGACACAGGTGACTTCGGGGGAGGCCGTCACCGGTTCCGCATCGCAATCCTTGACCCCCGAGGCTGGATTCCCGAATACTCGAGCTCTGACATTCGAGCCCCCATGACCCATACAATCAGCCGCCGCGACTTCTTGAGCGGCACCGCCCTGATGATCGCCGGGGGTCTCACCCCACTGGCCCAACTGCGCGCCCAATCCCAGCTGCGCGCCGAATCAGCGCGCTATTATCCTCCCGCCCTGACGGGCCTGCGAGGGAGCCACCCGGGCTCGTTCGAAGTGGCCCATCAAGTCGGTCGCGAGGGCAAGTCCTTCGACATTGCCGCCCTCGGCGTCGAGGAGGAATTCGATCTCATCGTCGTCGGCGGCGGCCTCAGCGGCCTCTCCGCTGCGTGGTTCTACCGCGAAGCCCACGGGCCGGACGCACGCATCCTCGTGCTCGACAACCACGATGATTTCGGTGGGCATGCCAAGCGCAACGAGTTCCGCGTCGATGGTCGGCTGCTGCTCGGCTACGGCGGAACGGAATCATTGCAGTCCCCGAAAACGCTGTTCAGCAAGAACGTCCGCCATCTGATGAATTCGCTCGGCGTGCATACACAACGCTTCGACACCGCCTTCGACCGCTCGCTCTACCGCTCGTTCGGTTTGACCGAAGGTGTGTTCTTCAATCGTGAGGATTTCGGCGTCGATGCTCTCGTCCCCGGCACGCCCGTGGTGACCAGCAGCGATACGGATGGGAGCGACGCCAAGCCGCTGCCCGCTGCCGCCGTGATCGCGCAATTTCCCATGTCCGAAGATGCCCGGCAGCGCCTGATCGCTTTGTTCGACCAACCGCGCGACTACCTGGCGGGCAGGAAGCCCTCCGCGAAGATCGCCTATCTCAAGACCATCAGCTATCGCGACTACCTCCGCCGCGATGCGGGGCTGGGCGACGAGGCGGTGAAGTATTTCGACGGCTCGACCAGCGACCTCTTGGCCATGGGACCGGACATCACTCCAGCCTTCGAAGCGCTCGTCAACGGCTACCCCGGCTTTGCCGGATTGGGGCTCGACGATCAACGGGATCGGGCATTCGACGAACCCTACATTTACCACTTCCCGGACGGTAACGCCTCGATCGCCCGTCTCCTCGTGCGCAGCCTCGTCCCCGGCGTGGCGTCCGGACATACCATGGACGACGTGGTGCTGGCGGATTTCGATTATTCCCGGCTCGATGGCAGCGGCCCCGTCCGTGTGCGTGTCAGCAGCACTGCCGTGCACGTCGCGAATCGTGGCCCGGCCAATCGCGGCGCCGCCGCGATGGTGGATGTCGGCTACATGCGCGCCGGCGCTTTGCACCGGGTGGCGGCGCGGCACTGCGTGCTTGCGTGCTACAACATGATCATTCCGCACATCATGCCGGAGTTGCCGCCGGCTCAAGCGCAGGCGCTGGCGCTCGGCGTCAAGTTGCCGCTGGTTTACGTGAACGTCGCCATTCGCAACTGGCACGCCTTCGTCAACCTCAAGGTGGATCGGATTTATTGCCCCAATGCCTTCTTCTCCAACGTGAAGCTCGACTTCCCGGTCACGCTCGGTGGCTATCGCAATCCTCGCGATCCGAGCGAGCCGATTCTGCTTCACATGGTGCATGTGCCTTTGACGCCCAACCAGGGATTGACCAATGTGCAGCAGTTCCGGTTGGGACGCGCGCGCCTCCTCGCGACACCATTCGAGGCATATGAAAAGGAGATCACCGCGCAACTCGACCGGATGCTTGGGTCAGGCGGCTTTCAAGCCTCACGCGACATCGCCGCGATCACCGTCAACCGATGGCCTCACGGGTACGCGTACGACCCGAATACGCTGTTCGATCACTTCCCGCCCGGACCTGCGCCCAACGTCATCGGCCGGCAACGCTGCGGCCGCGTGACCATCGCCAACTCCGATGCCGGCTGGAACGCCTACACGCACGAGGCCATCGACCAGGCATGGCGCGCGGTTCAGGAACTTGACGTCGCCTAAGTACGCGACCGAAGGACACGAACAGAAGGAGGGGGTTAGGTCACGGGCCTTACGCTAACAATGCCCGACGGGAACGTCCATCGAGGCAGACGGGCACAGCCGTCTTGGATCTTCGAATTCCACCCCAGCGAGGAACTGCCGCATCTTCAGCAGCGAGCGCCTCAAATGCGATTTGACCGTGCCCAACGGCAGCCCGCTCCGGACTGAAATCTCTTCATGGGTCAGGCCATCGAAGAAGGCCATCGACAGAAGCCGGCGGCGCAAGGGTGACAGCGCGGACAACGCCAAATGCACCGAGGCCTCATCTTGAAAAGGCCGTACCGATGGTTCGAGAAACATCGGTGCTTCAGCTGCCTGAGCCTCGAGATAGGATTCATTCAGCAGCCTGTGGCGGTTGTAAGTGCGCCGTCGATCGATCGCCCGATGGCGCGTTGCGACATGCAGCCACGCACGCACCGTCCCGCGTGCAGGATCGAACGCCGCCGCGTTCTGCCACACGTAGACGAACACATCCGCCACGACCTCCTGCGCACATTCGTTCGAAGTGACGACACGTCGGGCGACTCGATAGAGCGCGGTGGCAAGACGACTGTGCAATGCGGCAAGCGCCGCTTCCTCGCCGAGCACGATGCGACCGATCAACGCTTGCAATTCGAAGGCGTCGGGTTCCGTACTGGACTTGAGGCCCGCCTCCACGACCTCGGTGCTCTCGCCCATCCCACTCTCCCCATCCCGCCCTTACGGCCTCACGAGATCATGTGCGAAAGCGCACATTGACAATAGCGGGGCCTGAAAGACAACCCTGTCAGCAGGGTCCTACAGGCGGAAAAAAGGACAAGTCCGGGCAACCCCCTGGCGGCTGGACATTGTTTCCAGCCCGGAATTTCTCGCTCGTTGGCGAGCCTGATTGCATCCACGCTGAAGATCGCTCCGAATGAAGGTTTGCAAGAGGGGATTTCCCGCCAACACAGGAGAAGATCAACATGCCAAAGAATCCATGGATCGCGGCTGCAGTGCTCATGGCGCCAGTCGTCGCGTTTGCTTCCAGCCACCGCGAGGCGCCCAACATTTCCCGCTACCCGACACTCGACGGCACCGATCTCTATCTGTTCAACAGTTACGAAGCGGGACGCACGGGGTACGTCACCATCCTCGCCAATTACATCCCGCTGCAAGATCCCTATGGCGGTCCGAATTATTTCGCGCTCGACCAAGCCGGTCTTTACGAGATTCACATCGACAATACCGGCGACGCAGTCGAGGATCTGACCTTTCAGTTTCAGTTCACGAATACCTTGGGCAACGCCAATGCGGGCGCTGCCTTGAGCATCGGTCCCGCAGGCAGCACCAAGAGCGTGGCCGTTCCGTTGAAAAACATCGGGCCCGTGACCGCGGCGAGTCAGGCCAATCTTAATTTCAACGAGACCTACACCCTCACACTGGTCACAGGACCGGCAAGGACGGGGACCGCCACAGCGATCACGAATGCGGCGAACGGCAGCAGCACCTTTACGCGTCCGATGGATTACGTCGGCCAAAAGAGCTTCGGCACGGCGACGGCCTACGCCGCCTACGCGAACCAATATGTCTACAGCATCACCGTGCCGGGTTGCAATTCTCCGGGCCGCGTCTTCGTCGGCCAGCGCCAGGAGAGCTTTCCGGTGAACTTGGGCGAGGTGTTCGACTTGGTCGATTTCGTACCCATCGAGGGCGACAACAATCCGGTCTACAACCCCGCACCCGCCGCGCCGTTTCCGGGCGGCATCACGCAAAGTGCGGCGAACAACGTGCTCGCCAACAAGAACATCACGACCCTTGCGCTGGAACTGCCCGCCGCCTGCTTGACCGGTAGCGGCAATGGCGTGATCGGCGCGTGGACCACCGCCAGCACACGCCAGGCGCGCATCTTCAACGCGAGTGCCACGTTCTCGAAACCCGAGGTCAACGGCGGCGCGTGGACCTATGTCTCGCGCCTGGGCATGCCACTGGTGAACGAGTTGGTGATCGGTCTGCCGGACAAGGATGCTTGGAACAGCAGCGTGCCCGCGAACGACGCCTACTTCCTCAACTATGTGACCAATCCCACGCTGCCGGCATTGCTCAATGCGCTGTTCCTGGCGCCCGTCAACGCGACGCTCGGAACCACACTCACGAACTTGGCTCCCACCAACTTTCCCCGCAACGACCTCGTCACGACGTTCCTGACAGGGTTTCCGGGAGTCAATCAGCTGGCGACGGTCACGCCCTCCGAAATGCTGCGCTTGAACACCAAGATAGCAGCGGTGCCGGCGGCGGCGCAGAATCCGCTGGGCGTGTTGTCCGGTGATGTGGCGGGCTATCCGAACGGCCGTCGCCCTGGAGACGACGTGACCGATATCTCCCTGCGGGTCGTGATGGGTGCTCTCTGCTACCCGCTGCCGCTCGGTGCCAACGGCGCCGCCACCAACCTCGGGCTGTGTACGCCGGCGCAAGCACCGGTCGGCAATGCGGCGTTCACCGATGGAGCGCCGGTCAGTGCCTTGAACTTCGCGCAGACTTTCCCGTATCTGAACACGCCGCTGCCCGGCTCGCCGATCGGCGCACTGTGAGGAGCCCATCATGCGTTTAATGAAACTTGACTGGCGATACCTGGCGGCGGCCTCCGTGGCCGCCGCCCTGGCCGGCTGTGGAGGTGATAACGAGACGACGGTTCCGACTCCACCGCCGCCAACAGCAGCCCAGGAAGCCCCATTTTCAGTCTTCGTCAACACGCTGTTCGAGACGCCTGCGAACGGCACCCCCGTTGACCTCACCAATGACACCTTCAATTACGACGTCAATGATGATCCGACGGCGTTCAGCGCCTTGTTGGCTGAAGGGACCTACTGACCCGGCGCCGCCAACCGCAACCGCATGAGCGGTCCCCAAAGCCGCCTACGCCGTCACCGGCTGAGGCGGCTTTTCCCCATCATGCCCTATCATAGGCGCATGGAAACTCAGACCACCGCGACCAACCCCTTCGCCGACTCCCCGCCTTTTTCAGATGACGACCTCGGCGCCTGCATGCGCGTGCTGGCGGCAATCGAGTCGGACCGGGGCCACTTGACCCGCCTGTCGCCCACCCAGCGCCGTACCCTTCTCACCCTGGCTGGTCTGGTCGCGAAGCCGGACCGGCATGATGTGGCGCGGATGGCCAAGGCGTTCCGACGGGCGAAGCGTGCAACGGTGAAAGAGCACGATCGGCGCGTGATCGAACAGACGGGACAGCGACTGCAGCGGCGCTCGCCGGTCTATTCTCCGCTGTGGCTCGAGCGGCCCAAACCTGAGGATCTCGAGAGCCGGCCCGCCTTCCGGCGCAAGCGCGATTGCTATGTCTGCAAGGATTCGTATACCACGCTGCATCGTTACTATGATTCGATGTGTGAGGCCTGCGGGGACTTCAACTATGACAAACGCGCACAGACCGCGGATCTCGGCGGCCACTACGCGGTGGTCACCGGCGCCCGCGTGAAAATCGGCTTCCAGGCGGCGCTCAAGCTGCTGCGGGCCGGCGCGCACGTGATCGTCACCACTCGCTTTCCGGTCGATGCCGCCGATCGGTACTCGCGCGAACCGGATTTTGGGCGTTTCCAGTCACGGCTGCAGATCCATGGGCTCGATCTGCGCCACACGCCGAGCGTCGAACTGTTCAGCCGGTTTCTCCTCGAGCGGCTGCCGCGGCTCGACTACCTCATCAATAATGCCTGTCAAACGGTGCGTCGGCCGGCAAGCTTCTTCCAGCATCTCCTGGCCGCCGAGGCCACCGCGGTGGATGCACTACCCCAGGCTTGGCGAGGCGCTCTCGCCGGCCATGATGAACTGCGCCGGCTGCTGCAGGTTCAGAGTGCCGCACTCTCCCAGCGACGCTTTCTGGAAGAAGACCGGCGGGACGGGACGGAGCTCTTTCCTGTCGGTCGCTATGATGAGGATCGCCAGCAAGTCGATCTGCGCGTGGTCAACAGCTGGCGACTGCGATTGCACGAGGTCGAAACACCCGAACTGCTCGAGGTGCAGCTCGTTAACGCCATTGCTCCCTACATCCTCAATGCACGGCTCAAGCCGCTGATGGTGGGAACGGCAGGTCGGCACAAGCATGTCGTCAACGTCAGCGCCATGGAGGGGCAGTTCTATCGAACCACCAAGACCGACAAGCATCCGCATACCAATATGGCCAAGGCGGCGCTCAACATGATGACCCGAACCAGCGCGAGCGATTTCGTGAAGGACGGCATTCACATGAATGCGGTCGACACGGGCTGGGTGTCGGACGAAGATCCCGCCGGGCATGCGGCCCGAAAAGCGGAACTCGGCTTCGCGCCGCCGCTCGACATCATCGATGGAGCGGCGCGCATCCTCGATCCGATTTTCGCCGGACAGCTGACAGGCACCCAGGTGTGGGGCCAATTCCTCAAGGATTACAAACCGGCGCCTTGGTGAGTCGCGCCCGAGGAGTGGAGGCTCTCGCTGTCTGCCGATTGGATGGCCGCCGCCGCTTGGGTCATGGCCGCCGCGGGCCATGCGGTGGCCTCCATGGCAAGCATCCCGGACAGGCCGATCGCCCTGAGATCGACGCGATCGGCATCGGGCTTGCCGATGAATTGGATGGGCTGATTGACATACAGTGGACTGCGGGCCCGAAACTCGAACCGCTGCAGCCGCTCAACCTGGTTGAGCGCCAGCAGACGCGCGAGGATGATCGCGACCAGCGGTCCATGCACGACTCGCTCGGGATACCCTTCCTCGCGTTGTGTATAGAGCTGATCGAAATGAATGAGATGCGCATTGAACGTCAAAGCCGAAAAGCGCATCAACATGACCGGGTCGGGAGTCAGTGAAAAATTCCACGAATCGGTGGGTCGGGTTTTCACCGCGAATTCGTCCTGAGGAGCCGCGAGGGCCCGCGCCGGACCTTGCAGATAAACGATGTCGCGTTCTTCGCGAACGCACAACGCACCATTTTGAAAGTACTGATACTCGGCCGTGACCAAGAGGAACGGACCGCTTCTACCCTGCTTTTCCCGCCGGGCGAGCACCCGCTCGGTCATTTGGGCCGGTTGTCCGATGCGCAGCGGCTTCAGGAATTCGGTCCGAGCCGCAGCGAACAGCCGCCGTCGCCGCAGGCTCGAATCCACCCACTCTTGATTAATCATATGGCCGTCGGGGCCGATCTTGGAACGCGGCGCGGTCGGCAAAAAATACAGCCAATGCCAGAGGGGCGGCAGATTCGGGGGCGCCCCGCCGGCCTCGGATACCGGCAGCCCCAGGGTGGCCTCGAGCGCCTGAACAGGCCACGGATCCAAATTTGATTCGATCATTCGGAGCGCGAATCCCCTGTGAATGAAATGATTCGACCGAGGCGAAATGGTAAGCCCATTTTCTCGAAAGCGATATGGCGGTACGCTAGAATCGGCGACCCGACGAAACGAGGACGCCATGAAACCGATTGTTTTCCGTGTGCTTTTCACCTGCTTGATTGTCGCCGCACCGTTCGGTGCCCAGGCAGCGCAGGACTGGATCCAGGGCAAGAACTACTTCTTGGTGGAGCCCGCGCAGCCGACCAACCTGCCGCCCGGCAAGGTCGAAGTCACCGAGGTTTTCTCGTATGCCTGCCCCGCATGCAACTTATTCCAGCCGGAGATACATAAACTGAAACAAAGCCTGCCCGCCAATGCGGTGCTCGACTATTTGCCGGTTGCGTTCAATCCCACCGAAGACTTCCCCATGTTTCAACAAGCCTATTGCACCGCGCAGGTGCTCGGTGTGGCCGATGCGACCCAGGACGCAATGTTCGATGCCGTTTGGAAAACCGGCGAGCTCGCCGTGGTCGATCTGCACACCGACACCTTGAAATCCCATCTGCCGACCATCGAGGACGCAGCGCGTTTTTACCAGAGCCACGCCGGCATACCGGTGGATAAATTCCTGAACACCTCCAAATCCTTCGTGGTTGACATGAAGATTCGCACCGACAATGATCTGGTGCAGAAATACGGAATTGATCGCACCCCTACGATCATTGTCAACGGGAAGTATCGACTGCATGTCGAATCGGCGGGCGGTCCCGATCAGGTGATCGCACTCGTCGATTGGCTCATCGCCAAGGAGACGCCGGCAGCCGCGCACTGAAGCGCCGGCATTGACGAGACCGCGCGCGAACTCGATCGCGGCCGGCAGCCGCTGGCGACCGCTCAGCTGCGGTGGACGAACACGCACGCCATGCCGGCCGCCGCCGCCGCCTTGAGCCCCAGCGGACTATCCTCGAACACCAGACATTCGGTCGCCGCCACTTGCAACCGGCGGGCCGCTTCGAGAAACGCATCGGGCCAGGGCTTGGGACGGGCATAGTCTTCGACGCAAACCACGGCATCGAATAAACTCCGGATACCGAGCGCGTCGAGCGTGCGTTCCACATTCCGGCGCGAACCGCCCGAGGCGACCGCGAGGGGCTTTTTGCCGTACCACAAACGCGCGACCTCGAGCACGGCGTCCACCGGTTTCACCTCATCGATCAATTCCAGAAAGTAGCCTTCCTTCGTGGCCGCGGCATGCACCGGATCATCGATGGCGATGCCATGTTCATCACGCAGCAGGTCGATTATCGTCTCGGTGGGTCGTCCGCCGAAGGAATAGAACAGCTCTTCGGAAAAGCCGGCTCCGCGCTCCGCGAGCATGCGCTTCCACGCTCGGTAGTGCAGCGGCATGGTATCGGCCAATGTCCCATCGCAATCGAAGACATACCCGCCAAAGGGGCGACCCGGAATCTCGAGTTTCATGAACGATATATTGCGCCGCCGGCGATCGCGGTGAGGATCTTATTGACTGTCCGGGGCGGCCAAGCGCAGCGACAAGATCCATTCCACCAGCGGCCTGAGATCCTTCTCGGGAACGGGATACCCGGCCATCGGGACAGGCCCCCACGCCCCGGAACTGCCATTGAGAATGGCGGCCTCGAGGACGTCAATGGCATGGGGATCATCGGCAAAACGCGCAGCAATCGCATGCAATGACGGTCCCTGCCGCGTGTCGTACGGCTGATGACACTGCTGGCAATGGTACTTGTCGAGCAATCGCTCGCCTCGCGCGAAGCCCACCGGCTCATCCGCCGGCGCAGCAACGCTCGCAAGCAACCC
>Ga0209208_10000515_pt1 | contig 50701 bp, 42 predicted proteins | sample S1TSphfallax_3_FD_187694 | JGI IMG/M metagenome (GOLD analysis project Ga0209208, IMG submission 187694) | Host-associated microbial communities from peat moss isolated from Minnesota, USA - S1T2_Fd - Sphagnum fallax MG (SPAdes) (version 2) | ecosystem: Host-associated > Plants > Peat moss >... | reverse complement strand
AAATATACAAATCTATGTTACAACAATTATTATTATGTGTAACTAAGGTTTAATAAAAATAATCATTTATAATTATTTATAAAAGTGATATACTATGGATAACACTACTAGAAAAAATCCTTAAAGATCAATCAATAATTTCTTGAATTAAAATATAAATTTAAGATTCCAAAATAGTAATTCAGAATTCAAATATCAAATTCTAGATCAAATAAATTTTTTGAAGTTAAATAATAAATTTCAGAATTGAAATGTCAATTTTCAAATTAAAATAATAATATTGAAAATTAAAATGTCCATTTTAAGACTCAATTAATAATTTTCTGAATTGAAATATTAATTTCAGTAATCCAAAATAATAATTTGGAATTCAATTTTCAATTTTCAAGTCAAATAATTTCTTAAAATTTAAATTTAGAACTTCAGAATTCAAATATCAAGTTCAAATAAAAGTATTTAAAATCAAAATGTCGATTTTTAGACTCAATATTGTTTTTTGAATTGAAATACTGATTTTTAGATTTGAAAATAATAATGTAAAAATCAAATATTAATTTTTAGATCAAATAAGTTTTTTGAATTTAAATAAAAATTTCCAGAATTGAACTGTCAATTTTCAAAGTCAAATAAAAATATTCAAAATTGAAATGTCCATTTTTAGACTCAATTAATAATTTTCAGATTGGAAGTATTAATTCTGAGAATCTAAAATAATAATTTGGAATTAAAATTTCAGGTTCAAATCAAATGATTATTTTAAATTTTAAATGAAAAAAATTCAGAGTTGAAATATAAATTTTAATATTTATATTAAAATATTCAAAATTAAAATGTCCATTTTTAGAATCAATTATAATTTTCTGAATTAAAATACTAATTTTTGGATTCAAAAATATTAGTGTAGAATTCAAATATCAAATTTTAGATCAAATAAGCCTTTTTAAATTTAAATTGAAAATATCATGTTCAAATCCAAAATCTAAAATTCAAATAATGTTTTAAACAATTGAAATAACAATTTTCAGATTTGAATAAAAAATTCAAAGGGCAAATATTAATTTTGATATTCATTATATGAATAGTATACATACGTATACATATTATATATAATTTTAGAACATACATTAAAATACACCCCTATGTCATTGTAGAATACCTTTAGGATGTAACTAATTTGGTGACTATTGCGATTAATGGGACATATCAACCTATTAATGGATAAAAATAAATGTAAAATCAATCCAACCAATAGGATGAAATTTTCTAATAGTTGCATCATAGTTGTGAGAATGACCAAAATAGTTGAAATTTGATCTTGTAGTTGCAATATTCCCAAATCTAGTCGCAAATGACTACAAGTCGCATGTAGTCATAAATGGACTGGTTACATTTTGGCTGATTTCTACTACTGCTAGTCCCATTCAAAGCTCCAACACGCCCCTCTACCCCCAAGTGTTGTGAGCTAGGGAGCAAACCCCAACTCCTTCTCCTACCGTTGTATTCACCTTTGGACTTGTAATTGAGTCCATCAAGGAATTTGGGGGTGCATCACGAAAGTTAAAAAAATGTTTCATTCACTAAATGAACCTTTAATGTCCTAAACTTCAAATACTTTATATCCCAAAGTTTCACATACATGAGATAAAAATACATATCTAAGATTTTATGGTTTGTGACACTTTGTTTTGCCATGATTATAAAGTCCATTATTAATTGAGCATTCATGATTTTGATGTGTTTTTTTCAATGTTTATACACTTCATGTGTTAACTTCACATAAGTGAGTCCATTTTTATTATATTCAATAAAAATTAAAAATTATATGGAAAAACATTTTTCAAATCTAAGAAAAATTGCCATTGTGACTTCCATAATGATCCGTTATAGTATGCAATCACCTATGGTTTAAATTATGGGATCTATGGAAGACAAAAGGACTTTTTCCACCTTGACATTCACAACGACACAACTTGAAAATAGTCTTTGTGAGCATTTGCATTTGGTAGCTCATATGCATGCACAACCCCTTTTACACTATGGGAACTTTTCCATATGATAACGCCATCATAGCTAGGATTGAAGAAAAGACACAAAAGGTTTTGGCTTGAGAGTTGGCATATATTTTGGATACTATTCACTAGTTCAATGGTTCCTTAGTTTGTAGCTATTATATAGCTACCCATCTAGTTTTCTGAGACATTAGGATTTATGGCAACATGGACCATGTCTACCTTTACAAGTTATGTTAGCAATAACTACAATCCACATACCATAATTTTTCCAACATCTAAATGTTGGGCATTGGGTAATGGGCATGTTGCTTCATCTTCTAATATCTGCCATGTAGATGTTGGATCAATGGATTAATATGATTGTCTCATTTTCCTCTTTGCCTTCGCTCAAATGTTGAACTCTTTGATTTGCAAGTTGTTAGGAGTGGAACTTATTACTCTAGAGTTGTGTGGGTATTAGGTGAGATGATCTAGTCTAGGTTGAATCTTTCAACAACATAGAAAGATTGTGGATCCTCAAGAGACCCGGTCCCCCATCAGGGGCCCCCTCCCACCCCAGCCACACCCAACCCCGGCATGATGTTGACCAATTTGACATTTGGACTAGAGTAAAAAATTTCCTCTTTCTGGCATTTGATGTTTTTTTTAATCTTTAGAGCTAATGTGTGGTTTGCAAGTCAGGATCATGTGTTATCGTTAGGTGCAACGTCCTTTAGGGAAAGAATGAAGAACTCCCTTGCTCAATGTTGTTTTAGATTTTAATTTTAATTGTAAAATGCTTGTCACTGCATTTTGCCACTGCAATTTTCTCAAACCTTACCAAGAGGCTAGACCAAAGAAATTATAATGACCTAAGTGGACACTTGAAGTAGCCACCGTTCACATATGACTTCAAATACAGTAAATAGGCTCTACCAGATCAATACCTACAGTCTGAGATTCAGAAATTATACGCGTCTGACAAATCATGTTCAGAAAAAACTTGGGCAGCCATTGTCCAAGAGGCTCCGGCACTCTAGAAACACCCGCCTAGTTTTCAAACAGAACTCAATGTTGCAGGTGAGGTATGGAATAGAATAGATCCTAAATATGCAACACAGCAATCTGACACAACTAGACAAGAAACTCGAACTGGCGTCATTAATTCAATTCAACTAGGGTCAAAGTTGACTAATTCGGTGCACTCGCACCTTCATTGGCCAACATGACAATAGGACAAATCGTCTAAAGACAATTCACAATCTAGGTTCCACATGTGCCCTATTAAGCTCTAATGTCTTCTATATGAAGCAAGGTAGTTTGTTTTGTCACGCTGCGATCTCCCAAACCAAGGTGCTTCATGGTGCCCTCTTGGTATCTTCAGAAAGCTCTAGATGAGTAAGGGTGCACCAACTTGGTTTGAAACTGTTTGGAGCTGATTATTGAATCATTTTTTCAATGAAAGCTAAATAAAATCGAAACTGAAAACTATATTGAAATTTGGGAGCGTTCTTGGTGTTGATGGAAATCCTGGCAGAGTCGGATTTAATCAACTTTATTTCACAATTTTCAGAGCTAAGGTGTGGAAGGTATTGCTTTCTGAGTGGATTTTGTTGCTGGAAATTTGATCAAATTGCAATGAAATTCATCATAAATTTATCATGTTGTCATTTGAATGATTTAAGATAAGATAATTTTTTACAATTTTATTCATTGAATTTCAACTTCAAGACTAAAATAGTAAGAAGGACTCTACCACAAGGTAGAGCTCGTCAGGTGAAATATTAAAGAAAAAGGACTCTCCCACAATGTAGAGCTGCTCCGGTGCAAAACTAAAGATCAGATACCAATTTCCTAAGTAGTATTGACAACTCGCCAACACTTCCGAACAAACTGGAAAGATCATGGCCAGCTCTGGAACAAAAATCCTATTGAGAATTCATCAGATCTAACAATTGGAATACCAACTAGCAGTATAACAGGCAACCGGAGCGTCCAGTTGTAAAGACCGGAGAAAGCTCAAAACCAAACCAAAAAAAGAAAACAGAGATACTCATGAGCAGCGGTAGTAGTATGTTTGAGCAACAGCGTCGACGGACATGATGTATTTCATAGGCATTTTTAGAGTCGAGCTTCAGCAACATAGAATGTGGGCTTCATCACTTTCTGTAGAAAATACTATATTTCGGGTCTAGACATTAGGCTGATAGAAAAATGGTACCTTCTTGCTCATGCTCATGCTGATGATGATCAGCATTTGCTGCATGCCGCACATAGTGGTCCCGAGAACCTTTTCTGGTCTACCTCTCAACAAGCTTGATCTGCACACAAGGCCACCAACACCGGCAAAATTCAAGGCCAACAGTTTCTCGAAGCCGGACATTCCTTCCTCAGCAGATCACACTAGGAAATCTTACAGGGCTAGAAACCGAGCGATGTACATTTGCTCGACTGATGAATGACCAGACCTGTTGTTGCAGTAAAAAGCATTGTAATGATCTACCCAGTTACTGACCCATTCCACGACCCTTCGCGTGTGTGCCAAGTAGTGAAATCTAGTAGGGCCACTCGGCTCAAGCTAGCGGGAGATTTTGGCAACCCCGGCTTGAGGTGATTCTCCTAGCCTTGCAGCGTTCCGAGCTTTAGACAAGGCGACGGATCCACTTAGGCTCATGATCTTCTTCTCTAGCTAGCTACATTTTCAGTAGAACATCTAGAAATATCCATGACAGTGCTGCAATTAGCACATGATCTTTGAAGATTTCGTCGACATCTGACTGCCGGGCGTCCGCTAGCAGCTGATATTCCTTGAGGCATTAACTAGTTGAGAGCCGACCAGTAACTAGTGCGCTCGGCCTTCAAATCTGGAGTTGCAACAACACTAGTGTTGGCGGCAGGATTCACTGTGTAGATCACCTCGGCAGCAGCTGCCGTCTGCTGCGTGGAGACTAGAGGGTTAGCAACGACAGCAGCTCCAGCTCGATTGTGAAGATTATGAGCTTGGTGGTTGTATTCCGCTCCGGCGGCGCTGACCATCTGCATCGCTGCAGTAGCAGCTGTCGTTGCATCCGCGAGTAACGCGCTATTGTCGTGACGTGCGTATCGCTCAATCTCCTGTCTAACAGCTTTGAGCTCAGCTTGAAGCGACTGCGCCTGCTGCTGTAGGGCGGAGATGGCACCCATGCACCCATATACGGGGTCGCGTATACGAGCGTTGGCCTCGTACACCAAGCTGCTTGCGGCGTCGGCGCGCTGGCTCTCAGGTACTTCCATCAGCATCTTGGAGATGTTACTGGCACCAAAGATCTTGTGCACGCACGCGAACTTTTGGGGCTCGTGTGGCGAGAAATAGGGTGAGAAAGGGCACTCCTGTGCGCATCGCCTGCGCAGGAGTTTGCAAGCGGCACACGGCGTGGATGAATTGACGACGGTCTGCCCAGCTTCTCTGCTGCCTTGCAGCGTGGCTCGTCGATCCAATGGGCTGCTTGACATGTCTGTGATCAGTTGGTAGCCCTTTCGCAGGCTTGCTCAAAATATCGTCCTCTAGTTTACAAGTTCAGCTACACAATCGCGACAAAAAATGCCTTCTTCTTCAAGCTTCTTCTAGCGCCTGGCCACCTCTCTCCACATACAAGACTTGGCACTCTTCCCATTCTTGACAGCCGAAAAACGCCTCCAGATCTCGTGTAGTCGATCATGAAGTATCCTCTGGACACAGTTCTAATGCTCCAAAGCTGAAGCTGTTTCTTAGCTAGATCGTGATATAACCAGAGCTGTACCTGCTCGAGCAGTTGCACCAGCGATTACATGCTGCAGATGGTCGCAATCCAATTAGTTCAAGCTCCAGCTGCAGATCCCCTTGTCTGCATCCTGTTGACAGATGCAATGTAATGTCCTGTTCTCCTGAGATCGAACAAATTCATAAAAGGAGGAGGTTGTCAAGTTCAAATAAAACTGTAGAAATATGCGACTTCAGGTTAACAAAAAGGCCTTCAAGAATATAATTGTGACCACTAGGGCCAAGACGGGAAACTATATTGGGTCAGTCACAGACATCCACATATATGGGCAACCTCCTAGCTACGGACCACACATGGTTGCAACAAGGTCGAATTCCTAATGGGTTAGCAACCCTTCCACAAAGAACCAAACTTAGATCGAAATCTGGATGGTCGACAGCAGAATTTAGATGGAAGCTTCGAGCTCAAAGTTATTAAGCAATACAGACAGCAACAATAATCCAAGAGGTCGATCGATCTAGAGCTGCAGCTTCTTATAACAGCCAGAGAAACCCGAGAAGACAGTAATTAAACTGAGTAGTTTTATATGCCGGACTCAACAAGCTGATGATTAGCTATCGGCCTCTACTTGATAAAGTCTAAATCTTATGGGATGATGATTCTGAAAACCCTAGGGAACTTGGAACTCTCATATTTTTCTGGGCCGAAGCTCCTATCCTAAGTTCAAATTATAGTGGCAAGGGAAGAAGAAGAAATAAAAATAAAAATAAAAATCCTTTCTAGAATTGAAGTACCTGCAGAAACAGTAAAACTAGTGAACCTTGAGATGAAACCGAAAGCGGCACAGGGTTGCAGAACCAGAAGAGCTAGCTAGTCGCATTAAAACGAGGAACTCAGATGCCGGCGATGGTCACAGAGATGACTAATGGATTACTAGAATAAAAGGGAAGAACGGGAAGCTGGCGGTGCAAGGTCGGCCTAGAGTTGCTGCTCCAGGGATAGCAGAAGAGAGAGCATGCAAGGAAGGAGCGTGGCAACCAGTTGACTCTGACGGCAGGAAGGGGATGCTCTCCGTCCCGTACATTAGCAAAAGCCGGGAACAGATTTGACCCTTGAGCTGCGTGTTGGGAGGCGCGATGTTTGGTGGTATTATTAGTCGTCTGGTCGACTTCGTGGGCCCTGCCGCACGTCCTTAGATTCCGTTTCAGGAGCCGCCAAGGCTAGGTCCCCTCAGTTTGTTCTTTTAAGTACCCAATTTGTTAAAAGTTTCTACTTGAGCCATTTTTTCTTCTTTTTTTTTTATTGCACAGGCTACCTTGATTGGTTTATCATACAAAAAAGTAATTGAGACATTAGACATTATTAAACAATGTTAGATGAGTTCTAGTCAATAGTAAATAGGGAGGAAAAAAAAATAGTATACACAAAGTGGAGGCAATTTAACAAATTATTGAAACATGAAAAGTTCAGTTACTCAATCAAATTTTCAAAGAGTTCTAGTCAATTACTCTGGTAATGCCTTCAATCCTAGGGCCTTACCTATATGAAAAAAATCAATCAAAAAAACAAACCTCATTCCTTACAATGGTTAGAGCATCTCCAACACACCTTGTGGAGGACATACACAGGGCATCACAACCAGCTTGATCACAAGCTTCTCCAAAAATTGACCTCACTGTCATTGCTTCCCAATAATCAGTGCAACTAGTGCCATTAGAAAACCTGTTGAGCCCTACATCACAGTGCACAACATCAAGCTCCTTTACGAACATCAAGCTCCTGTGGGAAACATCAGGAAACAGGCAAACTCTTATTATGTTCCCACATTTGCAATGCAAGGTTCCTGATGGCACAATATTGGAGAATGGATATCGGTCCTTCACTCACCTCAATAATCTGATACAGCTTGATTCTCATGGATTGGGTGGCAGCATCATGGGTAGAGATTCAATACTTTGTGAGGCCATTATGAGAGTTGATAGATACTAGCTCCCTACCAATCACACCCTAAGCCTTTTAAGCCAAAACCCTAAAACCTTAAACCCATATTTATTCAAGGAATTTCAAACCTGGAAACAAGTCTTTCAATATGAAACTTTCTGGCAGACCCAAGTACTGCGGTGGACTGTTGGCAAGTTCATGATTTGGAGTCCAAACTAGTGCTGCAGTTGCAGTATGGTAAAAAGTCCAAAATACATATGAATTCCATAAAAGGACTTTTCTGATGACGAAACCCTGCCAACCACTGTTCTTGTTCACACAAATTCAAATCCCACATGATCACATTATTCATCCTCCGATCAGATGTCTTTAGGGTCACTTTCATTGTCCAACAACCGCATGATCCTGGCTGACATGGTTCCTTCAAATCCTGGGGCCTAGCTCAAAACAAGTTGAAATGGGCTATGTTTTGGAGAGATGTGAAACAATTCTCTGTCCCTGATGTTTGAAGCAGGAGGTAGCAGTTTTTGGCAGTTACCTGGTTTGGCTGGTTAGAATTGCTGGTTTCTGTTAGTAGAAATCAAATTGGAATGGGTCTGATTTTTGGAACCATTACTGGAACTAAAACCATACTCGGAATTTTTGAAATCAATTTTTTTGTGAGAAACAAAGTCTGGAGCCAGGGGGTTAATCAGCAGTTAACCACCAGTTGCAGACCAACTTACTTGAAACCAGAACCTGATATTAACTTTTTTCAAGAACCAAACCCAAACCAGACCTGAGGTTCCATTTTTGTGTGGAATCAGAACCTAAACCATTCTAAAGTTTTTAAACAACTCAAACAGAAGGTTCTTCATAAAACTCAAGAACTGCCCAACATTTGTAAGTACCAAAGGAAAATTAGCACATAATGTACGAATATTGCTGAGTAATCAAAATAATTTGGTTTCATTGTAATTTTGTCTAGGTTGGTTTTATCCAGACATCTTTTAATCAGAAAAGTCTAACTTTCCATGAATGCACTTGAGAAAATCCAAAGATAATTTGGAGGTCAAATTATGACCCACTGACTGTCCTTAAAAACAATTAACAATCTACACCTCCCAACATTGAATATGATCAAATCCACATCGATGTAAACTGTAACGTGGACCATCAATTTAGGTTGAAGTTTTAGAATCAATGCTTTGTTCTCAGGCAAAGGATCCAAGAACACCCACCACCTGACTGAGAATGATTTAACTTACTATCCTTAAATGAAACTCTCTCAGTCCCATAATCCAAACGTGGCAATAATGACAAAAGTTCAGTAGTAGACTCTAGTAGTACTACTACTAAAGTCTATAATATGTAAACATGTTTTATTATAATGCAAATGTTAACATGTTTAAGTACAGCAGTGACGGAAACCCTATACTAATAATTATCACGATTCAGATCTGAGTATTCCCATGAAAACAATATCTGCCTTCCACCAAGATGATGAATCTGCCCCTGCTTGTTGAAAATCCTTCCAGTTTTCAGAGAATATGATTTGACTCTTTTATGAAAAGCTATTACTTTCAATAGTGCCCCACCTTCAAAGATTTGAGCAAGCTCAATACCTTAGTTAAATAGCAGGTTTGTGGGGTCACTGCCAAATAATCATTTCATTTTGAAGATTTCATTTTGAAAATAAAATATTCTCAAATATTTTGGGAAAGATGCTTCATTTTCTTTCACAATTTCTTTTTCTTTGATAGCAATATTTTTTTAAAATTTCAGCATGTCTAAAAATAATATAATTTTTGTCAAACTTTATTCAGCTAGGGTAGTCATAACTTCATAAGCTTGGATCACTATTTTAAATGACAATTTTAAATTTTTAAAAGAGGTACTTAAAATTAAAACTGTAGTCTTTTGCAACACAGGTTATCTCAAGTGTTGGGTGGTTATTAGAAATGTCAGCTGATAACCATGATTCTCAACATAATCAAAGAACAGGTTCTGATATACGACCCAACTTCTTCAAAATCTACAAACCAGTCAAATCCTTCTATTTAGTGAAACCCACCAGTTATTTGAGGGTTTATGAAAAATGGGAACAGGAGGTTCTCTGATTTTGAAATTTTTCAGAAAAACTGGAACTGGAGGTTCAGTGATTTCCAAATCTTCAAGAAAACTGGAACTGCCTCTTCCCTCTTCACAATGAATTCTTTCATTTGTGCCACACCCAAATGAAAACCAGAACCAGTTTCTAAAGAAATTGGATATCCATCCAAAATATTGTTTATCTGCAGTGTTGGACAGATACCTGGTTTGGTGGGTTAGAGCTGTGCATTCCAGCTCCAGTTAGTAAAAACAAAACTGGAACTGCGTCTGATTTTCAGAACCAGAACTGAACTTTTAAGAACTGGACCCAAAACTGAGTTCTTTATGTTTGGAACCAGAAGCAGAACCAAGATATATGTTTTGGAGAAAAAAAAAGGTGACTAGAACCAGGGATTAACTGAAGGTTAACTGGCAGTTAGGGTCTGGGTTAGGAGTTAGGAAAAACCAGACTGGAACCAGGTCTGATTTTCAAAACTGAAAATGGAACTGGGAATCACAATTTATTTTGAACAACTGGATCCAGAACTGGATTTGCAGTTACAATTGATGTGTGAAACTAGAAGAGAAACCAGAGCCATTCCAATTTATTTTTTAAAACTGGAACTGGAGGTTCTTCATAATAGTAAACCGCTCAACACTGGTTATGTCCTCTGGTGGCTCCTGATGTGTCTCTCTTGTCTCAGAAAAGTTTGGCCATGGCCAGTCCCTCTTTTCTCCAAACAACATATTTTGTTGGCTCATGCCTATAAAAGAGCTGCACTGGTTGCATCTTGCTATTCAGAGGGTTTGGCTGATTGCTGCATCATGTTTTATTGAAGCTCTCATTGAGGCAACACTTGCAATGATCACAAATATTCAAAACCCCATCACTGCAATTGCATTAAATTTGGTTCACAGGTTTTATTAGTAATGACAACGTCAACAATCAAGTTTGGTCTGGCCCTTTAAAATGGGTTCTGGTATCTCTAGTAATGGGGGTCTGGTTTCTCCTTTAATTGAGTGTTTTCATTGAGTCTGGTAGGTGCATGAATTGCAAATAAAGATCAATAACTGCTGTCTATCTCTGCAGGGTTGGTCTTTGGAAAGAAATTCGCTCTTTCCATGTCTAGAATGTTCATGTGTGGGGGGCTGGATACTCTTCTATTGAGAACAAGGAATGCATAATTTTTAGTTTGTCGTTTTTTCAGTTTGGGGCCTCCTTCAGGCTTCACTGATGCTGGTACTATAGTCCAACTCCTGTAAATGTTTTACTTCAAGAATATTTCAAAGTTAATTGTCAGTGTTAGTTGTTAGGAATGTAACCTTAAATGCTATAAATGCTATAAATTAATTAATCCAACAAGAATCAGCTGTAGTGTTATGTGGGAGGTGAGGTGAAAATCTTGATTATAACGAAAAAAGTGCTTGAGATTGTAAAAAAATGACTGTCAAGAGAATTTTGCAACATTCTTCAAGTTTAAGGTTATGTGATGTGGGATAGGTATGAGCTCCTCCTCAGTATCCCTCTTGTGACATGTCAAAAACTTGTGATAATTGTACATCAACAATTGCAAAGAAACTTCTCAACACCTTTGAGATTTAAAGATAATGCGGTGTGTGTGTAATAGCCATCAATGTATCAAAAGCCTTGGGCCAAATGTAAACCAATGGAAGGAAGGATTAAAATTTGCATGTTGTATATCCATTGGCACAAAATATATCTTCAATGGCATGAACCCAAACATGCCATTGGAGACTTTGAACCCAATTTGTTCCATGCACCACATCTAATAAAATCTCCATGTATATAACATCATTTACAACTAGAAATTGTTTTTTGGTGGCTAAAAATTGTCAAAAGGCTACCTCGGATTCAACCTTGCTACTTGTAAGGTTTTTCTTTTAAATGTACAACTTAAGCTTTATGGATCATGCATATAATGGCACCAAGACGTTGGAAGAAAAGCTAAGATGGATGTTTATTAGTGAAAAACAACTTCAGTAGCAAGTTCACAATCATTCGTCAGTCTCATGTAGCATGTACCATAGAATACCATCATTCCCAAGCATGTGTATTATATGTACATAGAGAGGGCTACATTCATCCTACAAAACCTTACATCAACATAGGTTTTTGCAATATTGATATAGCCTATACTCGAAAGGACATCATTGCCAATCATTGCTATAAATCCACTATACAAGTCCAACCACTCACAAGGCATAAATACAATATTACATGCAAGAAGATTCCATCACTGTGTTTTCACCAACAAATTGGATGAAACTCAAATACTCTTGTGCGGGCTAGCTTTCCACAAACAAGGTGTTGCTTGGACCTTGGTTGCCAACATTTACGACCTCCTCTATAATTCCCCCACCACCCCTCCTATCACATGAATTTCCCCCACCAACATCCTCACCTACGAAGGTTCTAATGGAAACTTTTTCTACAAGAGGTACTTCTAAACTTGGGAGGAAAGGTTTTATCCTCAATAGAAACCAAAGATTGCCACATGAGAAGGAAAACCCCGCTTTTTAACCAAGCCACTTTCAACTATGTGTGGTTTCTAACTAGATTCCAGTTACTAAATTTTTATTTTATTTTCTTAAAAATGAAAACTACCAATTAAATTGAGCCATCAAGTTGCAAAGTGTCTTTTACTAAGGATATTCCCTCATTGGGGTAGCATTGTCAACTTCCAAAATTGACTCTCCATCAAGGGTTGATTCAAGTGTGATGTCATCAAGCATATTTTTTCAATTGAAAGATATCACGACTCTACAAGTTGGGCATGCAACTATTGCAATTGAACATCATTTATAGCTGGATGACATATTACGATGGTGGATGGGTGAAATGCAAAGTATATTTGTGTTTCAAGCACTGATCTATGGGGACTATAGATAAAGTTTTGACCAAATTATCCAAATTTCATGAAGATTAACTGAAGCTTCAAGTGCAAAATTACAAGTTCCATGTTTGGGTGGTTATTTGATCATCAACTATTAACACAATCTAAGGAGATTTTTTTTGAAAATTCATCTCATTAAATTAAAGGTTTATAGTCTAGAGAGCCTACCAAAGAAATTACCCATATTTAAGGCCAAGATTCAAATTTTAATTTTTTATTGCAAAAGTGAGATCTTAAAAATAAAATAAATAATTGGCACTTGAATGCCAAACTTGGTACTATAGTAAATGATCACTTACAATTCAATATCTCCTTCATTTTAAGTGCAAAACTTATGAAATAAATTTCACTAAATTTTAATTATTGATATATTTCCATCATAAAAACACAGTGCCCCAATTCCTTTGCATTTTTTATTTTTGATGTAATTGATTCATTATTTTTATCTTTCTATTGGTAAAAAAGTTCAGTGTTTTAGTATTGATAACGTACTTAAATAATAACATGGTCATTTAGGTATATATACGTTATTAAAAATTTGAATGTTTTTTTTAATGCAAGGCACATGATACTAGTTTCACAACAAGTTAATAGCTTAGCAAAAAACTTGGTATTGAACTAGATTTATGCAAGCTCACTGGTAAAAAGGTTGCATAGGTCTAGGTCTATGCCTAGGTGTCATGTCACCAAGGTCTACAAATAGCATAGGTGCCATGTCACTTAAATCTTGGCCTAATTGTAACTTGACCTATGTAGAAATGTCATTGTCATTGTTTCCAGAAACTTTTTATAATATATTGGTAAATGTTTTGTCCAATAGTTTAATATTGATTGATTCCAATCTAGGAAAAATGAATTAAAAACTACTTTACATGGCTATAACCAAAGGTTGGAAATAGATTCAAGGTCTAGGTGTTTGCAAATTCACCTTCAATGTCACTACAAAATAGTGAACTACATTTCAAATAAAATCATTGCCTAAACTTGCTTAAACATTTTTTAAAAACTATTCTGTGCAAATTCAAATTCTCCATTCAACATAATTGTCTCAATATTGTTGCCCTTCATATCATTTACAGACCTCCCAATCTTCCAATTACACAGGAAAAGGGAAGGCAATGCAAATTTTATGTCGTGAACCAGTATCGCACAATATCATATTAAAAGAAAATGATACAAACTTCACCATCAATTCTTATGCTTATGTCATTCCTTCTATGGAGTTTTCAATCTATAAATTGACTTGAATTTGGTGGGCTTCCATTGCCAAAATTGATAATAAGCATTTTAAGACCGCCTTTTAATTATCTTTACATCTCTTATGTATACAAGATGTTTCAAATGTTACTATTGATAGGTGCACACATGTAGCATCAAAGATGCCGATATGTGCAGATGCCTATGCTTATCAACAAGATCTTGCATGAGAGTTAAAATACAAAGTTGAAGAAAACGGTTTTATTTTTTTTAGTTTTTTTACCCCTAATTTATTATTATTATTGATTTAAAAAAATTCCACAAAAATATACGTTGAAATTCCAATTGAATCCAAATCCCACTATAAATGCATAAATTTCATTAAAACTAATAATGGTTTTTTAAATGATCTTGTTGTTAGGTATATTTTCACTTATGGAAACAAGGTTTCTTATCTTCAAATTTGAGCCATCTCAAAATATTAAGTGATTTAATCACATGTTGGCCAATTTTTGAAATATTTTCAGCCATGTGCATGTGAATGTATTGCTTTGTGGCCACAAAGCAACTTATCTATATTGTTTCTTTTATAACATTAATAGCACATTTTCATTTGGTGGCCAATAATGTTTTTTTCAGGTGGCATAGCCTATCATCGTGTCATTTTTCTTTTTGTAATTTTTTTTCATGTACTCATTTCATGACTTTTACCTTTTAATTTATCTTTTTTCCCTTTTTCACACCCATCTTCTTCACCTTCTTTTTTTTCTTAACATTAATTTGGCCATTAAGTTACTACATTTTTTTATTTTTTAACACTTTTAGTAAAAAAGGGACGAGGCTATATAGTCAATGACACACTTTGTCATAGTTTAAATTAATACCTAGGTAGCTAGTGCCTAGCCTATTACTACCTAGTTAGGTTAATACATCTTAATTTACTAATATTTATTTAGGTAGGTTGGTACATAGGCTATTCAAATTATGTTATAAGGTACTAATACTTAGTTTCCCTAGGTTAGTATAGTGTTATCTAGTGGGCTAGTACCTAGGCTATCTAGGCTCATATACTACCTAAGAAAAAAAGAAATCTTATTTTTTTTCACTAGCCAAATTCACTAGGTTTTTAGTGAAATAAAACAAAATTCACTAATATGCAACTTATGTCGTTTGAATAAAAAAGGACTAATTGATTAAGACATTTTTAGTGAAATGTTTTTAAGTCATTTTAGATAGTTGTATGTTGCATTAGATAATTTTTAATTAAATAATAATATCATGGATATACGAGCTCCCAAGTTAGTATGATGTGGAATAATGTGCCACATCATCATTTTTATTTATTTATTTAATACGATTGTGGAGTCATGGATTACATTTTTGTCACAACATGACAAATTTACATGTGGTGAAAAAAAAAAACAATTTTTTTGACTCCATTTAAACATGATGTACATGTTTGTGTATTCATTATGATGTACATATATGTTTGTAAATAGCATTTGTACAAGATACATTAAGGCATGCATCCATCAAGGATTGAACCCAAAACCTCATGAAAACACACTAAGGTTTTAATCACCAATCCACTTCAACACTTTATTAATCAACATATGAAAAAGTTTAAGTTTATCATGTTTGGCATGAAACCATTTAGGAAATTCAAACTTTAACATACATTTTGTTTTGCAAAATTTATTCAAATGTTACAAATGAAAAGATGATCTTAAAGCTTATTCAATGATGTATTCAAACAAATTATTTTAATTTACAAAAATTAATTTTACTTGATGCTAAAAATAAATAACTTCAAATAAGATTTCATAAATAAATCAACAAATATATTTTTGTTTAAATTGACTTAAAATCTTTGCAACTTCAATGTGAATTTTAAAAGTGCATTTATTAAATCTTTAATTTTCAAAACTTATTATGTAAAATATGTCCATTTTTTGAAGAATTACAAGTTTTTATATTCCCCAATATGATTAGGTGTAAATTTATTTAATTATTTTTAGGATGTTCTTAAAATGGTAATCATCCATAAAAAGGTTGCCACATTTGGTTATAGACAAATTGTGTAGTTGTATAACTTGTTTAAATCTTTCAATATTATGATTATTTACAATTTTTATTGTAAAAATTGAACAATATATTTTTTAATTTGGTTTTTAAAAATCAATTTTTGATGTTGTTGCCCCCCTTGAATTGGAAAAAATTGGTCATAAGAAATAACATTAATTAAGTAATTTAATTATCAGGACCATATTTGTTTAACAAGGTTATTCATACACTGATACCAATGATTAATTACACAACTTTGAAAAAGATCTACAATATAATTTATTTTTAATGATGTAAAAATATATTTTACATTTGCTTCCTTTGTGAAAGGAAACACAACTTAATTTGGTAAACTTTTGGGTTTAAATGGTTGGATTAACCCCCCCTCCCCCTAACCAACATGTTTTTTTGGTTTCAAATTTTTAGCTTGGCAATTTTTGTTTGGAAAAAAATGGAAAAAATAATGCAAATTCAAAGAAAAATGTAAACAACAAAAAATAACTTGCCAAAAAATTGGGACAAGAAATTTGAAAAACAAAATGTTACTCCATTCTAATAATTTCAACCTTCAACACATAAACAATTCCAAAATCTATTTGAAAACATTTAAGCTCAATCTTTGAAATCATCATAAACCTTATCCAATCTTTTCGAAAATTTAAAATAAATGTTAATCATGTAACCAAAAATAAAAAATTTGGTGGTGAATTTCCACCATTCTACAAACATAAAAAGGGCCATCAATATCAACAAAGGATTTATAAAAACAATCAATACATATTTTTAATAAAACATTTCACATTTCTAAATTTTTTTTAAATGATATAATTTTACAATGGGTTCTAGGAGTTGTAATAATGTATTCAAAAACATAATTTCAATTTACAAAAATTTCAATTTAAAGGTTTAAAAAAAAACTTGAAATTGCATGTCCAACATTAAACACATAAATAATTCCAACATCAAATTTCTTTGAAATTTTTTTATTTTAATCTTCAGGATTATTATAAATCGTATCCAATTTTTTTGAAAATTCAAAATAAATATTAATGATGTAACTGAGTTTTTTTTGTGATGAATTTCCACCATTCTGCAAACATAAGAAAGGCCATCAACATCAACAAAATATTTATTTACTTATTTTACATTTTTATATTTTGTAAATGATATAATTCTGCAATGGGTTCTAGAACTTGTAAACAAAATATAAAAATATGTTGACAAATTTGTACCTCTATATATGGCTTATAGCCAAATCATGGCTAAATTTTCTTATGGATGATCTTGAAGAAGATCACAAGATTGGAATAATGAAAAGATTAAAAAATTGTTGATGTCATTATTATTATCACCATTTATGGTTTTTTATTTGTTTATTTATTGAATGAAATTTTTTAATTCATCTCTAAATGTTTAAACATAAACTTGTAACAAAATCTTTAAAATTTTAATAGATTATGTTTTCAATAAAAAATAATAGGTATAAAATATTGATTATTTTCCATAATAGTAATAATAATAATTTTTAAAAATTAAATTTTAATCCATTTTTTTAACATGGAATTTTTTTTGTCATGCACTAAGAAAAAATGAGAAAAAATTAGGGATTATTTTTGGGGTTTTTTTAATAGATCATCATGAACATTCATAATAATAAACTTGTCCATGATGCTTTTAAAAAATAGGGGGGAAATATATTTTCTAATTTACATAAATATACAAGAATTTAATATATGAAAAATTGATAATTTAAAGGTCTACATGCATGCTAGAATTAAAGGCTACTTCAAATTCCACATCAATAATTTGAAATTATTAAATTATTAAATAAGGTCCAAATTATAATTATAAGTGAACAACATAGTGAAAATAATAATTATGAATAATATTGACAGTTATTTAGTGCAACAAGCCATTTGCAAATTTAAAATGGCCAAACATAATTAAAATATAGTCGAATTGAATAATAGTTTCTATGCGTGTGGGTGGAAAAAGGACAAAATTTATTCTTGTGTTGACTACTATCTAAACTACCTAGCTTATATACCACTACCTAGGAGGTTACTACCTCGGTTAGGTCTAGGTTAATATACCTACCTTAAACTTGTACCTAAACTATTAGTTAGCATGGGTATGTATAACCTAAAGCCTTGAACTATTAGACTTTATGTATGTACTAACTTAACTAACTAGGTATTAGTATCTTAACTATTACTTTAACCTAGGTATATTTATAACTTAATATACCTAAATTAAGTTAACATATATAGATATTAACCTAATCTACAAAAGGTAGGGGCTACTAGTTAATGTTAGGTGTATTTAGGTTTATGTAGACATAACTAATTAGTTAAGTTTCACTACTACAAAAATGGGGTGCAATTTACTAGCATAAATCACTATGAGATCTTAAAAGTGAAATAACTTCATTGCATTTTATTGATTTCACCTTGGTGAAAGTTATTTGAATATAATATCATTATGTAGACATCATGTTTCATTATTAATTAACATAATTCATTATTATAATTAGGTTTATTTTTATCTATGTTATTTTTATGATATACCTTATATTATTTTAGGTTATTTTAGTTATTTTAACTTATATTTTATGTTATTATAAGCTATTAAATTATTTTAAATTCAATTATTCAATTAACTTTAAACTATACCTTAAGTTATTTTACTTTAAATCAATATGTGTCATTTCAAGTTATACTTTAAGTTATTCAAAGTCATTCTAATTTATGTTATTATAAATTATTTTACCCTAAGTATAATAACTTAAAATAATTTAAAATATAATATAATGACCTAAGGTAAAAATAACTTAAAATAGAGAATAATAACTTATGAAAAACATTTAAAATACCTTACAATATAATAACTACCAATAGCCTATGATATTATAACATAAAATACCCAACAATAATTTATAATACAATAATCACTAATAATTGTAATATAACATATAATAACCAATAATAACTTATAATACAATAACCATTAATATAATAACCACAAATAGCCATTAATATAATACCCACCAATAACCGATAATATAATAACACTAATAATCACAATATCCACCAATAGAATATTCACCAATACCCATTAATATAATAATCATTGATAGCCACTAATATCCAATAACAAAATATTCACCAATAACCATTAATAGGATAGTCACCAATAGCCACTAATATAATAGTCATTAATAGCCACCAATATCCAATAACAAAATATTCACCAATAACCATTAATAAGATAGCCACCAATAGCCACTAATATAATAGTCATTAATATCCACCAATATCTAATAATAAAATATCCACCAATAACCATTAATAGGATAGCCACCAATAGCCACTAATATAATAGTCATTAATATCCACCAATATCTAATAATAAAATATCCACCAATAACCATTAATAGGATAGCCACCAATAGCCACTAATATAATAGTCATTAATAGCCACCAATGTCCAATAACAAAATATCCACCAATAACCATTAATAGTATAGCCAACAATAACCATTAATATAATAACCATTAATAACCACCAATACCCAATAACAAAATATCCACCAATAAACATTAATATAATAGCCACTAATATTATACCAATTAATAACCACTAATATCCACTAATATAATAGTCATTAATATTCACCAATATCCACCAATAAAATATCCATCAATAATCATTTATAAAATAACAACTAATAGCCATTAATAGAATATCCACCAATAACCATTAATAGAATAACCACAAAATAACCACCAATAGAATAGGTACCAATAACCATTAATAACCACCAATAACCCTAATAAAAAACCAACCAATAGCCATATATTATAATTATTTAGAACTGCTAAAAATAATTAAGGTGAAATAACCTATAATAACCTAGAATTGCAAATAATAACATAAGGTGAAATAACCTTCAATAGCCAAAAGTAACTTATAATGGCTACAAATAGTCTAAACTGAAATAATTTACAATAGCCAAAAATAATATAGAATAGCCAAAAAAACTTACAATAGCTGAAAATAGCTTAAAGTGAAATAAGCTAAAATAACCAAAAGTAACTTAGAATAACCAAAAGTAACTTAGGGTGAAATAACAAAAAATAACCAAAAGTAATTGAAAATAACCATGAATAGCAATAAATAATGTAGGGTGAAATAATTTAAATTAATGAAAAATAGTCATATAATAATTGAAAGTGGCTTAACATAGGTAATATTATTATATTAACAAAAAAATAATCCATTTATTATTTTATGTTTTTTCAAAAGAATGATCATTGAAATGTTATTGAATAATGATATCCAACTATTCTTTTGTTCAAATGATTTTAAATTTTCAAAAGGAAATAATTGTCATTATGTATATTATTGAATTTTTTAAAAAGTAAAGTCGAATCATTTCATTTAAACAACATATCAATAAGATATGAATTTTCAAAGTTTATGTTTTTGTAATGTTTAAAATGAAATATTTGATAAATAGAATGTAATGTACCATATTATTACAACAAGTGGGGTGATTTGATGGTAAGGGTGTTTACTTCCCTTCCAAAGGTCAAGGGATCAAACCTCATAAGTGGTGTTGTGTGTGGTCAACAATGATATGTTAATTGAATATTTTCCTATTGAATTCTTAGAATAATTGTTTAGATTGATTACGTGACCTACCTACCTAGATTAGGTTTTAACTTAGCCTAGGTAGTGACACGTGTCAATAAATCGTAGGTTTAAAATCATGAAATTATCAATAATATTATATATTAAATAATTAAATTTTAAATGATTTCCATGCTAGTTAGTTAATTAACTAACAAGTGAATGGTTTGGTAAATTTGTATTACACTTGAAAATAACCTTGTTTCACTAGGTATTAGTGAAACAATTCATTGTTCATAGCAACTAGTCCCCATTTACTAGGGGGTTAAACAATTTCACTTTGTAACAATGTCCAAATTCACTCAAAATCTAGTGAAACCTAAAATGAACTAGGACGCATTTTGTATTAGTGTTTGAGTACCTATAACTTTTTAATAACATAGCTACCTACCTAGTATAATGAGACCTACTTGACATCTCTAGATTTATTTGGTAGGTATTTAACATAATTAGACCTATTTTATAGGTACCTAACATAACTGAACCTATCTATAAATTAAACCTACCTAGCATAGTTATCGAGACCTACCTATGCTTATTTTACATAGGCCTAGGTACTTGTAACTAATTTGTAGGTACACCAACTAAATCTAGGTACTAATTACTAGGGGTACATGTAAATGCCTACATACATACAATATGTTACCTACTAAATTAAGTACCAAAATACATTGTATATGTACTTACATGTTTTTATTAATAACTACCTCCTACCTACCTAGGATAATTTACTTATAACATACCTACCTAGTTATTTTTTTATCAATAAATAGCCACATAGTTCTTTTCATAATGAAATTATTAATCTAAATCCAAGTCCCAATTAATAGATATAAGGATATATTAATCACCACATGCATTTGAATAAAGGGTGCCTAGGGAAAAAACATCATTTTGTTACAAAAAAGTGAGCCACCATAGCTTGCATGTACCCATGAGTTGAAGCTCATGTCCTTAGAAACACATTTTCAATATAACCATATAGGATGACAACTCCAAACACACTTTTGAGAACTTAACCCCACACAATTATCAAAAGCATTATATATTGAATAAGAATGACAATAGGATAAAATGGATTTCTACCATAGAATGGAGGGAATGGAAATGTATTTTGTCCACTTTGGTGACTGCCAAAGTTCCTTGATGAATACAATGTTCATTGTTGCAACAAAGTTGAATGTTGTATATCCAATACAAGTATTTACAAGGAAAAAATATACTTACATGCAAATCATGTGGCTCCACAGGGTTCCAAATCCAGGCATGTACATGACAATTCTTGGGAGATGGAGACATTGTACACACCTCCATCCATCTACAAGGTGTAAACCATATTAACATATGGAATAGTCAATTACTCGAAACCCAACACCATGGCAAAAAGATGTTTTACTTATTGTGTTCAGGTTTGATATGTTCATTCATGCCATGCCTTGAAATGTGCTTTCCTTTGCGTTAAGAAAAATGTTTCCTAGGTGGAAGTTCCCAAAACTAAAACCATTACATATTGTTCATAGAAGTAGAGGCTTCTTGAGGCCGAACCAACATGAAGCCAATCATCATAAGGTTATCAACTTCTTTTTGGATAAAGTTGTTTTTTATTTGCACCAACCGCATTAGAGGCCGAACTAAAAGCCTTTAGATACATTTTTTAAAAGGGTTATAATGTAGTGATCGATGTTGTCTAGGTAAAAGTAGAAGTTGCATGTTTTTGAATGCATCTTATGTGGGTTTCTCATGGTAGCCTTGAAGCATGGGGCTAAACAATTGCCAAGGAAATTGTGGACATTGGTTGTAAGGTCCGAACATCGCACATGTGTCTTTGTAGTGGATGCCCAACAAGACCCATTGTACATCCGTGGGGTTTGCCATATGTGGTATTCTTTTTCATTCACCTTCACTTCCACAATTGGTTATCCATTTTGAAAAACAGTAGATGGCACCATGTCCTCATGTTATTTGAAGGGTGTAGTGGCTCAAAAAGTGGATAGTTCGATTGCCATAGGGTGAACACCTGTCAATACAACCCTCCTTGTAGGAGATGTTGCAAAAGCAATAGGACACAAGGGAAATTCGGTTGGCATGGAAACATTAGACACATACAAGGGATCACTTGGTTACACAACTAACATGAAGTGTGGATGCATGGTGGTGGGTGCTCCATGTCTAAAAGAAGGTCAAGGAGCTAGAGAAGAATAGCCAACATGTTCAACAAAACTTGATGGAAGAAGAAGAAGATTCATTCGAACTTTTCTATATACATGCTCTTCTCAAGGTGATGGGAGTTGCCATTGTATAATTTTCATTTGGTAGTTTAAGGATGATCATCTCTTTCTAGGCCCACACCATTTGCATGCATGGATGTTTTTATGACAATCTCTTTTAAAGCATTAACAACCTTTTTAGCATTATCAGATCATTGTCTAGCTCTAAGATGCATCTTTTTAATTGTCAATCCCTTCCCTATTACCTCACCCTTCAAAAACTATATTGCTAGAAATTGGCCCTAACAAGGTCAGTCACCATTATGGACACAAGGTTTGTCTTGACCTTATGTCCATTTCCTACATCATTCCACCAATTAAAATGTTTAGTTTTGGCCAAATTACAAGTTAGCATCGCAACATTGCTTTGGATAAACATGTCTTCTTTCATCCAATTGCCCCATTGTTTACACCTTGCATTCCATTAAGAAAACCACCTCTCCAGCTTTTTCGTGGATGCAATGGAAACAACCCCAGAGGAAGTCCACCAATCCCAAATCTTGGTGTAACTTTGATTCGTTTCATCCTTGGTCCTATTATCTTTCTAAACATACACATGGGCCTTCAACAATGATAGTCATACCAATTACATCTTGTGAGGCCAATCATAAATTCAAAACTTATATCGTAGTTAGGCCTAGGAATTGGTAAAATTCGGTTTTGTGCCATTGACAAATGTTCAATAAACGTAGCTCTTGAGCTTTAAAATGTCAGAGGTGTGGGACTTTGAATTGTGTGCCATGCAAAACTCCCCAAAGTTTGAAGTATGCATTATGTTAGGTTGTTTGAGTCCACAACCTTTTCACTACCATGACAACTTGTTCCTTTCACTTTCCTTTTCGCTTCTTTACAAACTACTATCATATTTGTCAAAATATGTCACATGTAAATCAACATTTCATTGTGCCTTTATTTTTTATTTGCATTCCTTAAAGAGGCTTGCATCCTTTATCAACATCATCCCATCAAGCAAATGTAAATTACCATCCTCCACCTTCAAGGTGCACTTGAAGGAGGGATAGTTGTCATTCATTCCACAATAGTTTATCTCCAAGTGCCCACATCTACCACCATTTTGGGAATGTAGAGATCTTCATTGGAACAAACACAAACTTCACATACATGTACATCGTGTGAAGCAAAACTTGCGTTGACCTAGGTTGCACCAATTTGTCAATTTGGCATTCATTTTATCAGATATCTCCACCATGAATGTTGTTCCAAAAACTCTTCCTTTCCAAAGGGAGATGTAATCCTCGATGCTCGAACAAGCTACTATCTTGTCAAAGATCATTCGGTCCCCCACCTTCCCTTCATTGACAAGTTCTCCCATCTTCTTAGTGGTTCTTGCTTCAACTATGCACAACAACATCCATAAAAGTTTGGTCACAGAAAAAATCCCCATGATCCTATTTTTTGGTTCTCACAAAATTTGAATAAAACTAACTTTAAACTTGAGGTTACATACTTGTCACGAAAATGTTCTTTGTGTCATCCAAATTTCTAACCACCCAATGCTTATAATGTCCATTGGAAACCTTGCTACATATTTTGTTTCATTGTTGGAATTCCAAATCTTCAACCACTAAAGCTTCTCTATCCCATCAACTTGTGACATGTAAAAGTAACTTTTAATTTCTTTAGGTTCATTTTTGTGTTGTCTTCAAACCTATAATAGTGTTTCTTGATTTGTTCGAAGAATTCCCTACCATTGGTTGGATCCACTATAGGTAATATCTTGTTAAGGATCTAGCATTTTCATGATTTTATTGCCTTCAAACCTTTCACAATGGATTCTTGCAAATCAACTAGTTTTCCCATGCCTTGATCTATATAATTCTTTAATCTCATTCTATAATAAAACAACAAAAATGTCATCAAAACAACAAAATGTCGTTGGAGCCAATTGGATATAAAGTTGATATGCAAACTCCATGTAGCTCAACCTATTTATTCTACAATAACATGATCCTTCCTTTGAACTACATTTGTGTGTAAACAATGATTGGATTCATTTACAATTTTAGATTGTAACATTGACAAAACTTCCTTTACACCTATTGTCATAATTTGTTGCCATGTCCATCTTGACAATGTATGTGGAAAGCTCACCTTCCATATCCATTCCACAAGAACCTCTTGCATTGCACTGCACTATTTGTCCATGTGTGCAACATTTTTTTGGCATTACACCATTTGCTCCTCACTAATCCTCACCTCCCACCACTCAAGTGGTTTTGCACCATACTTCCCGACTCGGAAGAGAAGATGAATGAATTGAGCTTTCATTACATTCTTTTCCGATGACCTACAAAGATCAAAATGATGTTCATGGCCCCTTTCAACTAGTCATTCAACCCAAATAGGTGTTTGTGGAAAAGGGAATGCAATTAGAAAAAATGTTTATACTCATACTCTCGTGTTTATGTCATTGTAAAGAAAAGTGATGAAAGCATGGTTTTCTCTATGAGCGTCCAAAACTATGATTGTCATTGATATGTGGTAATCTTCGTGGTTGAGTTCACCGCATCTACTCTTGTACCATGCCTTGTATCCATAATTGTCATCCCAAATATGAAACATCTTGTTCAAGAACTGTTGAAGGTTGTTTGCCACTAAGAATTTTTCAAACTCCTCATTTTTTTTCTTCCACACATGATCCCATGTATTGTAGATCTCTTTGGTCATTACTTGCATGTGCCCATCTTCATGCTCCAAGGATGCATAAAAGGATGTAAAACTAAGAATGTAGCCATTAGTAGATGATCTAACCAAAAGGGCTACATCATTTTCTAGAATAAGGCAAACCACCTCCATGTTTATCATTATGCATAGAGGAATAGAATGGGAAACTTCATAAGACATATCTCAGTTAAGATTTTGTTGATCTTCCTCTTCTTCTCAAGAAGCTTCACTTTACTATACATTACTAATTTCCCCTCCAATTTTTTAGGGGTCAGTAATGTTGGGGGTATTGCCCAACCCCCTACTCCTCTTCTGAACCCTCTTACGTGTAAATAGATGTTTGTTAATAAATATGACCATTGGCAACACCAAACAACTTTAAAAGAATCATTCCTTGCTCTTAAAAGTATACCTTTTTGTCACTACCTCTTTTGTAAGCCCTACCACCACCAATAGATGGAGTCAAGGACTTTCCAGAATTCACATTCACAACTTCATGTGGAGACAAGTCTATATATTTAACTTATTCCACATCATCATCATCTCCAATGTTTCGACCACATTCATCTTCCTCCCCATTGATGGCAATTTGTCCATGGTTGCAAACCTCTTTGCCTCTTGCACAACTTGCCATAGTTTGAAAGAATTGACATTTCAACTTTTTGATCATTCGGGCGAAAGTAAGAAAAATAAAACCAAGCAGTGTGTGGACTATCCTTTAAAACTATTTTTTGAAAATTTGAAAAATCACCATGGGAACATTATATATTGAAAAAATACATATATTTTTTAAATAAATTTTTATACCTTCAAAGTTGCAACTAAAAATTTTCATGAAATTTCACCATGTTTCAAGAGTCTTTTTATCTGTTTAAAGCACTTTAAAAAAACATGTGGACATGTGGGTTTTTTGTATAAAAAATCCTTTTCCTTTGTCAAATGTTCACCAAATTGTTTTAATTTTTTTGTGAACTTTCATATATTCCACAAAAAGGGATCCATGTGTTCAAAACATTCAAAAAAATAAAAATACATATATCTTTTTAGATTTTAATACTTGAATGTCCTTTTACACTATTATAATTTTGAATTTGTAATATGGTTCAAAGTAAAGTTATAGATTTGACTATAATGTAAGGCTTGATGCAAAAAAGATTACGCTTTTATTATGTCATATGTCATATTTGGCCTCAAATTTGATATTCAGTTTAAAAAATTATGTGAAAAATGCAATATAAACTAATAGAAAATTACCACATGGAAAATGCAATCCTTAGAAAGGATTTTAAGCTTGGCACGATTGGCTCCTTTTTTCATGCTTTCACCCATTCACTCAAACCTTCACCAAGTGAGTGTGTCACTCTCCATCCTTTTTTTCCTCCTAATGTCCTAACTAAACAATTCAAACAAGGTTTGATTCGTTATGTCTCCTTCTTGCTCTTGGTCCATCTTCTTATGATATTCCTTCTCAATTACATAATTCAACAAAATAAGCCAACTTAGATAAAATAGACTTATTTATTGATATCTAACTAAGGTAAAGGGTAGATGCAAGGTTGAGTGGTTCACTTTTGTGACATGGTGACATATTTTCCTGGGCACCTTTTGTTCAAATGTGTATGGTAATTAATATGTTTATATGCACAATAATTGGCAAGTGAATTTAGACTAACAACTTCATTATGAACACATCCACGTAGTTATTTTTTGAAAAAAAGTTCATCCATTAATAGTAATTATGGACTTTCAAAGTTCGAAGGGACTAGTTAGCTGGATTCAAAATTAGAAAATGAGAAATTTTCAATTGATTTTCATTCTAAATGTGTTATAGTGACTCAATATAGGTTATAATATGAGATGAAAAACTCAAATAAAAAATCCTTCCCATGAAAAATTTAGCCAAATGATAATCATGGACTTTTCAATGGTTAGAATTAAACCATATTCTCAAAAGTCCATTGAAGGTACAATTTGAATTGTTTTTCAATTTTTCCCTCACAAGAAAATGTTTCCACAAAATCTACATGGGGCACTATTAATATGGACTCTTATCACTCCATGATATATGCTTGACAACTCCTAGCATGTGCTTTGATATTAGCAGCAAACTCCTAAACACATTAAACTTCAAAACTCAAATGTGAAGATGAATCGAAAGCTAACTAGTAAGTTTCAAACCATAACTTTGTCCCAAAACATTTTAGAAATGTCGATGAACATCCACATGTTTGGGAACAACATGTTTTATCCAAATGCAAAGGTTCCTATGTGGGCACATATTGTTCTCATGAATCGTTCTCATTAAATGTTCTCTAGGGGTGGATTTTATTTTTTGGGGGGATTTTTCACAACTTGCAAACATATAAGGCGAGGTGAATCCAACATGGGATGTTTTTGGGAAAAAAATATAAACAATTCAACATTTGGATTCAATAGCGCAATCTTGTATATCCATGGAATTTAACAATCGCAATTGCCATTTAGGTCTAATTAATATTAAGGATCTTGCCTAGTGCACAATTTTGAAATAACACCATAATGTGGTGTAATGTCCATTATTTGGGGGAGAAATTTGTCGATTTTCAAACAACCTATATAAAAACATTTCCTTGGGAGAAAAAGAAATTTCATTGCCTTACTTATAGAAAATAAGTTCTAAATCAAGGAACGGTTTTAAATGAATTCATAATGTACAAAAATTATAACAAGTTCATTCATTATGTAGTGTAAACAAGGCCATGGGCAAGAATCTACCACATGTCTACCACATAATTTCCACATCATCTACGCCACATCATGGGACTACCATGACATGTCCACGTCATTTTTCCATGTCATCGACCTACCACATGTGTGCCATGTTACCACCAAGTCAGTGCCATGTCACCAATCTGCCACATCCATGCTGGTAAATGATCCTAATTATCTAAAAATGTGTGGGTGTGCACATCCCACACCCCAAATTCCCGCACTCTACACAATAATTTCCTAACACAAATAAGAAAAATAATCAAAGCTAGACATATCCAATTTTAGGTGTTTAAATCTACAATAATGGAATAATGAATCTAGAAACTAAAAAAATGTACACCTAATATTACTTTGATATGCATACTAGGTACATATAAGTTCATGTCAATTGAAAATAAATACATGTACTATTAATTTCATATGCAGACAAGGTACATAAGTCCATGTTTACTATATGCATATGGATATGATAAAACAAGGTGAAGTATTGATGCATAAACAAACCTTGTGGCATGAAGTTTGTCCATGGAATTAATAATGTCTACTATAAATCTTATGGTTCCCCATTAGAACCATTAAATTCCTTTGGCACCCCATTTGAATCATTACAGTCCTTTGGTTCCCCATTAGAGTCATCAAAAGAATCACTTTGATACACAACTTCTAGATTCACAATTCTTCCATGGTTGATATTTTTTATCTTTAAAAACAACTTCTCTTTCAGAATGCAAAATAAGAAGGCAAAATTTGGAATGGAGCCATTCTAGAGTTCTACCTATCAAACCTTTTCCAAGCTTTGTTACATTACTACAAACTTTGAAATAATTTTGTCTATCCTACCATGGGGTTGCAAAACAAGATTCAATATCAAGTCATCAAGGATAGTTCATGAGCACTATCCCATTTGCAATTCATGTACATTCCTTGATTTGTACACTCTTTAATTGCTAGTCAAAGCACATGTTGAGTATATACGTGTCCATTTGCATAAAAATGTACATTAAATATAGTAAAACAATAATAATGTACTATACAAAAAGCTGATTTTAAATATGCACATCAATGCATAGAATGTAAAGCTAAAATACCTTCATGTCATTTAAAATATTAACTATATGCAGACAACATATAGACATATACAAAAATTAGTATGTAAACCTACATTACAACTACAATTGATGTGAAAACTATATAGGTTATATAGATGTAAGTGTACACAAAATAAAGCACATATACAAAGGTGCATAAACATCATATGAATCACCACACAATATAGTTCATACATTTGATGTAAGTACACAAACTAGTGAATGAACTATAATGATGTCATTAGATATATTGTAACATGTATTAGGTTGTGTGTACATGGTATGAATTAGATACATACAATGTGCAAAAGTTATAACAATGTTACATAATATGTACACATTTCATAGTTCATACAAATATTGTAAGTTACATACACAAGGTGCAGTTCACATATAGTATATGTGTATACTTGGTACAATATAATTTAGAATAAGATACACATAAAAAGTGCACAAGCTATACAATACAAATCTTTGCATATGGAAATATGGTTTAATGAAACTACATTATATACATTATATGTTATAGTACTCATGTCAACATACTAGATGTTCAATGTTCAATGCTCAAACATGCACAAAGATGTATATAACAAGTAGTATAAAAGTTACAAACCCATTGAACTTAGTGGCATCAGCTATATGCCTTTGTGAAATCAAGCTCCCTTGAATGGTCCTTATGTTTATTCTACATATAATAAAACATTTCAACACTTGCTCATCCAACAATTCAATATGTGCCTAGTTTTATGTTGGAATAAATAGTTACATGAACTTATAAAAGTTATTGAAAGACAATTGAAAAGTAATGCTAGCCAAACAAAAACCAGTAAGCATCATCTCTAGGACCAAACTTTCTAGATCAAAACATTATTTAAATTCCATTGTTGACACTATGACAATTTACACCCAACCTAAATGATATTGTTGTAGATGCTAGGTACGACAAATGAAAGGATAGATTTTGCAACATGTGTCAAGTGCAAGATGTACCTTAATCAACATTGGATATTTTAAAGGGCTATTGTTGCCATGAACTTTCACTAGAAGAAAAACATGTATTTTTTATTGGTTTTTGGGACTAAATTTTAGTCGCAAGAGACATTTTGCAACTAAAATCCTTTTAGTTGCCTAAAACAAGTTGCATGTGATAAATTACTCGCAAATGACAAAGGGTATTGTATGAAAGAAAAAGTCAACAAATACATTTCATCCTTTAACTCCATTGTATATGTATTGTCACATGCGACTAAGATGTAACTATTTTTTTCATAATTGAGGGCAAATGATGTGTTGCCACGTGTCTTGATATTTGATTATTTATGTTATTATTATTATTATTATTATTTTGAAATAATCTAAGACGTTCAATTCAAATACTTGGATGATCTTATATTATGACACGTGGCCCAATGTAAATATGCCATGTGGCATTAAAAAAGGTCGGTAGGTACTTAGGTAGGTACATAAATAGGTGCATCGTCACAATATATTGTAAAGTAAAAATATACTTCAAAACCCATTCAAATGAATACCAAACTTGATGAAGTACTCAATCATATATTACATATTAATTCATTGTCCCATTTTAATTCTATATGAAAAGTTAAACTCATATGATTTCACAAAAAACAATATGCAATTTACATTTGTTTGATCTATGTAAATTGAATATTGAAATCCAAAGTGAACCTTGAAGAGGTCGTGGCCACCAAGCCTATAACAAAAGGGAAAAAGTTGCAACATTTGAAAAATCCAAATTACATAACAAGGAAGAGGAAAAGAAGTTGCAAAATTTTTAAAAATCTAGATTACATAATAGGTAAACAAAATTTATTGAATTTTTAAAATACAAATTCAACCCAGTGACCACAAGGTTGTCAAAACACCTATAATGATTTTGCCAAAAGACTTGAAAGAAAAAATCCATTGTTAAATTTTTTTTTTCAAGAAACCTTAAAGGGTAGTCTAAATTTGAAGCATAATTTGAAAGATAATGTCAAATCCTCTTAGTATTAAAAGTTTTGTAATTGTCCATGGTCAAATATGCAATAACATCGGCATCATCTTAAAACAAAAACTTGAGTTACCAACATCATTTTCTCCCTTTTAGCTATAAGCAACATCATGTAGTTTGTGAACAACAATCCAAACCAACTACAAACAAAAGTTAATACTAAAAAATAAAGGCAATCTATAAAAGTTATAACATAAAAAATGACTTGAAAAATGAAAAAAAAGAAATGAAATGATTTAGAATGCATACCTAAAAGGGGCTGGTTATTGTGAACATCACCATTATCGTTATCCATATACTGCAAGAACCAATAATAGTTTCACAAGGAGAAACTTAAATGAGGAATAAAACACTTGACCATAATGTCATAATGATCTCAAACTGTGTTGGCCAATGGTAAATTCAACCAAAGGTGGCCACAAACAAGAAGCTAGATCCAACCATTGCACCTTTTTTTTTACAATGTTTGTCGTTTGAATGATGAAAGAAAAGACCACTCCATTTTGGATTCCAAAGAACTTTATTGGGTTCATCATTAATTAGTAGTGTTTGATCCTCCTTCCCATAAAGTAGCCCACAACAAACATAATACATGTTTTTCAAATCCTTTTAATAATAATAGGATTTAGGTGTTATTTCACCAAACGTTTTGGAGCATTGTTCATGTCCCCAAATGAAAATGAATTGATCCAAAAAAATTCTAACATGAACATTGGAAGAATTTTTAGAACATTTTCAAATTTCATACAAGACCAAATTGAAATGTAAAATTTTTTGAGTGCCATAGCAAGAAACTTTTCCATTCTAACTTTAACATCCATTTTGGTCTCGTCAACATTTTTTCCAAACATTCTAGCATTCTCTTGGGAAATAACACAACATGCCATTAATGTTGAAAGTTGACAATTTTTTAAGTCTAAGAGGTGGCAAATGTAGACATGAATGCATTGAATTGCCTTTGATCAATGCAATTAGCCCGAAGGGTGAAAGCACACTACGGGGGGGCCAAAAATGTTGTCACATTGTATAGTTTTCTAGGGGTGTCCATGTTTAAACTTCAACCATGGTAATTTTGGAACATATTTTTCCAATTTTTTTGCATAATATGATAGACCATAACACAAAATTGAATTGAATAGAAAATTCCTTTTTCCAACTTATATTGTGTGATTCCAAAGTATATTTGTGCCAAAAAAAAGTATTTCACTATGTATTAAAATTCAAATATACTCAAAAAAATGATTGAAATGATTTTTAGTCTTTATGAAATTTGTAGTATCTATTAAACATTGTGACCCATATGATTGGAATAAGTTTGTGAGCCATGTGAAAATTTTGATAATTATCATATCACAAATGGGTGTTTTTGGGGGTGATGACCATACATATTTGATAATTAACATTGTGACAAACTATCACTTTCAAATGGAAAATGATAAGATATGTGAAGTAGGTTATTTTTTAAATTTTAATTTCAAACATTTTTTTGGTTGACTAATTCAAACCCAAACTTAATGTAATCCAAAAATAGAAAAAATATATATATTAATATACCATAAATATACCCATTATTCTTTGAGTTTAATCTTTCAAATTATTTTTTCAAATAATATTAAATATCATTAACTTTATGAAAATCAAAATATCAATTCTAGACACCAAAAGTGAAACCTAAAATTAAATGCAACACATTTTGCAAAAATATACATTACATACATGTCACGAAAATGCCCAAAGTACACCCCCCATGGGTGCAAACGAAATTCAATAAAACCAACATCATTACTTTTTAAAAGTTTTTTTTTTCTCAATTTTTTTTTTCATATGAATGAATTTTAGAATAATTTCTTTGCAAATTGTTATAATAAATGCTTATAGCTATCCAAATACACGACATGTTTTTTTTCTTCATTATTTTTAAATAAATAAAAAAATTAAAAAGTTCTAATTCCTTGTAAATTCAATGTTTTGTCCTTGAAAATGATAATAATTTCAAATCATAACCATTTTTTTTTAAAACATTTTTATGTTTCTTGTATTAACACATCATGTACAATTTACCCCATTTATGTGTGGCAAAGGACTTTTGAAATTAAATAATTTTGGATCAATTTTAAAAAGTTCTTTGAAATTTTAAAGTTTTAGAATTTCACATATTTTAAGGTATGAGTGTTTTTTAAATGTGGTTAATAGGTCTTTATCCTCTTTATTTTTTTTATCAAATGTATTTTATTATATGAGTCCTTTCCAAAATGGACTCTTATCTAACGTGTCATTGTTCACTTTTAGAGGTCCTAAATCAAAATTTTAATCCAAAATTTCATCAAATGGATTTTTGGTTTTAATTCTTTGACATTCATATGAATGAAAAAACAATAACTTGCCATGATTACCATAGCTTTAAATGACAAAACATAAATATTAATTCAATTTTGACTATCTTTCTTTACAATTGGACACCCTTTTTGGCTCATTGAATTGTGATTACACCCTTGTAGTGTGCTTTCACCCCAAAGGAAACATTGATCTTAAACAACAAATGTGTTAACAAAATGAGATACATAACTACCACAAAATTGTACCCTAAACAAAATTAAGCCCTAAACAACAAAATGTGTTAACAAAATGAAATACATAACTACCACAACATAATGTCCTATCTAGAACTAAAAACAATAATTGTTGGTGAAGTGTCCATGTGCTTTCAATAATTAGTTTTCTAAGTTTGTAGGATAAAAAAAAATCCATATTTGTTTCCAACAAACACTAGGTGACCACTATGCAAGGTAACAATACTTCAAGAAAGCCATTGAAAAACAAGGGGATTGTTGAGGTGCATGGTGACAACAAAGCCACATGCATACAAATTACAAAAAAAATTATGACAACTTAATAATAATATGTTTGTGAAATCCACAATTTTCAAATCAGAACCTTTCAAACCTTGGGGGTGATCAAGTTGTATGGTGCAACGCATAACAGTGGACTTGAGTCAATGTAGCTAGACATTAAATATTAAAATTAAACCAATGTTCAATGTGCATCATAATTCAAGTTAAACCATTCATGCATAATGATTCCAAAGATATTAAGTAAATCAAACATTTCACTTCTTTTTATTTACTCCATGATCATTAGAATTGCTTTAGCCAATTCAGATGCTACGTTTGTGGTCACAACACCATAACCATGTTGAGACACACTAAAGCCATCATCTCACACCAATTTCCTTCTAGATCATGCGGAATGATTTTGAACACCACCTTACAATTATTCTTTTGAAAAGTACAAGGATCCATCACAACAATTATCCTAAAAAACAAGCAATTTGTTTATAAAACTTCCAAGCACAAAGTCATGACACTGCATTAGGATTACACATACAAGGCAAACATATGTGACAACTCCTCCACCAAAGATACTCAAGCAAACCATCCCATTACACATGACCGACTTTAAAATTTGAAAAACTAATTTGAAACAGGCGTTGTTCTTATACAACTGTTGACTGTAGAAAATTGCTACCAGAAATCATTACCAAAAACTACTATAAAAAATCCCTGCTGAAAATCGCTACCAAAAAACATTACTACAAACTACTATCAAAAATCATTACCACAAACTATTACTGAAAACCACTACAAAAAATTACTACTGGTTTTCTATTACCAAAAACTATTACTGAAAGTTATCATTGAAAACTACTACCAGTTTTCTATTACCAAAAACTTATTACTGATTTTTGGAGTGCATATTTTTAGACCAAAAAATTCATTGACTAGATTAACTTAGATAAGGATTTTAAATAGGATTTACTATGAGTTTTAGAGAAATTTTTGGGATTCCCCTAACTTTTGGGGATTTCCACCAAAAAGGATGTAAAACATGGGCAACATGCATAGGATGATGAAACCACCTGTGCAAACCACACTTCACCACTTGAAGGAATTGATCAACAAACAACCTGTTGGGGTAGTAGAAGCATGATAGTGAAGTAAATAAAAAAAGTAAGAATATGCACTTCTATATCTTGTATCATGCATATGAAAACAACAAAATAACATCAAAATAAGTGAAAATAACCTTATAGAAAGTAAGTCCTATATATAGACAATAGGTTGGAAAATATGTGACTACTAGATAAATAAACGGTTTATCCAGACACTAACAACCAGCATTATTGACTTGTAAATCTCAATGGTTGTCCATTTATTTATCTATTGTCAATATCCTACAATCCAACTGAGCCTTCTTATAACCAAAGAGTGGTGAATGAAAACACTGCATGTACTGCAAACAATCAACTGACCATCCATTCCCTGTACATACAATTCTCAGGTTTGGAACCTGGCACAGAAGAGTCCCACCCATAGTCAATCAAGAAATTTTGAAGTCTTTGACTCAGAAGGGGAATACAAAGAGCCACAGCATTCTGAAAAAGCCTATTCCTATAGCATGCTAAACCCAGGAATTTGCATTCAGTGCAAATCTTCAGGCATCTGAAAATTAACACTGAGAATCAACCAAGCACAACAGGAAAACAAACTTTCTCTGTACTTTCAAGTACTCTGCAAATGCTACCATGGCAGAAGGGAATTCTGCCTCAAAACAGCTTTCCATGATTCAAAAAGCTGTCAGCTTCCCAATGTGTGTTTAATTATTTCTGATTCTTTGATTTCTTTGTCTTTATGAAGTATGTGAGAAGACCACAAACATGGAGCTGAAAACATTGAGGTCTGTTTTTCTTCCCCGCTCCATGGACATGTGCCTATGAATATTAGTGCTTCCATCCTCGCAAGGGAGGACAGAACGGGGTCCAATCTCACCCAAGCAAAACATTCCTGTGAGGGGTGTGTCAGGAAACCTCCCAAAGAAGGTATTGCTGTCCACATTTGCTTCATTAAAGTAAGTCTCACCCCGCCCTGCACAAGCAAACAATAAACCTCCAAACACTCGCCTTCTCCTTGAAGGTCCTGATGCCTCATCCATGGGGTGGCTGGGTTGGGGCCTTTGTCTTTGCTGTTCTTCCAATTTGATGTTTCCAGAAGGGGCATGTCCCTCCTCCAGTGACCTCTTGACCTCATTGAGCATGCACTGGCTTTGTATCCGGGCAGCATCCGGATCAGAGACATAGAATCGGAGGGTATCTCCAGTTCGAACACCCTCTCCACCAATCAGCAAGTACTCCTCATCCGCTCTGTAAAACAGACTCCCACTAACTTATCTCATTGTCATGCTTGTGTGGATGCTGAAACATCCTTACTATTTTTTCATACTTGCAAAGATATGACTAATAAGTTTCCAAGTATGAAATCATATGAGATCATCTTAGAAAGCTTTTCACCTCATGTTTGTATGACCTAAGTTGCAAAAAAATATTCTGCCCTCTCAGCAATCTTTGTTCTAACTTTCAGCCAGAAGTAAGAATTTAGTTAAATAAAAATATGTGAACAAAACCCAGCAAATTTTTATTTTTTTTAATGGGTTCTCTCTGTACTATCTACATTCACCAGCAGTCTATGGATTGAATTTAAGCACAAGGGGTCCACCACCACTAATCCTCAGATGTATGCACTATGCACCTTACTGTCAGATTCCTCCATTTTGTATGCTGTTAAGCCATCCAGGATGGCTTCATGACTTAACCAGAATCAAAGATGACCCAACAGTCAAAATGCCTGGACTTCCATGTCTACAATAGCTCACATCCAAGAGATCTTGTCATAAAGTTAGACAAGCCATCTGTAGTCATTCAGATAGTTAGGTCCAACCTCAACCACTTTGTGATTTAACTAAACCAGGCATTGCACACCGTTTTCTAGTTAGAGGTAACTTTCTTTATAGTGGTGGTTGATTGAATGAGATTATAAGTCCAAAAGTAACAGATATGTTCAAAATTGAGACATGGATAGAGGACATGGGAAGAGAAGAACAGGAGACAAGCAAGGCATACCCTTGAACTTCATAAAGGGAGAATGAGCCCATGGTGTCTTCAGAGTGAACTCTTCGTTTATGTCGTCGTGGAGGCCTCCAGGTCCCCACATATGCTGCCAATAATCCTTTGCTACTTATCTGCAAGTATACCAACACAAATCTTATGTCATATCTTGTGCAATCAGATACTTGACATGTTTGTGCATGTGTCCTCTACACAGAAATCTTCCTTGTATTAATCAGGTGCAAGGTTCCTAATGGCAAAAGAAGAAGGTGCAAAAACCAGAGCTGCCAAGCCTGTCTGTCTACAAACAAAAGCCTTGCTCTCTAGTAGCAAGTCCTAGCGTAAAATGCAGATAGGGCAGAAGTTCAAGGGGTGCCCAGAAAAGACAGATTTAAGATGAAATGTATGCAAAACCCCAAGATAACACACTTGGTTATTGAGGTCTTCAAACATAGCGTTGCCATCAAGCTCTTTGTCATCGCCCTCCTTCATGCAAGTGAGCCAGGTTGTGGTTTCCTGCAATAAAGGATCCTTTGTCTGGCGGACAGAAACAACAGTGTAAAGAGGGCCAATTGCCGCCAGTCCACCCCCAGTGCCCACCATGCAATCAACATTTTTTCTGGGAACCTCTGGATGAATGACATTGAAATGGCACCATATCAGTCTCGCAGCCAAGGCTGTAGAAGTCAACTGCATTCATGTGTCCTAGATCCATGCACCAACACTAGGATTTACACCAGATGAGTGATAAGATCATGACTATCATCCATCCATCTTTAACATCAAGCACAGAGACAAGTAGGGAAAGCCCAAAGGGCTCATAGAGCCACCAGTAATTTCTGAAGTTTTGGGAACTTACTCTGCGGTTCCCAGTCAAGATTGGAGGTTCAATGCTAGAACAACAGAACAGCACAAGACCAAGGGATTACCTTTACATGAAGCATCTGCATCAGAGAACACAAGTGCAACAACGTCCTGGTGCAGAGTTCCATCACTTTTGTGACTCCTGCCACTTGATGTGCGGCTACTTGCTGATGTTGATGCCGATGTCACTGTCACCTTACTAGTTGAAGCATTTGATGAATCTGAGGTGACAACAGGCACTGGGGGCTCCTCTAGAGCCTTCCGCTTGCAGGCCCGCTGGCTGTTTGTCCGCTCCGGAAGTTTCTTCCGGGCACCTTTCTCTTCAAGTTGTGGTGGATGCTCAAGATGGGAGGAACTGACTGCGGTACAGTGTGCAAGAAGAGAGCCCCCCTCAGACTGAGACAGTGCAGAAAACCCTCCCACCACCACTGATCTTCCACGAAATGCTCGATCTGCAAACAAAACCCAAATTAGTTGTAAGTGCTATCACACCAGTATGCAAGCTCCATATCATGATGCTATCAATCTGCAAACAAAAAACTATCTCTGCAGAGAATTTAGGAACACATAAACCCTAAAACCTAAAACAAAAAGAGGAGCCACATAAGAAAGAATGAACACAATTTAGCATACAAAGCAGATACAGAAGGGAACAAGTGGGCTATAAAAGCTCCCCCTCTGTGAAGACCCTATAAAAAACCATTTGGCTGGAATATGCTCCTACTGAAAGAATCTTTGTCCAGGTAGATGAAACTCCAAAATTCCGAAAAAACCAAGTACAAAAAGATCGTTCACAGCCCTACAGACTAGGGATGATCTCTGAAGCCTACAGGGCAGGTGTTGAGAGAAAAAAGAAAAAACTCTCCTAGGTACAGGAAAGGGTCTAGAGTTTAGGGTTTAGGAACAAAGTGACAAGAGCCTAAACAAACAGGAACTCAAACTTCATTTAGGGCAAATAAAGTTACATTTGTGCCCAGCCAATTCTCCACATTATTGGGGAAGGATTCCAAACCCTGGTAGATCTGCTATCATTTGACTTGGCTTCTAAATACACATCCATTTTCCAAAGGAGAAGTGCAAGTTTGAACAACTTATGATCGATGTCACTAACAGAATCCCAGAAATCCCATGTACTTTCATCAAAAGAACAAAATGCTGAAGCATCTAAGAGGCTGGTGACTCAGACAGTATGGGCTAACCAGGATTAGTTAGGAATATTTACCAAGCCTCTTGGTGACACGTATCATGTCAGCACTTGGGTCCTGTACTCCATCCAAAACTTCACCCAAGTCAGATTATTAGCTCTGAAGTAGACATACTGCTTAAGGAGTTGTGAGAAGAACAAGGGATAACAAATGACCACTAAGAACCTGAAAACTAACTGCACATCCACCAGTTCTACATGCACAAAAAATGGAATACAAACACTACAGAAACCTTAAACCCTAAACCCTATAAAACACTGAAGACAGACTGAATAGAAACTGAATAATGCAAGTCAAGATTGTCTGTTCAGAACAGCAATCATACATATAGGTCTAGAGAAGGTCAGAAGCTTGACATGAAAAGTAAGTGCACAAAAAGGTCCATGATGAACTAATTCATTTCAAACCCAAGAGAACGACAGGGATCAATGATGAGGATATTTACTCCCAGAAGTAGGATCTGCTTCACAAGTTGTGGTTTATATTCACCCTGTGCTGTCCTCCCAGCTTGCCAAACAAATGACTCCACCTCATCCACCTGCCAAAATCAGAAAGACCCTTCCAAGTAAGACCCTTCCAAGTAAGTGAAGAAAAGCACAGAAACAAGGTCAGGTGTGAAATCATTTACAGCTGAAACCTAGCTGAGATGAAATCTAAGTGAAGGACTAAACGGCTAACAATGCAGGGCACCTGCAACAACAATTCCACTTTCTTGTTCCACAATAGAGATCAAATATCAATGCAATTGCAGAGCGAAATCCCACAAAAACATGTAAAATAACCAAACAAATGTTGTCTCAATACCCACATATAGTTGCAATGTAACAGCAGTACAAGCATCCAATACCATACTTCCCTGTGTCTAGGACACCACAGATGGGAAAGTACCAGATCCAACAAATTACTTCTAGAAACTCTGAAATTTCAAACAACTCTGTCTTCAAGAACCCCAAATCCTCAAACAGATACCTCCTCATATTCTTCCCTTCACATCTTCTCTTCTCTCATTTTTCCCACCCTCACTTCTCCTTTTCCTCTCATCATGCCTCCTTTTACCACAGCTTGGCAACATGGAGCCATATTTTGGGTAACTCTGGTATTTCAGGGAACAAAGAAATGAATCAATGCCATTATTGCTCAGAGACCATTGAACTACAGACAGAAGCATTTCCACTTGTAAGACCTTCAGCAGCAAGAGATGCACCAAGGAAGAACCAATGAAGAACTCTTCCTCATGTGAATCTGCTTCAAAGGAAGCTGTGAAAGATTGGGGAGCAAGATGAAGGAGAAGAAACTCTTGGCCAATGAAAGACACCACAACATTAGACATAGTATCCAGTGCAGTATAGCAAAGAACTCCCATTAAAGTTTTCTACTTTGTCCACTGGTTACCACTGTCAATAGACCTACTGCATATTAAACATGTTAGTCACACATAACATGCAGTTAAATGAAGCTTGATACAAAATGAAGGTAAGGAGGTGAAACAGACTAACCCCACAAGAATTGCAGAGGGAGAGTGCCTGCACATGGAGTCCTGGAACACGTCCCACAGTTAATACAAGCCCATTCTGGCGTGACACAATTCGGCGACTCAGTGTCTTGCTCATTCCTGCCCCTGGCTGTGGCCAGCTTACCTGATTTCACATACCCACCAGACCAACCAGATTGTCATGTAAGTGCTCTACAAGTTGACAATGCCAAATGCCCAGAACCAGTCTTGTACAGACTAGAGTTTACTTCGGGAAAAACGAAACCAAGGAGGAGCAACAAACGTAGGTTAGACATTGATTACCTCCATGTGCTCACCACTGGCAACATCTTGTCCAATTATTCCTGCAGCATGGCAAGCAATCAATGGCAGATTTTTCCCAAGTTTCTCCTTCAGCTGCAGCATTGAAACCAAAACATTCATTAATATAATAACTCTTGTGAGAATTGCAAAACCTTCACACTCGTGATTAGGAAAGCCAGAATAAGGTCCAAAACTTCTTCTTGAAGTCAAAGAAAGCATTCCAGATAAGGACTGAAGAACTTGAACAAAGAACAATAAAACAACAATCAACTGGAGTATGAAGAAATGTGGAGGCAATACTACAAGATTACAGGAGTGCAACAAGAAATTGACAGATGGTGTTCATCTTTGAATTCTCCTACATCTAAGCCTTCATCTGAGAATCACCAGACACAAATGCAAAGATACCAATAAAACCCCTGACACAAAAAGGCCTGTTATCATCCCTAATTTTACTCCAGATTCAAATGTGGAGTCAGACACAGTCTTTGTTACAAAGATGAAGCAAGCAGAAACAGAAATAAAACTCACCCACTTTCTCTTTTGTTTATGTGGAAGTCTCAATCTTCAATGGAAGAGTAGTGGATGTGGAGAAATAGCAGAGAAAAGAGGAAAAGACAGGGGGATGTGCTTACAAGTGTGGAGATGCGTGAAAGGCTGAACTTCTGCCCTGCAAAAACAATTGCAAAGTCTGGACGAAATGGGGCCCCCATCACCCTCTCCACCACAGCATCAATTGCACTCTGCCAGAAAAAAAGACCACAACAAATAGAGAAGTGATGGACCTTTCTAGAGACAGCAGCATACCCTAGACAGACATAAAACCTTACAGACAAAAGAGAACTCCCAACTCTGGCAAACTCTGACCCTGCCCATAACACAAGCACAAAAAACAAACTACTTAATGATTGGAGGCAGACAGATCTAGTAGCACAGAAGACAATAGAAACTGAAAGGGGAAAAACTACTTTGGTCATCAAAGAGAGCATTCAGAGGCATCACTGAGAGCATCTCCAGTGGTGCTCAGTATGTGGCCTTGCAAAAGTATTTCTCACATTCAAGTTTTAATTACTTACATTTTTTCCAACCCCACCCATAAAACTGAAACTGGGCCTGTAAATAGGTGGGAGACTACTAGTAGCAACTCACTTGGATCAATCAAACTATCTAGCCACTCAGAAACAGGGAGTAGTCAATAAATATGATTTGACTATATTTACTAGACTGTTCCAGGGTCACTCCATGGCTCTGAAAGATGTGCATTTTTCCAGGGTCACACCAGTCTTCCAGTGGATCCACTGGGTTTGACTGCTGCACCTCATCCAAAATTTCCAGTGCAGGGCCACATACTGAGAGCCAGTGGAGATGCTCTGAGTCCTGCAGAAGAGGAAACTGAAACTGTTGCCCACTGTAGAGGGTGGGCGAGGGGGGATTCAGAAAAAAGAAAAGGAACTCAAAAGTAAGTACCTGGAGATCGGGAAGGAGGGAGAGGGCAGACATCATGCGAGGTGTGGCATTGAGAACTCTGGCTGCTGAATTCCATGAACGGCACACACATGCAGCTGACGCCAGTGACTTGGCTGGCAGCAAGCCCAGGATGTTTACAAGTGTGTCTTCCCCCAGAATGTCACTGCATTTCAACGCTGATGTTGCCGACTCCATATCCACCCCCACAACAAGAAGAAACTCGGAGGAGAGAGAGAGCAGGAGGAGTGTGGAAGTTCGTCACAGAAGGAAATTGCGAATTCGGCGAACACCCAAAAGCGCAAAACACGCAATAACAAAACAAGCAACTTGTGCGTCTGCTGGCAATATTCACAGACCTAAACCACAAAATACGAAACCAGTCCGCACAGTAGAGACATGAAAACCCTAAAAATGCGAAGAAGAAGAACACGAAGAGGAGCGTGAAAACCCTAGTCAACCTTTGTAAGTATTCAATCAAAGACCTCCATGACTGAATGACTGACTGGTCGACTGTGGATTGAAGCTTTTTTCTACTACAGAGATCACCCGACGAAGCTTCCTAAAGATGACTCTGCATGCTGCTGCTTGCTGCTGGGAAAAGCACACCGCATGCAAAAAAGAGTTCAGTAGAAACGATGAAAGCAGCAAACGGATTCAGCTGGAAAACGCTTTCTCAGCTGCCGCTGAAATCTCTCAAGGTTTTCTAGAAACAGGAAAGAAATGGCGACAAAAGCATCAGAATCCTCGGACTCAGTCTGAAGATGTGAAACAGCAAAACCCAAAAGAATGAAAAAAGAAAATTTAATCCAGAGAACAGAGAAACAACAAAACAATACTTGCTTACCCTAAAAGAACCTGTTCATCATCAAACCATCTTTGCAACAAAACCCTAAAAAAATGGAAATGAAATCCTCTCTCAGCATTCAAATCATTTGAGAAACAACTCCTCCGAAGACACAAGATCTCCTACTCCTACTACTAGCACAAAGAATTTCCCACCCGCTCTCCCTGAACAAGAAACAACCCAAAAAAAAAAACCCTGAGAAACAAAAGACAAAGCTAAAAATAAGAAGAAGAAAATTCTGTAACCACATTTAACACAAAAGCCACATGACAAAATCCCTTCAAAACCCCTCCTCGGAGGTCAGTTAGGTCAGAGAAGCAGACTGTGGAGAAGAAAAACCACGGGAAAAAAACACAAGCCAAAATCTCATGAAATAGCATGAAAGAAGACACTGCCACAAAGAAGGAAACAAACAAACAAAAAGAGACCCAAAATGAATGTGAACACTAAAAAACAGCAACAACAAGAGGAAAATACGAAAGATCTTGGTTCAAGTACAAGTTCCTCGGCAAACAAGCAAGGAAATGTCCCCCCAAGTACATCCATGGACCCCACCCCGCGTCACTCTCCAGCTTTTTATTTCTCCACAGCTACAGTGACATATGTCAGTGCTTTGTCCAAGGCAGCACGCAAGAAACAAGCAAACAAATAAAACCCATAAACAAACAAGAAGCTCATTAATGGCTCTGAACCCCTTATGGCAAGTTGGAACCAACAACAACAGTTAACATAGGGAAAATGTTTTTGGGCATGATTGTATTTTGGGCATATCCAAGGTTCAATAAATGTTTTTGATGGGCCAATCAAAGTGGCTCCCTTGGAAAAACATTTAAAAACAGAGTGCCATGGGCGTCACCCTTCACCATAGTTGGCATGTGTGCAGTTCGTTCCTTGCCAAGCTTCATATCCCACCCGGTTCAGAACCTTGAAGTTGAAGGGCAGTTTGGGGCAAAGGGGATTTGAATTTGAATTGGAAGGTATTAGGCTAGCACACTCAAACCTTAAGGGTCTTTGGATCTTGAGCATCCAGATTTAAATAGCCTTTGAAGTTTGAAACCAAGGACGCTTTAGCCTTACTTAGGATTTATTGCAAGCTAGGCCTGCACCTATGTAGTAACCTACATAGGAGATCCAATGGTTAGAATCTTCACCTGGGATAAAAGTTTGGGGCAAAAAGGATTGAAATTTGAATGGCAAGTATTCATTGCAATTAAAAACTTTCAGGGATAGCTGACTTTGAAACATACCATTGATATTTAAATACCCTTTGACATTCACGTACACGATACTTATGTACCCTTCACATCTGGAGTAGATGAGGGTTTCAGAATTAGTATAACATTGAATACCATGAACAAACTTTTCTTCACTTAACACACAATTAAACCTGTAGCGCGCATTCACACATTTGAGGACGAGGTGTCACACTAACTTATACACACATCCACAGTGCACACTTGCCAGTGGTGTGCCTAATAGAGCTTATCAGACCTGAGCTCATGCTCTGGGAATGGCGTTTTGGCTTCTTTTTCCCAAATGATATGGGTTTTGTGGGAACGATTGAAAAGAAGAATTTTCAATAATATGGTGCCAAATCTTAGAATCTTGGTGTCAAATATTTGTCCAGTTAGACACCATGTTTCAAAGAGTTCACATGTGAAGGGCTTTTTACAATAATATTGGGTTGATTTACTTCAATACATGTTATTAGGTATTATGAACTCACTATACTCCCTATCCAACAACTTTTTTCAATCAGTTTTTTAACTTGGTAAATTTTTGCAACTTGGCAAAAAAATTCAGAACATGAAAAGAACAATTATGGCTTTTAGGGATTTTTTTCCATTTTTAAAAAATAAATCACTAAATTAGTCACATCTAGACCTACACACTTGCTAGGTCACTACTTGTAACAACACTTTTGTGAAAATGCTAGGACTCACCTAGGACAATTTCCATTTAATGTTAATTAATGTTGGGAATCCTTGTCAATGCATGGACTTCAAGAATTTGACAAAAGAAAAAAACCTAGAACTTTCAATGAATGTTTTCTAATTACAAGTTGAAATTTTGCAGTCTACCTTTACTATCTATCATGCATATAAACTCAAATAAATAGAATAATAATGGATGAAAACAAATATCAAAGTTATTAAATGTTTTTTTATTGGTCTCACAAACATCTTTGAATTAAATGGCCTTATTATTTTCACTATCATTAGAATTATTTATAAAGTAAGAAAACATTGCATCAAAACCCTGAATTTGATCATACACATGGTGAGATTTTTAAAAAAACTTGCAAAAAAATAGATTAGCATTCAACAAGGGATGAAACTCAAAAAACCATCAATTTTGGTGGTAAACTAAGTTTCATCATGTCTTTCCTTTTTCTTGAACACCTCCATTGATGTTACCTACATATATTTCATTCCTCCTAATTGTACCACTATTATAATTAATCTCAAACCTTGTGCATTAAATGTTGAATATCAACACTTCATACTGAAATTTATTAAAATGTCTTTATTTTGCAGATACCATTGAAAGATAGGGGTGAAAGGAGGCCCAAAGACAAGGTGAAAAGAAGGTTACTTTATGGATAATTCTATTGTATTACATAATTTTCATCAATGTCCAAATTACAATTGAATTACATGTAAGATATTAAGAAAATGCACAACATCTTGGGACATTGAATTTTTTTTCATAATGTGCAACAAAACATAATTATGAAGGGATATCTTTAAAAAATACTTTGCTATGAAAAGGTAAGCTAGATTTTGAATTCACCATGAACAATTCACATCATTGAATCAAAAAAAATGTTTCAAAAGTTTACAACCACAACACAATGCAAGAAATATTAAATTGTTTCAAATGTATCATTTCCAAACTAAACATCATCAATGATTCATTGTTTCATCTACAGATTAAGAAGGGGAATTAAATCCATCAAGATTATTTTTGTTGAATATGCATTTGTAAACATAAGATGAAAAACTTAACAATTAGTAAGGTTTTGGTGCTCAACATGTGTCAAATTTATACCACTATTAGATCATAACATTGAGCCTAGTTGATCATCATTTTTTTGAAAAAATTATGTAGAATCTCCAACGACATTATATTATGAGCTTGAGCATGTGACCAACATGGAATATTTTAAAACATCTTTTGATGACGTGGATGCAATATAGTAACACTATACTTTGTCACATCAGACAGAATCTTTGATGATGTGGCAAAATATTTAATCATGTACAAATGGACGAACTTTTTGGATGAAAACATCCTTAAAGATGTTATTTGTTGGACAAGTTTAGATAGATGAACAAAGCTTTTGTTGTAATTTGGAATTGAGGTTCCCCATTGGGACAACTAGCATGCACTTGTCATTGAATTCTCTTTTAGCCCACATTCATCAAAAGTAATTGAAGACAATATTCAACAAAAAATTTTAACAAATATTTAAAAACAATGAATATATATATTGGTATGTACATCATTTTGAACACTATTGGCAAAAACTCAAATTGTTTTAATTTTGCCAAAAACAAAATGTATTTAATTTCTTGGAAATTAAAAAATCAAAACTAACTACATTATATAAAAAAACATTTCACTACTTGACCTTTGTAGCCTTGGTCCAACTTATTCATTTATGAACTTTGTCCCAACTCCAAGTCAGATGATGAATCAACATTTCCATCAAGCCATATAACATCATAGTTTGCAAGATGTAATATATATTTTTACAATGTTTTCACTTTCCATAGCCACCCAATGAGCTTGTCAACATTGACACAAAATCTATGCAAGTGCATGAAGGGAAATTACCAATTATAACTTCATATTGCTTATAATTTTCAATTGGACTTGAAATGATACAATATATTCGTCCATAACCTAGAGCAAGACAAACATGTTGGGCCTCCCACTTGTTATATTGTTGAGTTGAAATCTTGAAAATTGAAGGATGACAAATATTTTTCCCATTTCGACTCTTGGCCATGAATTTTCATCTACTGATCTATTAACAAAATTAGATGCATCTTCACCAAAAAGATTTCTCGAATGAGAATTTGATTTCTTGAAGATGAAGAAACCAACTTCTTCCAATGTCATCACCTCATCTTGAATGAAATTTGTCCTTTCTTGCATAAGCCATATGGAAGGCATAACCAACCTACCAATTACTTACTTCCTCTATGTGCCACCAACATACTGATTATGATCATGCCATGGAAAAACTATAATTTGTGTAGCTCAATTGCTGCACCTCTGGTAACATTCCAATTAGCAACATAATAAATAGCAAGAATGCCACAAATTTTTTTTCAAAATGATTTTTGCCTTGCAATAATGTTTAGTGTCCTTTTACAATGCCAAACATTAAGCAATTTGACTTTTGGGGACATCATTCAATGCACCAAACATTGTTAACACAAAGGTGTTCCAACACCTCCTTGCCATTGTGAATGAAAATTAAGAAGACTTTTAATGAATGGCTCCACTATTTTGGTTGGTTGCGCCTTGTGGCCTGTGATAATCGTCTTTTGATCCGAATGGTAGATTTGCTTTCATTTGGTGAATCCAAATACCTCTTCACCTTCCAAATGGGGTATCCTCGATGTATATGATGAACCCAATGCAAATTTGGTAACTATCACCACCATTTGTGAAGGATCACTAAATTGGTTAGCCCTATGCAATCGCAACTCATCCCTATTTGATCCAATCTCAAAGGGACCACCAACAAAAAAACATAGTACAATGGAAATGGCTTGAAAGTTTGCACGTAGTCATTTGAGGTGGCAACATACAAGTAGGCACCTCTTTTCCCAGATTGTTGGAGCCAAATATCATCGACTATCTCCAATAGATTACAAGTTGGCATGTCAGCCCCCTCCTCTAAGGAGAATTTTTACATTCGAATGTGGAAATGGAATAAAAACATAACATAAATTTTGTAATGAAATTGAACAAAGGGAATAAGAAAAAAATGCAAATTAATTTCATCAATGGAAAGCGTGGTGCAAAGACAAATTACATCTAACATGAATCCTCCCTAGTACCTCACATAAAAATGCCAAAAGTTCAGCCAATTGTTGAACTCTTTAGTTGCACCTTCGCTTCATTAACAACTCCAAAGGAGTACCACCAAGAGCAAATTACAACATAACAAAAGCCAATTTCTTCCAAGGATCTTGCATTCTTATATTTGTAACAAAAAGCTTTATGTTGATCTTGGAACTCAAGAGCAATGAGTTATTTAATGTGCATGTCAAGCAATTGAATTCAATGGAAAAGACAAGCTTGCTCCTTGTCAATCACCTTCATAATGGGATTTCCACTCATGTAAATGATACAAATAACATTTCAATTTGTTCAAGGGCATTATCTACCATGAACTCCTTGAAATTGGGATTTGTTACACCTTTCTTCAAGATAGTTGCATTTAACTTCTGCCAAAATATACATTGGGCTTCTATGTCCTTAGACTACATATCGCAAATAGTAATAAACATTACTTTACAATAGATTGGTTCATAGATGTGGCAAGCCATAGTCGTTAGCCTTAAACACATTTGACATGATCAAACATCAACCAAGAATTCTCCAAATCACCCCTAAGCTACATTTGTTTCACTAAATGAATTCCATAGTTATCCCCTTTGACCAACATTTTGAAAAGATAAACCTTTTGCCCAGTCTATTGTCAAGAAAACAACTATCATGAATGTAGTCAGAAGGACTAAGGGCCTTGAACATCAAGATGGAATCAATAAAACCCATATTCCCAAGGCGATGTTTGATCGATGAAATGAGGTTATGGATGTTAGGGGGACACAAGGGAACATACTCTAACAAGGTTTCATTAAATTTATCACCCTTTAAAAGCTCAACAATACCTTGCCCATTCTCATTGAAAAGGAAACAAAACATAAATGTCTTATTCACAACTAAGGTCATTGTGGAGGACATAGCATTGGGCATGTGCAAAACTTCCTTTGCAACCATATTCTCCATTTCCTTGAACGGCTCCATGCACTTGCCATCATAAACAAGATGTGCATGTATGCCAAGGTGGATGGCTGCTCTAGAAAGATTGAACATAAAATGTACCACACAATACAAGCAATAGATGTTCATATGCACACAAAAGGGGGAAGAACCATAAACCTTGCATAATGATGCATGCAACAATTTAATCGGCAACAAGAACTTAAAATGAATCATCATTCTAGTTGACTTCATTACGAACATGTGTACAATTAAACACAAAACATCATTAGTAAAAATCAGCCAAAATGTAATCACTCCATTTGCAACTACATGTGACTTATAGTCATTTGTGATTAAGTTTGAGAGTATTTACAATGATAAGATCAAATTTCAACTATTTGGATCATTTTTACAACTATGATGCAACTATTGGAAATTTCATCCTATTTGTTGGATGAATTTTAAGTCTATTTTGATCCATTAATAGATTGATATGTCCCATTAATCGCAATAATCACCAAATTAGTCGCATCCTAAAAGTATTCTACGGAGACATAGGGGTGTATTTTTATGTATGTATTAATTTTTTATTTATGATGTGTTACATATATCATATATATATATATATATTGTGTGTATTAATTAAGGATATGTATTTATATTGTTTATATAATGAATCTTCAAATTGATATTTTATTCTAAAACTTCTTATTGGAATTTTTATTTATTTACTTGAGTTTGAAAAATCTATTTGAATATAAAAATTTATATTTCAATTCTGAAAACTACTCTTCCAATTCTTTAAAAACAAAATGTGAATTTGAAACTTGATATTTGATTCTGAAAATTGTTATTCAATTCCTTAAAACATTATTTGAGGTTGAATTTTTTTATATAAATTCAAAAAAGTTAGTTGATTTAATATTGATATTTGAATTCTAAATTATTATTTTTCATTTTGAAAATTAATATTTCAATTCTGAATTTTTTTAATTTAAATTTGAAAAACTTATTTGATTTGAAATTTCAATTCCAAATTATTATTTTGAATTCTCAAAATTAATATTTCAAGTCAGAAAAATATTAATTGACTCTAAAAATGGACATTTCAATTTTTGAAATATATATATATATATATATATATATTTATTTATTTATTTA
>Ga0209208_10000514_pt1 | contig 50749 bp, 47 predicted proteins | sample S1TSphfallax_3_FD_187694 | JGI IMG/M metagenome (GOLD analysis project Ga0209208, IMG submission 187694) | Host-associated microbial communities from peat moss isolated from Minnesota, USA - S1T2_Fd - Sphagnum fallax MG (SPAdes) (version 2) | ecosystem: Host-associated > Plants > Peat moss >... | reverse complement strand
GTTACTGGTCTACCTGGCATTTTTTCCCACGTTTTCGCGTACGAAGTACCGGCACTGTTGGCACGGAAATCAAGGGAACCCCTATCAGGGCGCTTTGGCGGCGATCCGAGGTCCACGGCGATGCGCCGCATGGCGAGTTCCCCAATCCCAGAGCTTCTCCGTCGGAATCGGCAGCACCATGAACCAATGCTCGAGGATCGCGAGCGCGAGCAAGCTCGCGGTCAACGAGTAGCCCGTGGCCTGGAAGGCGTCATCGACGGCGCAGAGCTTCTGCACCAGCAAGACCAGCACGACGGTCGAGCTCAAAATAGAAATCGGGAACAGGAGGTTCATGCGCCGCTTGTTGAAGAAGCTCTCGAGATAGGCGAGATGCGGTGGCAGAAACTGGCTGCCAGTGTTGGCGACGCCGAGGAACAGATTCAGCTTGGCGCTCAAGCGCATGCCCCACAACACCAGGAAGGTCCAGAGAGCAACATGATTGGCCGCATGCCGCGTCGCGACGAAGACCAAAGCGGCAGCACTCACGGTCGCCAATTCGTTGTAGATGATCGCGCCCGTCGCTTGGCGGAAATGCCGCCAACCGCCGCGCGCGCCACGATAAGGCTGCTTGCGCGGACCGGTGATGAAACCCATCAGGAAGCTCATTTCGAGCCAGCCCCAGAGCATGATCGCAGCGCTGAAAGCGACATAGGCGCCAGTCGGACTCGTATCCGCCGCGCTCTGGTAGAGCCAGTACACTGCGACCAGACCTAAAACGGTCGCGCCGATCATGCTGCGCCGGAAAGTTGTGGGCGCCAAGCCGTCGAGGAACAGGATGATGCCGGTGGTGAACCACCAGACCAGCATCGCAAAGCCCGCGGCCCAACCGATCGTGGTATTCATGGGTCAGCGGTCCCTCCCGCTCACCAAGCGGGCGCCATACGCACTTGCGCGGGCAGATCATGACGATGCACGGGCATCAAATAGAGCCGCCCGAACGTCGCGGCCGCAGCCACCGCCAGCCCGATGCGCTTCAGACCACCGACGACTCCCCCTTGCCGCTTCGCCGCATCGACGGCTCGGCTGATTTCGAGCAATCGCTCGAGGCCGGCATGAAACTTCGGATTGTCGATGTCCAGGGAGATCGGGAACACCTGTTTGGAGATGTCGGTCGTGATGCGGAAGACCTTGTGATCGTAATCGGTCGGATCCATGCCGAACGCGTCATACATGATCGGCCGAGCGTGGTCGCGCACATACATCGTCGCAAACACGGCGAGCAGAAAGAAACGGATCCAGAGTTTGTTGAGGCCGCGCAGGAGTTCCGGCTGGGCGCGCATGATCAGCGCGAACGCCTCGCCATGACGGAACTCGTCGTTGCACCACTCCTGGAACCAACGAAAGATCGGATGAAAGCGCTTGTCCGGATTCTTCTCCAGATGCCGGAAGATCGTGATGTAGCGGGCGTAGCCGATTTTCTCCGACAGATACGTTGCGTAGTAAATGAACTTCGGGCGGAAATGCGTGTATTTCTTGTCGCGTCGCAGGAAGCCCAAGTCGACCCCGAGGCCGAAATCCTTGAGCGCCTGGTTGATGAAGCCCGCGTGGCGCGCTTCGTCGCGCGCCATGTAGCCCATGAGGTTGCGCATATCCTGGTTCCTGGTGAGCTTGCGCTTGGTCTCGCTGTACAACACGCAGCCGGAGAATTCGGCGGTCACCGAGCTGATCAAGAAATCGAGGAATTCCTGATGCAGTGCCGGCGGCAACTGGCGGACCTCGGCGTCGAACTGAGCATTACGCTCGAAGTGATTGCGGTTCACGTCGAGTTCGAACTCGCTCATCATCTGGTCCCACTCGGCACGCACGGACGATACGTCGACGAGTTCCATGGCGGCATAGTCGGTCTTGTAGAAGCGCGGCGTCAGCAGCGTGTTGGCCTCGGCCTTGCGGGTCGCATCCGCCGCGGTCGCGATTTCGTCGATCACGATGTCGGTCATGATTTGTCCTTCGAGTGGATGCTCGCAACCAGGATGTCCGCAAACGCACCCGCATTGGTTGGCCCAAAGACTTCCAAATCCACGTGACGACCGGTCGAGGGGTCGTCGAGCGACAAGCGTCCATCGGCCCAACGCGTCAGTCGAAACGGTGGAACTTCGCCGACGTCCTCGGCGCGCCGGTCGCGCACCAGGCCGCGCATGACGCCGCGCACGAAACCGTTCGTCCCGGGCGCGAGCGTGTCGACGAGCCGGTTGTCGGAGCTCGAGTAGATCGCGATTGCGCCGTTCGGCCGGTCCTCGAACCGCAACTCGCTGACCTGAACCGGCGTGCTTGCGGGCGCCTCTTCGGGCTTATAGCCGCTGAGTCGTACGATGCCGACGAGAATCAAAGACCCGACCACGAGCGCGGAGCCACCGATCAGAGCGCTGCGCGGCAAAATCGTGTCGTGCTTGAGGACGTTCTTCGTGTAATTCGATTCGCTCATGGCCATGTGCTCCCGCGGCTCAAGCCGCCGCTGCGGTACGGGGACCGACCCCACTCGGAATTGCCGCCGGTTTGCTGCCGGTTCTTTGCACCGCCGCCCCGGTGACGCTCTGCACGGCATCGGCGAGGACCTGCGCCGCCACCGCGGCATCGCTCAGCGAGCGAAAGCTCGGTTGCGGACGTGTGATCTTGCTCGGTCGTAGGTGCGGCCAGGTGACGAGGTAACCCAGGCGCTGATCGGCGCGCAAGCGCAGAAAAATATCGCCCGTACCGTCGCGGCGCATGCGCAGATCTGCAGATTCGAGCAAGGTGAACGGAATGTTCACGGTCAGCGGCACGGCGATGCCGTGGCGCAGTAGAACACGCGCGCTCGTGATGCTGTAAATGGTCGTGCGCGCGCTCACATACCCCAAGGTCGCAAGCATGCCTGCGGCGATCGTCCCCAACCCGAGCAGCCACAGACAGGAGAGCGCGACGGTTGCGGGATCATGTCCCGCGCCGAAGCCGGCACCGATACGCCACAGCAGCAAGGCCGCGAAATAAAGCACGACCGCCCGAACGTGATAGGTGTTCAACGCCTGGGATTTCCAATCCGGAGAACCCTGCCACAGCAGGCGTTCGCCGGCAGGAAGATCCGCAGGCAGACCGGGGATTTTCTCAAACGCGAAATCATCATGATCATGGCTCATATCAGTGGCTCCGAGCGGGCGGGCGTCGCATAGAGCGTGCCGCCGCCGTAATAGGCGGTAATTTTTTCCTCTTCCAGCATGGTCACTCGGTCCGGATTCGCGAGCGTCGGGGCGGTCGCGAATTGCGAACCCAGGATCGATTTCACGTTGACGCGGCGGCTAGCCGGACTGAATCGCGAAAAGTGGATCGGCAAGAGCACGGTCCGACCCGTCGTCACCGCAACCTCGAGATAGCGGATCTGCGGTTCGGCGCGGTCGACCCAGACATCGCTGACCACGCCACCGATAACCCCGTCGGCGCCGACGACATCCATGCCGATCGGATCAGGATCCTCGCTCGCCACCTCGAAGCCGGGCGCTGCGCGCAGCGGCAGGATCAGCGGCGTGCCGTCAACCATGAGATCCGGGTGGTCGGCGCGCATCGCATAAGCGCCCGGTCCCACTGCATCGAGCAGGGGGTTGCCGGTCGGAATCAGCGGCGATCCGACTGCGGGACTGCTCGCTTTGGCGAGGATCGTGCGCGTATCACGCTCGGGTTTCGGCGCCAGTACGGTCTTGCCGCCGGGAAGCTTGTAGGTCTTCGGCTTCGGAATCGCCGGGAAGCCTTGGATCGGGTAGCGACCCGAGGCCGTACTCGACTCGAGCGGATAGCCTTCGCGCTTGTCTTCGCGATGTAGATAGAAAATCAGGCCCGCAAAGAAAATCCAAAACACATACAGCACGATCTGGGCCACGTCGAAATAGCCGGTAATAGCACCCATTACACAATCCCCCCAAGGATAGAAAAACTCACTGTGGTAACTCCGCCAATTTATATTCAGGACCCGAGGTCGTCACGGGGTTCGCGCCCGCGCGGCGGACCAGGGGTCCGATCGCGATCAGCGTCGCGAACAAGAAAAGAATTTCGATATTGTAGACGACGCTGTAGCCGGTCGCCGGGCCGTTCATGCCCACGCCCAAACTGCCGTGCGTCGCGAGACTCGTGATGCCGTCGCGCAGCGCTCCGCCCAGGGCGATCGCGAGGCCTGCGCTGCTTGCCTGCACTGCGCCCCAGGCGCCGAGTGCAAGGCCACTCTCGCCATTGCGCTCGCGGGCCATCGCGCCGGCGAGCGTGCCGACCGAGAAGAAACCGCCGCCGAAGCCGATCATGAGCACACCGAGTCGAAACAGCAGCGGCGATCCCATGGGTGCGGAGAAAATTACGGCCGCAAACGCCATCAAACCGATCACCGCGCCGTAGGCCGCGATCCGATAAGGATCGGCGCCATGGCCGAGAAAGCGCGCGGCGATACAGAAGGCCGCGAGCGTGCCGCCCGCCAGCATCGCGGTCAGCGAGGTCGTGGCCGCGACCGTGAGGTGCAGCACCTCACCGCCGTACGGCTCGAGAATGATGTCCTGCATGTTGAAGGCCGCCGTGCCGAGGCCCACGGTCACGAGAAAGCGGATCGCGCGGCTATGCTTGGTGAAGTCGCGCCAGGAATCGATGAATTTCGCCGACTTCGCCATCGCGAGGTCGCGGACCCGGTCGCGCGATTCCTGTTTCCATAGGGCCGCGAGATTCAGGACCATGGTCACCATGGCCGCGCCCTGAATGACCTGGATCAGGCGCAATTCGGTGAAATTGGCGAGCAGCCGGCCGAAGGCGAGGCCGGCCGCGACCATGCCCACCAAGAGCATCGTGTACATCAGCGCGATCACGCGCGGGCGTACTTCCGCGGGCGCCATGTCGGTCGCGAGCGCGAGGCCGGCCGTCTGCGTGGTCTGCAGGCCCGCGCCGACGAGCAGGAAGGCGAACGCCGACGCGACCTGGCCGATCCACATCGGACCATGGGTATCGCCCGAGAGGATCAACAACGCAAACGGCATGATCGCAAGTCCGCCGAACTGCAGCAGCGTGCCCATCCAGATGTAGGGCACGCGCCGCCAACCGAGCGCCGAAACGTGGTTGTCCGAGCGAAAGCCGATCAGCGCGCGAAACGGCGCGAACACCAGCGGCAGGCCGACCATCAAGGAGACCAACCAGGCGGGAACGCCCAGCTCGACGATCAAGACGCGATTGAGCGTGCCGATCAACAGCACCATCGCGATGCCGACCGATACTTGGAACAGGGACAGGCGCAGCAGGCGTCCCAGCGGCAGTTCGGTCGTCGCGGCATCGGCGAACGGCAGGAACTCCGTACCGATGCGCATCCATTTGCGTGACAGGCTTTCACCGATGCGACTCATAGGCGCGTGAGCTCCAGGGCTTGAGATTTATAAAAACCGCTTTTCACTCGACGAGTGCGGCCGATTCGCCAGCCTTGCAGCTGGGGTTCGCGCGCGATCAAGCGGCGAATTTCTTTCTCGGAAACCGGCTCGATCGCCGGCGCCCGATCCTTGCGCGGAAACAGACGGCCGGCGATCCACAGCAGCCACAGTGCCGGTGTCTTGGGCGCGAACGTGAAGACGATCGAATTGGTGGTGCGCGCCGCGAATCCCGACAGCACGCGCACGATGTCGCGCGCGTTGTAATGGATCAGCGAGTCCATTGCGACGACGTGGTTGAACTCGCCGAGGGCGGCGTCCGACATGTCGCCGGTGCGAAACTCGATGCTGCCACCCCCGAGCCGTGGCGGCGTGCGATCGCGGGCGAGATCGACGAGCGTCGGCGACAGGTCGATCGCGACCACGTGCGCACCTCGTTTGGCCGCTTCGACGCTGAACGCGCCGGTGCCGCAGCCGGCATCGAGCAGCCGCCGGTTCTCGAGGTTGGCGGGAAAATAGGAGAGCAGGGTGGCCCGCATCTCGTCGCGACCCGCGCGCACGGTCGCGCGAATGCGACCGACGGGCGCCGTCGAGGTGAGTCGCGCCCAAGCGTCGACCGCCGTGCGGTCGAAGTAGGTCTTCAGCTGACCGCGTCGTTGCTGATAGGAGAGCGAAGTAGCCATCAGTCGAAGCCCAGCAAGTCGAAGATTTCGCGGTCTTTGAGCGAGGCGGCAATCAGCGGATCGGTGCCGTCCCAAAGCGCTTGCGCGAGGCGCAGATACTCTGTTTGCACGGCCTCGAGTTCCGGCGAACTCTCCATCTCGAACAAGGTTGCCTTTTTCAGACGGCTGCGGCGAATGACGTCGAGATCGGGAAAGCGGGCCATGGTCTTCAGGCCCACCTTGTCGTTGAACTTGTCGATCTGATCGGTCGCCGCGCTGCGGTTCGCGATCACGCCGCCGAGCCGCACCGCGTAGTTCTTCGACTTCGCCTGGATCGCCGCGACGATGCGATTCATCGCGAAGATCGAGTCGAAGTCGTTGGCCGTGACGATCAAGGCGCGATCCGCGTGCTGCAGAGGGGCGGCGAAACCGCCGCAGACGACGTCGCCGAGCACGTCGAAGATCACGACGTCCGTATCCTCGAGCAGATGATGTTCCTTGAGGAGCTTGACCGTCTGGCCGACGACGTAGCCGCCGCAGCCGGTGCCGGCGGGCGGACCGCCGGCCTCGACGCACATCACGCCGTTGTAGCCCGGATAGACGAAGTCCTCGACCCGCAGTTCCTCGGAGTGAAAATCGACGGACTCGAGCACGTCGATGACCGTCGGCACGAGCGTCTTGGTCAAGGTGAACGTCGAGTCGTGCTTCGGATCGCAGCCGATCTGCAGCACGCGCTTGCCGAGCTTGGAGAAGGCCACGGACAGATTCGACGACGTCGTGCTCTTGCCTATGCCGCCTTTGCCGTAGACGGCGAATACCTTCGCGTTGCCGATCTTCAGGTTCGGGTCCAGCGGAACTTGTACGCTGCCTTCGCCGTCGGCGGGGCGGGCGGGACGGTGCTTTATCGACGCAACCGGTACGGCGGCGAGTGTCATGCGGCTACTCCTTCGTAAATGCCTTCCAGTCTGTCTTCGAGTTCTTCGCCCGCGGCCCGGAGCGCGGCCAGCGTCTTTTCATCGGGCTTCCAATAGTTGCGGTCCGAGGCCTCGAGCAGACGGTTTGCAACCTTCGCAGAGGCCGTCGGATTGAGCTTGGCCAAGCGGGCGCGCATCTCCGGATCGAGCATGAAAGTCTGCGTGATTTGCTGGTACACCCAAGGCTGCACCTCGCCCGTGGTCGCGGACCAACCCATGGTGTTGGTCAAATGCACTTCGATCTGTCGTACGCCCTCGTACCCATGCTCGAGCATGCCTTCGTACCACTTCGGGTTCAGCGTTCGCGTGCGGGTTTCGAGCGCCACCTGTTCCGAGAGCGTCCGAATCGCAGCCGTGCCACTGGTCTGGTCGGAGATGTAGACCGGCGTCGTCGCACCGCCCTTGGCGCGCTTGACGGCGCTGTTGATGCCACCCAGCGTGTCGAAATAGGTATCGACGGTCGTCACGCCGAGTTCGACGGAGTCGAGATTCTGGTAGGTCAGACTCACGTCGGCGAGCACGCTATTGAGCAGTTTCGCGTGCTGCACGGGCCGACCCGTGCGCCCGTACGCGAAGCTCTTGCGCCGCGTGTAGGTCTCGGCGAGTTCGTTCTCTTGATCCCACTGGCTGTTCTCGATCAAGTGATTGACGTTCGAACCGTAGGTGCCGTCGGCATTGCCGTAGACGCGCAGCGACGCGGTCTCAAGATCGCAGCCATGTTCCTGCATGTAGCGCAGCGCATGCTTGCGGATGAAGTTCTGGCTGTCCGGTTCGTCCGCGGACGCGGCCAGAAACGAGGCCTCGGCCAGCAGCTTGATCTGCAGCGGCAGCAGGTCGCGGAAAATGCCCGACAAAGTCACCATGACGTCGATGCGCGGCCGGCCGAGTTCGGCGAGCGGGATCAGGCTCGCGCCGGCGATGCGGCCATAGCTGTCGAAGCGGGGACGCGCGCCGATCAGGGACAAAGCCTGGCCGATCGGTGCGCCCTCGGTCTTGAGGTTATCCGTACCCCAGAGCACCAAGGCTACGGTCTCCGGGAAGCCATTCCCATCTGCGAGATGGCGATCGAGCAATTTCGCGGCCTGGCGTGCACCGTCCATGACTGCGAAGGCGCTCGGTATCTTGAACGGATCGAAACCATGCAGATTGCGACCCGTCGGCAGCACGGCCGGCGTGCGCACGACATCGCCGCCGGGCGCGGGGCGAATGAAGCGCCCATCCAGCGCCCGCAGGATCGCGTCGACCTCGGGATTCGCGCCCAGCAATTCGTTGCTACGGGCCATGTCGCGGAACAGCGTGAGATTATCCTCGGAATCCTCGAGCGCCGCGAGTGCGAGCGCCGCCTCGGGTGTTGCGCCTCCGACCAGGCTCTGCACCGCCTCGCGCGGCGGGTGCGCGCCGTGAGCACCCTCGGCCATGGCCATGAGGAAATCGACGCGCGCCGCCGCGGACACCGGCTTGCCGACGACGTGCAGGCCATGCGGGATCAAGGTGTATTCGAGTTCCAGCATCTGTGCACCGAGTTTGGCGATGATCGCCTCGGCATCCGCACCCCAGGCCGGTTCGACCTTGGCGAGGTTCAAGGCGGCTGCCTGCGATTGGATCAGGGCCGCGAGGGAGGCGAGATCGCTGCCACTGCCGTCGCTGCCGCCCTTAGTGAGTCCGCGCCAGCTTTCGAGCGATGACTTGAGGTCCACGAGACCGCGGTACAGGCCCGCATTGGCAACGGGCGGCGTCAGATAGCTGATCAAGGTTGCGCCGATGCGGCGCTTCGCAATCGTCCCCTCGGAGGGATTGTTCGAGGCGTAGAGGTAGATGTTCGGCATGTCGACGATCATCCGGTCCGGCCAGTCGGTCTCGGACATGCCGCTCTGCTTGCCCGGCATGAATTCGAGTGCTCCGTGGGTGCCGAAGTGCACGACGGCGTGGGCGCCGAAATCCTCGCGCAGGAAACGGTAGAACGCGGAGAAGGCATGCGTCGGCGCAAAACCCTTTTCGAACAGCAGGCGCATCGGATCGCCCTCGAAACCGAAGGCCGGCTGGATGCCGACGAACACATTGCCGAAGCGTTCGCCGAGCACGTGGATCGAAGCGCCGTCACTCTGCTGGCGGCCCGGCGCGGGACCCCACTGCGCCTCGATCTCGCGCAGATACTTTTCGCGGCGTACGTGATCGCTCGCCGGGAGTCGTTTGTGCACGTTCGCCATTGCGCCGAATTGCGCCGCGTTGCCGTTGATGATCCGGTCGCGCAGGACATCGACGTCGGCCGGCACGTCGACGCGATAGCCGGCGTTCTTCATCGCTTCGAGCGTGCGATACAGAGATTCGAACACGGACAGATAGGCGGCCGTGCCGGTGTTGCCCGCATTCGGCGGGAAGTTGAACAACACGATGCCCACCTTGCGCTCGGCGTGACTGGCGCGACGCATCGCGACGAGTTTGCTGACACGCGCGGCCAGCATGAGCGCGCGCTCGGGACAGGAGTGCATGTCGGCGGGTGCATCGGAAGCCTTGAACGTACAAGCATGATGGCAACCCGCGCAGGTCACGCCCGCGCCACCCGGTCGGCCGCCGAACACCATCGGGCCGGTCGCTCCATCGAGTTCGGGGATCGCGACCATGATCGTGCTCTCGACGGGCAGCAGGCCGCGCTCCGACTCGCCCCATTGACTCAAGGTCTGGAACTCGAGTGGATGGGCGGCAAGATAAGGCACGTCGAGTTTGGCAAGCGCATCCTCGGCCGCCTGCGAGTCGTTGTAGGCGGGTCCGCCGACCAACGAGAAGCCGGTCAGGGAAACCATCGCGTCGATCTGCGGCACGCCGTCGCGAACGAAGAACTTGTCGATCGCCGGGCGCGAATCGAGGCCCGACGCGAACGCCGGGATCACGCGCAGGCCTTTGGCTTCGAGCGCCGCGATGACGCCGTCGTAGTGGGCTGCATTGCCGGCGAGCAGATAAGATCGCAGCAGCAACACGCCGACCGTACCCTTGGGCCCCGGTGCGAACGGGATGTCGGCGACTTCCTCACTGTAACGGCCCTGCAAGCGCGGATGATAGACGCCGACTTCCGGATAGGCCACGGGCGGTGCGACCTTCGCGGCGGATTGCAGGCTCGCGCGCGGTCCGGCCGAATAGCGACTGACGAGATAGCGAACCATGTTGAGGATGTTGTCCTCGGACCCCGCAAGCCAGTATTGCAGGGACAGGAAATAGGCGCGCACGTCCTGCGCCGTGCCCGGGATGAAGCGCAGCATTTGCGGGATCCGGCGCAGCATTTTCATCTGTTCGGCACCGCCGGTAGCCGCCTTCTTCTTGCCGCTGCCGCGCAGGCGCTTCAGCAGTGCCATCGGTCCGCTCTGCGTGCCGTCCATTTGGAAGCGGCCGACGCGCGTCAGACGCACGACTTCGGCGGCCGACATCATGCAGAGCATGGCGTCGCAGTGCTCGCGCCGCGCCTTGAGCGCTTCGAGCAAGGGTTGCCAATGGTCTTCGAGAAACAGCATGGTGACGACGATGATGTCGCCGTGCGCGATCGCCTCGAGACAGTTTTGCAGCGCGCCGGGATCCGAGCCCCATTCATCGGCCGCATGGATTTCCAGTGACAAGCCCGGCCACTCTGTCGCGAGCGCCTGCTTCGCGCGCATCGTCGCCGTGGACAGATGACTGTCCATGGTCACGATCACGAAGCGAGTGCTCGTCGAATCAGCGGCTGTAGTGAGCTTTAGCATCGTATAGCGTCTCCACGGTGATCAGATCGACCGCGCGTTCGGCTGCGAAGCGCTCGGTATTTCGTCGCGCTTTGCCACGCACGAAAAATGGAATCTTCCCCAATTCCTTCTCGGCTTCCGGCGCCCAGACCCGAACGGCGGGTGCAGCGGAGGACTGCGCATCGGGTCGGGCCGTGGCCGTAGAACCCAGGTGCGATGCCGGAGCCGCGTCGTTGAACTCGAAATCGCCACGAAACATCGTCAATAAATGCTCTTCCAAACCCATCATCAGGGGATGGACCCAGGTGTCGAAGATCACGTTCGCACCTTCGAAACCCATCTGCGGTGAATAGCGTGCCGGGAAGTCTTGGACGTGGACGGGCGCCGAGATGACGGCGCAGGGAAGCCCAAGGCGCTTCGCGATATGCCGTTCCATTTGCGTGCCGAGCACGAGCTCGGGCTGCAGTTCGGCAACCTTGGCTTCGACCTGCAGATAATCGTCGGTGATCAGCGCTTCGATGCCGTAGATCTTGGCGGCTTCGCGCACCTCGCGCGCGAATTCGCGGCCGTAGGTGCCGAGCCCGACGACCGTGAAGCCGAGCTCTTGCGCCGCGATGCGCGCGGCCGCGATCGCATGCGTCGCATCGCCGAACACGAACACGCGCTTCCCGGTCAGGTAGGTCGAATCCACCGAATGCGAATACCAGCTGGAATGTGAAGGTGCACCGTGCAGCGCCGGCGTCGGATCCGTGCCTGCCAAGGCCGCGACTTCGGCAATGAACTCGCGCGTCGCGCCGAGGCCGATCGGAACCGTCTTGACCGCCGGCTGATCGAAGGTCCGCGCCAGCCACTGGGCGGCTTGAAATCCCGTCTCGGGATAGAGCACGATGTTGAAGTCCGCCTCGCCCAGGCGCGCGAGATCGGCGGGTGTGGCGCCGAGCGGGGCGATGACGCTCACGTCGACCTGCAGTTGTTCGAGGATCTGCGTCACCGCGCGGATGTCGTCGCGGTGGCGGAACCCCAAGGCGGTGGGCCCGAGAATATTGCAGCTCGCGCGCACACCGGGCTCGCGCGCCGGCCGCTTGAAACCCGGCGGCGGTGCGTCCGGCGAGGCCAAGGTCCGCACGATCTGATAGAACGTTTCCGCTGCGCCCCAATTTTCTTTTTTCTGGTACGACGGCAACTCGAGCGGCACGACGGGGATCGGCAGTTTGAGCGCCCGGGCCAAGCCGCCCGGGTCATCCTGGATCAGCTCGGCGGTGCAGGAGGCGCCGACCAGCATCGCTTTCGGCGCGAAGCGATCATAGGCTTCTTGTACCGCACGTTGGAACAAGCCCGCGGTATCGCCGCCGAGATCGCGTGCCTGAAACGTCGTATACGTCACCGGCGGCCGGCGCGGCAGCCGTTCGATCATCGTGAACAACAAGTCGGCGTAGGTATCTCCCTGCGGCGCATGCAGCACGTAGTGCACGTCGCGCATCGCGGTCGCGATACGCATCGCGCCGACATGCGGCGGTCCCTCGTAGGTCCAGACAGTCAGCTGCATACTTCAGGCCACCAATCGCGTGCGGCGAACCAGCGGCCTGGCGAACAACTCCGCGAGATCCGCGGCTTGGTTGAATCCTTGAATCGGCGTGAACACCAACTCGATCGACCATTTCGTCGTGAGTCCCTGGGCCTCCAGCGGATTCGCGAGGCCGAGGCCGCAGACGACCAGGTCCGGCCGCGCGGCATGACAGCGATCCAGCTGATTCTCCACATGCTGCCCTTCGACGAGCTGCGTGCCCGCGGGCAGCAAGCCCAACTCCGCGGCCAGATGCGCGCGGTGCAAGAACGGGGTGCCGACTTCGACCAATTGCATGCCCAATTCGGTAGCGAGAAAACGGGCGAGCGGAATCTCGAGTTGCGAATCCGGGAAAAAGAAAATGCGCTTGCCGCAGAGCTGTTCGCGATACCGCGCCAAGGAACGCTGCGAGCGTTCATAGGCCGGTTGCGTGACGCGCGTAAACAGCGCCGCCTCGACTCCCCAGGCGCTCGCGGCCGCCTCGAGCCAAGCGCGGCTGCCGTCGGCGCCGAGCGGGAAGGGCGCCGGCAGGTGTTTGGCGCCACGTTCTTCGAGGGCCCGGGCCGTGTCGGCGAGAAACGGCTGGGCGAGCAGGAACCGGGTCTGCGGACCAACGGCCGGCAGCTCGGTGGAACGGCGCGGCGGGAAGAACTGCACGTTGCGTATCCCGAGTCCGGTAAAAAGCGTGCTCATCTGATCTTCGACGACGTCGGCGAGCGCGCCGACGACGAGCAGGTTTGCGGCCGCGCCTTGCGGCTGCGTCGGCAAGCTCGGTACCAGCGAGGCGAGGCAGGCATCTTCGCCTTGCGTGAACGTCGTCTCGATGCCGCTGCCGGAATAGTTGAGCACCCGCACTTGCGGCGAAAATCGGCCCGACAAGCGCAGCGCGGCGCGCGACAAATCCAGTTTGATGACTTCCGAGGGGCAGGAGCCGACCAGAAACAGCAACTTGATGTCGGGACGGCGGGCGAGCAGCTGGGTCACGACCCGGTCCAGCTCCTCGTTCGCATCGGCAAGACCTGCGAGGTCGCGCTCATCGATGATGGCCGTCGCGAAACGCGGTTCGGCGAAGATCATGACGCCCGCGGCGGACTGAATCAGGTGCGCGCAGGTTCTGGACCCCACGACCAGGAAAAACGCATCCTGGATCTTGCGATGCAGCCAGATGATACCGGTCAGGCCGCAGAAGACTTCGCGCTGGCCGCGTTCCGCGGCGAAGCGCAGATCGTCGCGCATCAGCGGCTTTGCCGGGATGCAGACCTCGCCCAAAGTGTTCGGTCCCGCGCTCACGTGGCGGATCCCGCGATACCGGCCGGATTCAACGCATGCGCCGCTGCATTCTCGCCTGCTGCAGTACGGTTGCCTTCGCGGCGCGCGGCGCGCAGCTTGAGCAAAAACTGCGTTGCGTTAATAAGGTATGCGGAATAGGCTAGCAGCGCGATGTACATCTGATAACGGGCATGCAACGAGCCGAATAAGAGCGCGCCGATATACGCCGTATGGATAGCCAACACGAACATGCTGACGACGTCTTCCCAGAAGAACGCGGCCGCGAATAAGTACTTCCCGAAGACTGCACGTTCCCATATGCAACCGGTGATCATGATCGTGTATAAAACGAGCGTTTTGAGCAGCACGGACGCGGTTGCGGCCCAGTACCCGTTGCCCGTCACCAAGAAGCGCACCACGAGAGCGGCGCTGACGAGGAACACCAGGAACTGGATCGGAGCGAGTACGCCTTGGACCAAGGTCCAGGGGGTCGCATCGCGTCGTCGTCGCTCTTCGGGAGTGTATAGACCCATGGATTTCAAGCTTTGTGGCAAAGACCTGGCAACCGCATATGCGAACCCTAGTCTCCTTCGGTCCTATCTGTCAACAAAACTATACGTAAAGGAAACTTGACAACTAAGCTCGGAGTTGAGAAGGTTTGACTCGCGTCGGCTTGACCCTTGTGTTTGCAGAGGTGTGGGACGAAAAACGAGCATTCATCAACGACCCCCTCATCAAGAAGGGGCTGGCGCAACACGCGGGACCTAAGAACCGCGTTCATTGGAGGGACGGGACCAATGGGTAATGGAGATTTATCGAAAGAGTGGAGCGGCGAAGGGAACCAAGACGAGCGGGGTTGTGAGTTCGTGGATGACTCCGGGTCATTCAAAGCGACTCCGACGGTCTTGACAGAATCCCAACTCCGCATGGCGCGGTTGATCCGCACGATAGAAGGGGAAATTGTGCCGAGATTGGTGCTGTCACGCCGCGAAGCGACGCCGGTGGACGTGGTGCGCGTGCGCGAGAGCCGTGGTCCGGACGGCTCGGACGTCGCGGAATTGGTCCGCTTGCTACTCCATCACGACGTCAGCGTCGCGTCGGCCTATGTCGATACGGTGCGCCAGCGCGGCGCCTCGCTCGAAATGGTCTGTCTCGATCTGCTCGCGCCGGCGGCCCGCGAACTCGGCAACCGCTGGGAAGAGGACGAGTGCGATTTCATGCAGGTCACGGTCGGGCTGTGTCGGCTGCACCAGTTGTTGCGCGAATTGAGCCCCGAGTTCGGTGTCGACGAGAGCGAGCGCACCGGTGACCGGCGCATCATGCTCGCCACCTGTCCCGGCGATCAACATACGTTCGGTATTGCGCTGGTCGCGCAATTCCTGCGGCGCGCCGGTTGGGATGTCTGGCATGAATTCCTGGCCTCGAGCGCCGAGATCCTCGATGTCTGCAGCCAGCATTGGTTCTCGGTCGTGGGGTTGTCGGTCGCGACCGAAACGCGGATCGATGTCCTGAAGGAGACGATCCGTGCGATCCGACGCGCATCGCGCAACCGCGGCGTCGGCATCATGGTCGGCGGTCCCATCCTGATCGACCGGCCGGAATTGGCGGCCCTCGTCGGTGCCGATGCCACGGCGGTCGACGGACAACAGGCAGTTTCGCGCGCGGAACAGATCTATACGTCTTTGGGCGCCACGCATTGAGCGCGGTGCGATCATCATCGATTTTGGACGAATGGTCGCGGCTTCCATATTTCAAGAGGTCTTGTGAAGCAGTTTAGTGGTGCCAAAAAATGGTTCCGTAATCTCGACAGCGAGACGGCCGGAAAGCTGATCACGATCGCCTCGGACGTCGCCCTCGTTGTCTCGGGTGGCGAGAAAGGAGTTATTCGCGACGTGTCGTTCGGCAGCGATGAGCTGGCTGTCGAAGTGGCCGCGGACTGGATCGGCAAGACCTGGGTCGATACGGTCACCGTCGAGAGCCGCCACAAGGTCGAGGCGCTGCTGCGCGACGCCAAGGGTCCCGGCATGCCACGCTGGCGCATGGTCAATCATCGCGGCGAGAATGGCGTCGAACTGCCGGTCCTGTACGCCGCTTTGAAGGTGGACGATGGCGGCCAGGTCGTCGCCTTCGGCCGCAGCATGCGGCCGATGGCCACTCTGCAGCAGCAGCTGGTGAGCGCCCAACAGTCGATGGAACGCGAATATTTGAAGCTGCGCCAGGCCGAGGCGCGGCACCGGCTGCTGTTCCAAGTCTCCGCCGAGGCCGTGTTGATCGTCGATGCGACCTCGCGCAAGATTCTCGAAGCGAACCCGGCGGCCGGTGGTCTGCTCGGGGAAGGCAGCAAACGCCTCGTCGGGCGAATTTTCCCCGACGGCTTCGACGAGCTCAGCAATCAAGCCCTGCAAGGTTTGCTCGGCGCGGTCAAGGCCACGGGCCGCACCGACACGGTCGACGTGCGGTCCGCCGACGGTCTGCGCGAATTTTCTGCCGCCGCGTCCTTGTTTCGCGAGGAACGCACCTCGTATTTCCTGATTCGCTTGTCCGCGCTCGACGGCAACAGCGGCGGCACGGAAATTCCGAAACAGAAATCGAAAGTGCTCGAAATCGTCGCGAGCGCCCCCGAGGGCTTCGTCGTGACCAATCTGGATGGCCGGATTCTGTTCGCGAATCGCGCCTTTCTCGATCTGGCGCAGCTCGCGACCGAGGAGCAGGCGCGCAATGAATCCCTGGAACGCTGGTTGGGACGGCCCGGCGTCGATTTCAACCTGCTGACCGCGCAACTGCGCGAGCATGGCTCCTTGCGCCTGTTCGCGACGCAACTGCGCGGTGAGTTCGGCTCGAGTGTGGACGTCGAAATCTGTGCCGTCTCGGTCGTCGATGGCGAGGATCCCTGTCTCGGTTTCACGATCCGCGACGTCGGCCAGCGCGTGACTTTCGATCGCCAGATCAGCCGCGACAAGCCGCGCTCGGTCGCGCAATTGACCGAACTCGTCGGCCGCGTGCCGCTCAAGGACCTCGTGCGTGAGTCGACCGATATGATCGAAAAGCTGTGCATCGAAGCGGCGCTCGAAATCACGGGCGACAATCGGGCGTCGGCCGCGGAAATTCTCGGGCTCAGCCGGCAGAGCCTTTACGCCAAGCTGCGGCGCTACGGACTCGGCGAACTCGCCTCGGCCGACAGCGAACAGTTCGAATAACCCACCGCCAGGTCAGCAACATGTCCCGTCCCGCATCCCAGGCCATGGTCGCTGAATTCCCGACGCCGGGCGTCGTACTCGAATTATTGAAACCGATCACCTGGTTTCCGCCGATGTGGGCGTTCGGCTGCGGCGTCGTTTCCGCGGGAACCGGTTTTCGAGGCCGCTGGCCCTCGATCGCCATGGGGATCGTGTTGTGCGGACCGCTGCTCTGTGCGACCAGTCAGGCCGTCAACGATTGGTTCGACCGCCACGTCGATGCGATCAACGAGCCGAATCGTCCGATCCCTTCGGGTCGCATGCCCGGACGCTGGGGCTTGTACGTCGCAATCTTGTGGACGGCGCTGTCCCTGCTCGGCGCCGCGAGCCTCGGCAGCTGGGTGTTCTGGGCCGCGAGCGTCGGACTCTTGCTCGCCTGGGCCTATAGCGCGCCGCCGATCCGTCTGAAACAGAATGGCTGGTGGGGCAACGCGGCTTGCGCAGTGTGCTATGAGGGCTTCGCCTGGGTCACGGGAGCCGCGGTCATGGTCGGCGGCAGCACGCCCGCGCCCAAAACTTTGGCGCTTGCCGCCCTCTACAGTCTCGGTGCGCACGGCATCATGACATTGAACGACTTCAAATCGATCGAGGGCGATCGCAGCCTCGGGGTTGCCTCCTTGCCCGCGCAAATGGGCCCCGAACTCGCCGGCGAAGTCGCCTGCATCCTGATGGCCTTTGCGCAGGTCCTGGTCGTGGCGCTGCTCGCGCTCTGGGGACTGCCCTTGTTCGCCGTGCTCGTGGCCATATTCCTGGGCGTGCAATTGCTGCTGATGCGGCGGCTGCTGACCAAGCCGCGCGAACTCGCGCCCTGGTACCAGGCCACTGGCGTCACGCTGTACGTGCTCGGCATGCTGGTGAGCGCGATCGGCTTGCGGTATATCGCTTCATGAGAAGGGTCGTCCCATGAGTTGCGGCGTGCTCGGATCGGCGGCCGATCGCCGGCCTTTGCCCTGGTTCACCATTTGCCGCCTCGGGCTCGTCCAAGCCGCCTTGGGCGCGATCGTGGTGTTGGTCACCTCGACACTGAATCGCGTCATGGTGGTCGAATATGCCCTGCCTGCGACGCTGCCGGGTGCGCTGGTTTCGCTGCACTATGCGATCCAAATCATCCGGCCCCGCTTCGGTCACGGCTCCGATGTCGGCGGGCGGCGCACACCCTGGATCGTCGGCGGATTGCTGGTGCTGTTCGGTGGTGCCATCGCCTGTGCCGTCGCCGCACCGCTGATTGCCTGCGAGCCGGCAATCGGTTTGCCGCTTGCGATCGCGGCCTATGTTCTCGTTGGACTCGGTGTCGGCGCGGCCGGTACTTCTCTGCTGGTGCTCCTGGCGCAACGCGTCGACGCGAGCCGGCGCGCGGCCGCGGCAACGATCATGTGGGTGCTGATGATTTTCGGCTTCGCCGTGACCTCGACTCTGGTCGGGCGTTTCCTCGATCCCTATTCGCCGCGACGCTTGGTTGAAGTCACCGCGACGGCGGCGGCGATCGCCCTAGGGTTTGCGCTGCTGGCGATCTGGCGCGTCGAGCGGGGCGCGCCTGCGTCGGGCGCCGCGGTCGCGGACCAACCCCGGGCGTCTGCTGCTCCGTCCTTCGGCGCGGCACTGCGCGAGGTCTGGCAGGAACCGCGCGCACGTGCGTTCACGCTGTTCGTATTCATCTCGATGCTCGCGTACAGCGCGCAGGAGTTGCTGCTCGAACCGTTCGCGGGTCTCGTGTTCGGGCTCACGGTGGGCTCCTCGGCCAAGCTCTCCGGCTTGGAACATTCCGGGGTGCTGATCGGCATGATCAGTGTGGGCCTCGCGTGCAGCGGCCCGTTGCGTTTCGGTTCTCTGCGCGCGTGGACACTGGGCGGCTGCCTCGCATCGGCGCTCGCGCTGCTCGCGCTGGCCGCCGCCGACTGGATCGGTCCCGCATGGCCGCTGCGCGCCACTGTTTTTGCCTTAGGCCTCGGCAACGGCATCTTCGCAGTCGCGGCGATTGGCTCGATGATGGAACTCGCCCACGAAGGCCGTGCCGGCCGCGCTGGGGTTCGCATGGGTCTGTGGGGTGCGGCGCAGGCCCTGGCATTTGGTCTCGGCGGCCTGTTCGGGACCTCGATCGTCGACCTCGTGCGTATGCTGTTCGGCTCGCCGGTGCTGGCCTTCGGCGTCGTCTTCAGCGCCGAGGCGGCGCTGTTCATCCTGGCCGCGGTCTATGCGGCGCAGATCAACTCCCTGTCACAACGCGGTGCACCCGCGAACTCAACGGCGGTACCCATATGAGCAATACCCTGCAGACATTCGATGTGGTGGTGGTCGGTGGCGGTCCTTCGGGCGCGACGGCGGCCACGGATTTGGCCCGTCAGGGTCTCTCGGTCATGTTGCTCGACCGCGCCGGTCGCATCAAGCCCTGTGGTGGCGCCATACCGCCCAAGGCGATGGAGGAGTTCGACATACCCGAATCCATGCTGGTCGCCAAGGTGAACTCGGCACGCATGGTCTCGCCGAAGGATCTCGCCGTCGATATGCCTATCGATGGCGGCTATGTCGGCATCGTCGATCGCGAAACTTTCGATGAATGGTTGCGCCAGCGCGCGGCCTCGGTCGGCGCGGACTTGCGCCGCGGCACCTTCGAGCGTATCGACCGCGACGCCGATGGCGTTGCGATCGTGCATTATCGGACGAGCGCCGACGCAGCGGACGCGGGCGTGCACGTCGCGGTACGCGCGAAGTCCATCATCGGTGCCGATGGCGCCATGTCGCAGGTCGCGAAGCAATGCGTGCCCGGCGCGGACAAGATTCGCTATGTCGCCGCCTATCATGAGATCGTGCGCTCACCGCGAGCGGCGGACGCGGGCGCGAACCAGAAGTACAGCGCAACGCGCTGCGACGTTTACTATCAGGGCAAGCTCTCGCCCGATTTTTATGCCTGGATCTTCCCGCACGGGGATACCGCGAGCGTCGGCGTCGGCAGCGCCAACAAGGGCTTCTCGCTGCGCAGCGCCGTGGGCGCGCTGCGGCAGATCACGGACTTGCACGGCATGGAAACGATCCGCCGTGAGGGTGCTCCGATCCCGATGAAGCCCCTGCCACGCTGGGACAACGGCCGCGACGTCGTGCTCGCCGGAGACGCGGCCGGTGTCGTCGCACCGGCTTCGGGCGAGGGGATTTACTATGCGATGGCGGGCGGCCGCTTCGCCGGTGTCGCAGTCACGCAGTTTCTCGCCAGCGGCAAGCCCCAAGCCCTGCGCAGCGCGCGGCGCAGCTTCATGAAAGCCCATGGCAAGGTCTTCTTCGTGCTCGGCATCATGCAGCGGTTCTGGTACTCGAGCGACAAGCGGCGTGAGCGCTTCGTGAGCATCTGTCGCGATCCCGACGTGCAGCATCTGACCTGGCAGGCGTACATGCACAAAAAGCTGGTGCGCGCAAAACCGTTTGCGCACATGCGGATCTTCCTCAAGGACATGAGTCACCTGCTGGGTCTAGCCCGCGCATGATGACCGACGCATGGCGGTGATCGCGGGGTCGCGCTGGAAGCCGATCGGGGCCGCGGCTTTGTCGGCAACCGCCGTGGGCACTTTGGGTGCCCTGACGACGGAATTGGGAACTTGGTACTACGCACTGCGCAAGCCGGCCTGGCAACCGCCGGACTGGCTGTTCGGGCCGGCGTGGACCCTGATCTTTGCGCTCGCCGCGCTGGCCGGCGTGCTCTATTGGCGCGTCGAGTACAAGCGCGAAGCGCGCCTGCAAATACTTGCAGCCTTCGCACTCAATGCCTTTCTCAATACCTTTTGGAGCCTGCTGTTCTTTCGACTCAAACGGCCCGATCTGGCACTCGATGAGGTCGGCTTTCTCTGGTTGTCGATCGTCTTGTTGATCGTGCTGCTGGCACGCCGGTCGAGGACCGCCGCCTGGCTGCTCGTTCCTTATCTACTCTGGGTGAGCTTCGCTTCCTTCCTCAATTGGACCATCGTGCAGTTGAACGCACCGTTCCCGTAGCATGGGCGCGCTGTTCGCGAATGGTCGAATCATCGACTGCATCTTGTTGCTGGTACTTGTCGAGGTGATGGTATTGATTCTCATTCGCAAGAAGACGGGGCGCGGGCTTCGGCCCGTCGATCTGATCCTGAGCTTGCTCGCCGGCGTGGCCTTGCTGTTCGCGTTGCGCGCCGCCCTGCTGGGGCTTGCCTGGCCGATTGTCGCGTTGTTCTTGTTCTTGTCGCTGCTTGCTCATCTGACGGATCTCGGCCGCCGCTGGTGGACCGCCGCGTGAACAGGTCATGCTTAAATAATTTTTATTTAGAACATTTCGGCATCTGAACACGCCAGAATAAACACGTGGACGACAAAATACTCCCGCTCTTCTTTTACCGACAGGATCAAACCGATGGACAAGAAATTCTCACGACGAGCAATCGTTAAGGGTGGCCTCATGGCCGGCGCCATGATTCCGGCTCTCGGACTCATGACCGAAGCGGCACGGGCGGCTGATTTGACGCCGCTGGATCCGAATGATCCCGTCGCCAAGTCACTGGGCTTCGTCAATGACAGCTCCAAGGTCGACGCGGCCGCGAACCCGACGCACAATGCGACGCAGAAGTGCGGCACTTGCGCGCAGTTCGGCGGCAAGCCCGGCGATGCACGCGGCCCCTGCAACGTGTTCGTCGGCCACACGGTACCCATGGGCGGCTGGTGCAAAGTCTGGGCCAAGAAGCCCGGCACCTGAGAGCCAAGGCGAGCCGCGTCGGCGGCTCGCCGTTTTCAATGCGTATCCGGCTTAGCCGGAGCCGCCTGGCGTGGCGGCTGGGAATGCTGAACCGGATGTCCCGCCGGGTCGATGACTCTGACTTTCGCCGGTTCCCGACTCGACTTCAAGGCCGACTGCACCTCGTCTCGCTGTGGCGTCGCGCTGCTTGGTGCTCCGGGTGCAGATGGGACCCGGGTAATCAACGGGCGTGCGAAGACCGCCTTTGCCGCGAGGCTACGGGAGCTAGTGGGCTGGGCGCCGGACTGTGCTTTGAGCGCACCGCTGCCGGACGGTGGCGCCGGCACTGCGGTGTTCGCCGGCAGCCTGAGGCCGCGGGTGTCGAGATGCGCGATGCGGCGGAGTAGGGGCCGCCCAGCCGCAAAGCCCGTGACCGGCAGGAGCGCGACCGCGCCGGGAACCTGCCAGTTGCTAACGGATTCTCCCGCTCGATTACGCGTGGCCGCTGCGTTGAGCGCAGCGGAATAGGCGGCGCTCGCGCGATAGGGTGGCCGATACACTTCGCCGGCCCCGAGCGGAACCCAGGCTACGTTCCCATGGGCATCGATCCAATCGACCAGCGCCGGTGCATACACCGGCCGGACCGCAAGATCGCCCGGTGACCATGCCCAGGTGCTACCCAGGGCAATCCAGCGTCCATAATGAAACGGCGCGAAGCCCCAGGGCGCAGCGTCCTGCCAGGTCCAGCCCCAAGGGTTGATCCAAAGCCAGCGGCCCACCTGATACGGCATCCAAGCCGTCGGCACCTGCGGAACCCAGACCGGACCGAAGTCGACCGTCTCCTGCCAGGTGCCGTAGTCGTCGTTGAGGTCCTCGTATCCCGTCGCTTCGGGCGGCGCGCGGTCCGCGGCATAGAGCGGGTCGTCATGGGCGTCGCGCAGCGTCGCCCACGTATCGAAGGCGTCGGCGGCGCTCAAGTCGGCAAAGCTGACCGTGAGGTCGAGGTCGCCGACGAAGCTGCCCTGCTGTTGTGCCTCGAGCCGATAGTCTTGGGTACGACCGGTCACCTGCGCCGCTCCGTCGATCACACCGACCGTGACGATCTGCTTCGGCGTGTCGACGTCGATGCGGTACTCGCCCGGCGTCAACACCGTCACGGCGACGCTGGGCGTGTCGATCTCGACCGTTTCATTGCTGCCCAGTACGCGCACACGCAGGTTCAGTGAGCCGGAAGACAAGCCGAGCCGTTCGCCGCTGTCGCCGAGATCGAGAAACTCCAGGGATGTTTGCGCGGCAAGCCGGATCGCAGTCGAACCGACGTGCAGTTCCGCACGCGATGCGCCGTCGATCATGAGTTTGTCGCCGGTCGTCAGCGGGCGATTGAGCAGATCCGTGAGCCAGTCGCCTGCATCCGCGGCCTGTATCGCGCCGCTGCCCTCGAGCAAATTGACGCGCGCGACGCGCGCGGGTGGGTCGCCCTCGTTGGCGACGCTGAGCAAGGGGGCAAGCAGCGCAAGAATCAGCGCGAGGACGGGGCCGGTGATTCCGTCGCTGATCGGTTTGTTGTTCACCCGGACCAATATAGCGCAGCAGCGGCTAGAATGGCGCGCATGCCATGGCTGGAACCTGTGTTTCTCAGTGCGACGCATGCGAGTCTCGAGCCCTTGCAGGCGGAGCACCGCGATGCGCTCTGCGCCGCCGTCGAGGACGGGGAATTGTGGAATCGATGGTACACGAGCATCCCGCGCCCGGAGGGTATGGGTGCCGAGATCGAGCGCCGCTTGCAACTGCAGGCCCAGGGCTCGATGTTGCCGTTCGTGATCCGCGAACGGCGCAGCGGGCAGATCGCCGGCCTGACGAGCTACATGCACGTCGATGCCGTCAATCGGCGTCTCGAGATCGGCTCGACCTGGTATCGGCACAGCGTACAGCGCACGCCGCTCAACACCGAAAGCAAGTTGCTGCTGCTGCGTCACGCCTTCGAAACCCTGGACTGTATCGCGGTCGAGTTCCGTACGCATTTTTTCAATCAACAGAGCCGGCATGCGATCGAACGGCTCGGCGCCAAGCTCGACGGCATCTTGCGCTCGCACCAGCGCCTGGCGGACGGATCCTTGCGCGACACCTGCGTTTACAGCATCGTCGCCGCCGAGTGGCCCGCGGTAAAGGCGCACTTGAGCTGGCAGCTCGCGCGGCCGCGCGTCTGAGCCGCAGGATTGGTGCGTGGCGAGGAAATCCATCCCCGAGGCCGTGCGCGAAGCCATGCTGGGTCTGCCCGAAGCGACTGAGGTATGCTCGCACGGGATGCCGGAGTTTCGTGTCCGTGGCAAAGCCTTCGCCGACTATGTCGTCAATCACCACGGAGACGGTCGGGTCGCACTGTGGCTGAAGGCGGATGCAGAGACCCAGGCGAGACTCACCGCCGCGGACCCTGCCAGCTTCTTCGTTCCTCCCTACGTCGGCACGCGCGGCTGGGTCGGATTGCGTCTCGACCGGGGAATTGCCTGGTCTGAGGTGTTGCACAGGATCCGTGCGGCTTACCTCGCCGCGGCGCCGCCCGAACTGACCGCGCATCTGCCGGCCAAAATCTCGGGTGGCGCGCCGACACACGCGCTCAGCGCGGAGCAGATCGATCCTCTGCAGGCGCCGGCCAACCGCCGCCTGGTCTCGCGGGTTCGCAATCTCTGTGCTGCGCTGCCCGAGTCGCGCGAGGCGGTGCAGTTCGGCTACCCCGTCTGGCAGACGGGAAAGAAAACCTTTGCTTGGATACGGCGCGAGTCCGGGCGGGTCAACTTGTGTACCTGGGTCGGGGTCGAGCGCCAGGGTTTGATGCTCGCCGATCCGCGCTTCTCCCTCCCTTCATACCTCGGTCCGAATGGCTGGATCGCACTCGACCTGGCCGCGGCGTCCGACCCGCAGGAATTGACCGTGCTGCTGGAGACGAGTTTTCGTCATTTCGCACTCAAGCGGCTGCTGCGACTGTTACCGTGACCTGCGCGTGTGCGTTTGCGTTGCGCAGGGCTGGATGGCGTTGCAACACCCGCTCCGATATCCTAGAACGCCGGGATTATGGTAATTTCCGACCAGGCGGCGAAAGATCGCGCATGCGGGAGAGTCCAATGTCGATAGGAAGAATTCTGCTCACCCTGCTTCTGTCCTCGTTTGCCTACGGTGCCGCTGTAGCGGCCGACGTGGCTGATTCGCGCGGAGCGGCCCGGATCTTGAGCGAGCCAGCGTCGCACTTGACCTGCTGGTACGACGAGAGCGGCGTCTATACCGGCTATGCGCCGGCACCGGAGGGCGCCAAGGCCGGCACGAAGACGCAGGCCGCCGCCAGCGGCGCGCATGCCTGGAGCTACACCGTGGCCGGCACTGACCCGGCCGCATGTCCGGCCAGATTGCCGGTCAGTACGTTCACCGAACAATAGCGGGCTGCTCGCGGAGCGCCGCGACCGCCGCGTGACGCTCATGGGCGAATCTTCGAGCGCGGCAGATCATCTCAAGGCCGCAGATCCCGCCGCACCGGTGTTCATCTCGTATGCGTCCGTCGATACGACGGTCGCCAACCGCGTTTGCGAGTTGCTCGAGAGCCGCGGCGTCGCCTGCTGGATCGCGCCGCGCAATGTCAGGCCCGGCGATCTTTATGCGGACGCCATCGTCCAGGCCATCAATGCCTGCCGGATGTTGATCGTGATCCTCTCCGAAAGCGCCGTCGCGTCCGGGCATGTGTTGCGGGAAGTCGAGCGGGCGAGCGCGAAGAATCGACCGTTGATCTCGCTGCGGATTGCGCCGCTCACTTTGCCGCCGGCACTCGAATACTTCTTGAGCGCCTCTCACTGGCTGGACGCCGCCGACGGCCGCGTCGAGCGCGCGCTGCCGCAGCTCCTCGAGGCCGTACAAGGCCATCTGCTCTTCGCCGCGGGCGGCGACGCCGCGACGACTCCGCCGAGCGCAGCGAGCACGCCGCCAGCCGCGACGTTGCGCAATGCTCCCTGGGGCAGGCGAGCGCTCATGGTCGGTGGGCTCGCATCGCTGGCGACGGTTGGCTTCCTGCTCGCCGACAAAGTACGCACTCCGCCGCCTGCGGTTGCCACGCTCGCGCCGAGGTCCGCGCCGGACACGTTCGCGCCCGCCCCGCATTCCCTGGCCGTGCTGCCATTCGTGAATCTGAGCGGCGATAGTCGGGATGAATACTTTTCCGACGGCCTGTCGGTCGAACTACTCGATTCGCTCGCACGGATCCGCGATCTGCAGGTGGTCGCGCGCACCTCGTCCTTTGCCTTCAAGAACAAGTCGCTGGAAGTCACCGACATCGCACGCCGGCTCAATGTCGGGGCGGTCCTCGAGGGCAGTGTTCGCAAAGTCGGCAAACACGTGCGCATCGCCGCAGACCTCGTCAATGCGCGCACCGGCTTTCGCCTCTGGTCGGATTCCTTCGACCGCGATCTCACCGATATCTTGAGCATGCAGACGGAGATCGCCACGGCGGTCACGACCGCGTTGCAGGCGACCCTGTTCGCCGACACCGCGAGCTTGCTCGAATTGGGCGGTACGAAGAACAGCCTAGCGTTCGACGCGTATCTGCGTGGTGAGCGTCTCGTCGGCTCGCCGCTCGACGAGGCGGGCACGCGCGTGCAGTTCGCCGCGTACGATGAGGCGATCCGGCTCGATCCGCGATTCGCGAAGGCCTATGTCGCAAGAGCGCTCGCCGAAGTCATTTTCGCGACCAACGGCGCCGCCATTGCCGACGCACGCGCGAGCTTCGCACGGGCGCGCGATGCGGCGCGGCGCGCCGTGGCACTCGCCCCGGACTTGGGCGAGGCGCATTCGGCGCTGGGATTCGTACTCGACGCCGGATTCCAGGACTACGCGGGTGCGGCGGCCGAGCACGAGCGTGCCCTCCTGCTATCGCCCGGAAATTCGCGCGTATTGCTGATGTCGGCGCGTTTCTTGTCGGAGATCGGCCGCAGCGATACCGCCGTCAGCAACGCGCAGCGCGCGGTGGTTCTCGATCCGATCAACGCCGGCGCGTATCGCGTGCTCGGCCTGGTGCTGCTCTATACGCACCACTACGCCGATGCCATCACGGCCTACGACCGAGCGCTCAGCATCAACCCGCAAGCCGTGCAGGTCACAGCGAACCGTGGACTCGCGTTGCTGGCGCTGGGCCAGTCGACGGCGGCCCGGGACTCCTGCGCGACGCCGCCGCTCGATTGGTTGAGCCATCTGTGTCTCGCGATCGTCTGGCGCCGGCTGGCGCGCGAGACCGACGCGCAGCAGGAGCTGGCGGCGCTACGCGCCTCCGCCGCCGACGAGACCGATCTGGCATACCAATATGCCCAGGTCTATGCGCAATGGGGCGACAGCGGCGCGGCTCTGAAGTGGCTGGAGACGGCCTACGCCGCGCGCGATCCTGGAATGCTGCAGCTCAAGGTGGACTTCTTGCTGGACCCGCTCCGCGGCGAGCCGCGCTTCGGCTCGTTGCTGGCGCGCATGAAATTCCCGAACTGAAGTGCGCGCCGATCAGCGCAACGCGCAGCTCAGCACCACGCTCGGCCGAGAGCCCCGCGCGCGTCAGCGCCAGTAGCTGACGATCAGGCCGCCCGCGATGATCAGGGCGCCGCCGCTGAGTATGGGCAGTGTCGGCGCGCTGCGAAAGGCGATCCAATTGATCAGCTGCCAGACGACGAACAGCGTCGCGATGTACAAGCCGACGACCCGGCCGAAATCGATCGGGGCCAGATTCAGCAAAGTACCATAGCCGAACAGCAGGGCGGCGCCTAATGCGAACAGAGCCAGGCGCACGGGGCCTGAGACGTGATGCAGGGCGCTCCTGACGACCGCATCGCCACTGACCTCGAGCAACGTCGCAAACAACAGAAAAACCAGCGGCGGGAAATTGGGCAGGGCGATCATGCCGCCAAGCATTACAGGGCATGCAGGGCGAGCGCAAGTGCGCGGTGTATCAGGCTTGCGGGGCGAGAAACTTGCGACACGCAGCCTGACCCGAGTCCTCGGCAGGCAGCTTCGCGCAAATCGTGGTCATGCGCGCGCGCAGCGCCGCCAAGTCGCCGGTCGCATGCTGTGCCTTGTTCCAGGCGCGCAGGCGCGCATCGAGCGTCTCCAGACGCCGGCGCGTGCGCGCCTGAATGCGTTCCGGACCGTCGAGTTCCCCGAGCACCTCGAGTCCGACGCTGCGGATCCGGGCGTGATCCGCAGGCTCGAGGCGCAGCAGTGCGGCGAGATAGGTGAAGCCCCACTGGAAACGCGTCGCGATGCCCTGCGATTCCCGGTAGGCGCGCTCGTACCAGCCGATCGCCGCCGGCAAGTTGCCGCGTTTTTCCTCGATCTCACCGAGATCGACCATGTAGTAGTAAGGCGTCTTCGCCGTCGTGAGCTCGGACTCGAGCATCCCGTAGTTCGCGTCGTCGTCGCCGAGCTGCTCGTCGATGAAGGAGGCCGCATTGACCACGCCCGCGCGCACGTAAGCGTCCATCGGCTTCGCAAGCGCAGCCGCGATGCGGGCACGAGCCGCTGCCGCGAGCGTCGCCGGTACCTCGTGCGGGTCCGCGAACTGCTTGGCGACCTGGAGTTGCATGCCGATCGCGACGAGACGGTCGGCGTCAATGACCTGTGGGTCGTTGGCGACCGCATGCATGGCGTCCGACCAATGGCGCACGAAGTCCGCGCTGACCGCCGCGCCACGCGCGGCCACCGCTGCAAAGAACGGATCGCCCAGGGCCTCGAGGTTGTCGACCAGGCGGGGCGCGAGACCTGAGTCCGCGAGCAATTCCAACACGCGGTCCACAGCTCCCGGCGCGGGTACGAAGCTCGCCGAGATCACGTCCAAGCGCGCGCGTTCGATCGGCAACAATCCCGGGCAAAGCATCGCGGCTTGCAACAGATGGCCGGCGAGCAGCCGCTCGTCTTTATCCGGCACCGCGCCCGTCTCCCAGGCGTAGTAGACGAGCCGGCGACAATCCGCGGTGCTGAGCGCCGCCGGTCGCGCGCGCAGGGTCGCGAGCACCTCGCTGAGCGGTTTGATGTCGCCGAGCGCGGCGTCGAGCAGGTCCGCATAGAGCGACAAATCGACGCCACCCGAGATGCGCGTGATCTCGCGTCGATCGGGTCGCAGGATCACCACCGTTGGGTAGCCCGAGACGTGAAACACTTCACCCCATTTCTGCGCCCCCGGGGCATCGCCGTCGAGATAGACGGCGACGAATTGGCGCGTCTTGGCGATGAAATCACTGCGCGAGAACACCGAGGATTTCAGCTGTTGGCACGGTGGGCACCACTTCGCGCCCCAGTACAGAAACACCGGCTCGTCGACTTTCTTGGCTGCCGCAAAGGCTTGCGGCACATCGCCGTCGAACCAGGCGATCCCGGGCGCATCGGCGTGCTGGGTCGTCGGCAGTACGGCGGCAGCGCGGCTTGCCGAGGGAACGCAAATCAGGGCCAGCAGGCCGGTTCGCAACGCGAAGGAATTCGCCATTCACACTCCTCAGTGCTCGCCCCTCGATCGCGACGCCGGGGCTCGTGTATCATCGTGTCGCTTATTATGATCGATCTCAAACCCTATATTTCGCAAGTGGCGGACTTTCCGCGGCCTGGCATCCTGTTTCGCGACATCTCGCCGCTCCTGCGTGATCATTTCGCGCTGACCCTGCAGGCTCTGGAAGAACTCCTGAACCCGGCGCAGTGGCGCGAGATCGATGTGCTCGCCGGTATCGAGTCGCGCGGCTTCATCTTAGGCGCCGCGCTCGCCGCACGGTGCGGCAAGGGATTCGTGCTGATCCGTAAGCAGGGCAAGCTCCCGCCGCCCGTCGTCGATCAAGCCTACGATTTGGAATACGGCTCAGGGATACTCGAAATGCAACCCGGGCGGGGCCGGGTCGTAGTCATCGACGACGTGCTGGCGACCGGCGGGACCATGAGCGCCGCGGCGGACCTATGCCTGCGCGCCGGCTTCTCGGTCCATGCACTCGCCACGCTGATCGATCTTCGCATCGTGGCCGACTATCGTTGGCGCGACTGCGCGCTGCGAGCCGCCGTCCGCTATTGAACCGCGGCGACTTCGACGAGGCAGTCGTAGAACGTCGCTCCGCGGCCTAAGTCGGTGAGTCCTTGGTGTGTGAGTTCGTTCGGATTCGTGCCGTCCGGCCCGAACTTGCGCCACCAGATGCCGAGTCCGATCACGAGCCCGCGGCGCGCGCGGTCGGTGACATGCGCCTTGCAGCGATACTCACCGCGATCGTTGAAGGTTCGCACCAAGGCCCCATCGGCGATGCCGCGCGCGGCCGCATCGTCCGGATGGATCTCGAGCAGCGGTTCGCCTTCGATGCTGCGCAAACTGCGCACGTTGACGAAACTCGAATTCAGGAAATGGCGTGCCGGCGGCGAGATCATCGCGAGCGGATAGCGTGCGGCGAGCTCGGGCGCCGAAGCCGGCGACTCGTAGGGCGCAAGGTAATCGGCTGCACCCAAGTCCGCTGGTGCGAACTGCGCCCGCCCGTCGGCCGTGGGAAAACCGCCGGCGGCGAATGGCGCCTCCGCAACCGGAAGTCGCACCCAGCCGTCGCGCCGCAGTTGCCCGAAATCGATTTCGAGACCAAAAGCTTGCGCGCCGATCTGCTCGTCGCTGTCGCGAAAGCAGGCGTCGTCGAAACCCATTTCGGCGGCAAGGCCACGAAAAATCTCGGTGTTGGGCCGGGCTTCGCCGAGCGGGGCGATCGCCGGTTCGTTGACCAGAACATAGGTGTGGCCGTAGCTCTTGTGCACGTCGAAGTGCTCGAGCTGGGTCGTTGCCGGCAGCACGTAATCCGCGTAGTCGGCGGTATCGGTCTGGAAATGTTCGAGTACGACGGTTAACAGGTCCTCGCGCGCGAAGCCGCGCACGACTTTGGCCGATTCCGGGGCGACAGCCACCGGATTGGCGTTGTAGACGACCACCGCTTCGATGCGCGGGCCGAACTCGGCCGAGCCATCACGCAACAGATCGTCGCCAATCGTCGTCATATTGATCGTACGGGCGGCCGTGCGGCGCAACTCGGGTCGTTCCAGCGCCGCGACACGCACGTTTGCCCAACCGGATGCGGACAGCAGCAAACCGCCCGCGCGCTCGCGCCAGGCACCGGTGAGACAGGGCAGGGCGGCAATCAGACGCACGGCGTTGCCGCCGCCGCGTACCCGCTGCATGCCGTAGTTGAGCCGTATCGCAGCGGGTCGCAAGCTCGCGTAATCGTGGGCCAGGCGGCGCAGCGCCGCCACCGGTATTCCACACACAGCGGCGGCCCGCTCCGCCGGCCAGCGTGCCGCCATTGCTTGCAGTTCCGGCCAGCCGCTCGTGTGCCGCGCGATGTAGTCGTGATCGAGCCAGTCGTGCGCAATCAGTTCGTTCATGAGACCGAGCGCTAGCGCGCCGTCGCTGCCCGGCTGCAACGCCAGATGCTCGTGACACTTGTCCGCCGTTTCCGTCCGGCGCGGATCGATACAAATGAGTTTGGCGCCGCGGCGCTTCGCGGCCTGCGCGAACGTCCAAAAATGCAGGTTGGAAGCGATGCTGTTGCTGCCCCAGATCAGGATCAAGCCGCTCGCGGCGAAATTTTCGACGTGCATGCCGACGCCGCGGCCATAGGTCGCCTTGAGCCCGGTCGAGCCTGCGCTCGAGCAGATCGTCCGGTCGAGTTGCGACGCTCCGAGCCGATTGAAAAAGCGCGAGGCCATCGCCTCGCTCTGCACGAGACCCAAGGTGCCGGAGTAACTGTAGGGCAGGATCGCCTCGGGATTGCGAGCGGCAATCGCGCGCAGGCGTGCGGCTATTTCGGCGAGCGCCTGATCCCAGGAGACGGTCTCATAGCGACCGCTGCCCTTGGGACCGAGACGGCGCAAGGGATGAAGTAGGCGCTCCGCATGGTAGGTGCGCTCGGGGTAGCGTGCAACCTTCGTGCACAGCGCCCCGTGCGTCGGTGGGTGATCGGGGTCGCCCTGCACACGCGTCGCTACGCCATCGGCAACCGTTACACGGATGGCACAGGTGTCCGGGCAATCGTGTGGACAGGCCGCATGGACGGTGCGTTCGGACATGGTCGAAATTAAAGCATAGGTTGCTTGCGCTGACGATCACCGTGCTAACATTTTCGCGATGACCCCCGCATTCGCAGTCCTGCTGCTCGCCGCATTCGCGGCGGGCGCGCAAAACGCACTCGCGGGCGGCGGAACCTTCCTCACCTTCCCGGCCTTGCTCTATGCGGGTCTCGACCCGCGGGCCGCGAACATCACCTCGGCCGTCGCACTGTTCCCGGGACAGGTGACCACCGGCATCGCGGGCTTGGGTCTGGTCAGCGGTGTGGCCGGACTGTCGGTCAAGCTGCTCATCATCCTCAGCCTGATCGGCGGCGCTGCGGGTGCGTTCTTGTTGATGGCGACACCGGTTTCGGTTTTCACGCATCTGGTCCCCTACCTGGTCCTGTTCGCAACCGTGGTGTTTGCCTGGGGCAGTTTCCTGCGCAAGCCGTCGGTGACACCGGGCCGCACCAGCCTGAGTCCGCGGGCCGCAGCCTGTATCCAGCTGTTGATCGGGATCTATGGCGGCTATTTCGGCGGCGGCATCGGCATTCTCATGCTGGCCGCCCTGACCGCCGTGGGCATGGCGGTGCGCCAGGCGGGCGCGACCAAAAACATGCTCGCTTCCATGATGGGCGGCTCCTCCGTGCTCGTGTTTTTGTTCCAGATGAAGTTCGATTGGCGTATCGTGATCTCGGTCGCGATCGCGGCCATCGTCGGCGGCCAGCTCGGCGTTTATCTCTTGCGCAGGATCAATGAGACGGCACTGCGCGTCGGCATTACTCTGATCGGGCTCGTATTGACCGTGGCCCTATTCCTACGTTCTTGACAGGAGGTCTCGATGCAGTCGGACATTGCAATCGCCCAGGCGGCACGGCTGCTGCCGATACATGCTGTTGCCGAACGAATCGGCGTGCCGGACGCGGCGCTCGAGACCTACGGCCGCTACAAGGCGAAGCTGTCGCTCGACTATCTCGCCGAACTGGAAGTGCGGCGCGACGGCAAATTGATCCTCGTCACGGCGATGAGTCCGACACCCGCGGGCGAGGGCAAGACCACGACGACGGTCGGCTTGGGCGACGCCCTCAATCGGATCGGCAAGCGCACGATGATTTGCCTGCGCGAACCGAGTCTCGGGCCGGTGTTCGGACTCAAGGGCGGCGCGGCGGGGGGCGGCCATGCGCAGGTCGTGCCCATGGAGGACATCAATTTACATTTCACGGGTGACTTCAGCGCGGTGGCGCTCGCCCACAATCTGCTCGCCGCGCTGCTCGACAACCACGTGCATCATGGCAACGAGCTGGACCTCGACGTGCGCCGCATCGCCTGGCGGCGCGTCATGGACATGAACGATCGGGCCTTGCGCGAAATCGTGGTCGCGCTCGGCGGTACCGCGAACGGCTTCCCGCGCCAGGACGGCTTCGACATCGTCGTGGCCTCCGAGGTCATGGCGATCCTCTGTCTCGCGACCAGCCTGCACGATCTCAAGAATCGACTCGCCAATATCGTCGTGGGCTATACGCGCGACGCGCGTCCCGTGCGTGCGCGCGATTTGCAAGCTCAGGGCGCGATGACCGTGCTGTTGCGCGACGCCTTGAAGCCCAATCTCGTGCAGACGCTCGAGAACAATCCCGCGCTCATCCACGGCGGTCCGTTCGCAAACATCGCGCACGGCTGCAACTCGGTGCTCGCGACGCGCGCCGGCCTGAAGCTCGCCGACTACGTCGTGACGGAGGCGGGTTTCGGCGCGGATCTCGGCGCGGAAAAGTTCGTCGACATCAAGTGCCGAAAGGCCGGCCTCAGGCCGGCTGCGGTCGTGATCGTCGCGACCTTGCGTGCGCTCAAGTTTCACGGCGGCTGCGCGCTCGCGGAAGTCTCGCGCGAAAATCTCGCCGCTCTCGAGCGCGGCATCCCGAATCTGGAGCGCCATGTGCGCAACGTCCGCGAGCACTACGGGCTGCCCTGTGTGGTCTCGGTCAATCATTTCGCCCACGACACCGAGGCGGAATTCCGGCTGCTCGAAGGGCGGATCGCGAGTCTCGGCGTGCAGGCGATCAGCGCCCGACATTGGGCCCTGGGCAGCGCCGGCGCGCAGGCCGTCGCCGAAGCGGTCGTTGCGCTCGCCGAGCGTCCCGCGCCGGATTTTCGCTGCGTATATCCCGACGAACTGCCGCTCTGGGAAAAACTGCGCGCGGTCGCCACCAAAATCTACGGTGCAGCCGACATCGCCGCCGAGCCGCCGGTGCTCAAGGAGATTCAGCGGCTCCAGGATGCCGGCTTCGGTCATTACCCGATTTGCATCGCCAAGACGCAGTATTCGTTTTCGACGGACCCGGAGCGGCGCGGTGCGCCGACCGGCCACATCGTGCACGTGCGCGAAGTACGTCTCGCGGCCGGTGCCGAGTTCATCGTGATGATCTGCGGCGAGATCCTGACCATGCCCGGCCTGCCGAAGATTCCGTCCGCGAACCGCATCGACATTGACGCCGACGGCCGGGTCATCGGGTTGTTCTAGCGGCGCGGCGCCGCGCGACTGCCATCGGGATTGCGCACTTCGAAGTCTACGGAGAGCGGCGGCGCAGCGGCGAAGCGCAGTGTGATGGTCACGTGCACACCCGGCTTTATCGAAGTGGCCGGCTGCATCAGCATCAGGTGATAGCCCGTCGTCTCGAACGTCAGGGTGGCGTGCGGCGGAATCGTGATGCGATCGACGGCCGCCATCTCCATGCTGCCGGCCCGGTTCTCGGTGCGGTGCAAGGAGATGTCGCCAAACAGTGGGCTCGAGGCCGACAGCAGCACTGCGGGGCGGTCGCCGCCATTCGTGAGCGTGAGATACCCCGCGGCCGGAATCGTACCGGGCAACCAGCGGATCCAGGCGGCATCGACGCGCGGCACGGGAGCGTCCGCCGCGCGTGCCGCCGCGACCAGGAGCGTCAGGCAGACGAAGACGCAAAGCGAGGTGTGCCGGAGCTCAAAACGCATCCGGATACCTTGCCACACGGGTTGCCGGTGCGCCAGGACGCGTTCACAACGTGAGGTGCAAGTGCGCGTTGTCCGGTGACAGCACGGCCGTGGTGGTGTCGGCGCCGGACTGCAGCACGAAGATGCCGCGATGGGAAGGATCGATCGAGAAGAACAGGCTGTAGTCGAGCGTGAGTCGCCGCGGCGGATGCGCGCATTGCACCTCGAAAAACAGCGCTGCATAAGCGCCGTCCGCATGATCGTCGATCAACTGCCGTTGCGGGTTGACGCGGCAGGCATTGCCGGGACCGCCATCGATGTGCAAATGACGATAGGCATATGTTTCGATTTCGGACTGGCGCCGGCGTACCTCACCCCAGGTCAGCCGACCATCGCCGTCGGCATCCAAATCGAGCACGAAGGCGAGATCCCGCAACGCGATGTCCCATTGGCCTGTGATGCGCTGCTCCGCGCGGGGCGACGCGCCTGTCGATAGATTCATATACGCATCGCTCGCGGAGTGCGCATCCGCGCCCTGTGCGCCGAGCACGAGCGTGGCAAGCATGCTTGTGATCCAGCGGCGCCGGGATGCCATCCTCGCGCTCATGGTTTGGCGCCTGCCAACGTCGTGTCGCCGGCCGTGCGCAAGTCCTGAACGATCGCGTCGACGACCGGGTCTTCGAGTTTTACGCGCTGGCGAAATTCGAGCACGTCGTTGATGGCGCCTGGTTCCCGGGCCGCCAAGGCTGCCGCGAGCAGCAGACGCGTGTCCCAGGGCTCTCGCTGTACCTGCCAGTTCTTGCGTGCGAGATCGAGCGCCGACTGCGGGTCATGCTGCAATTCGAGCGCGAAGCGGGCTTGCTCGCGTCCGAAAAAATCGCTGCCACGCGCCGTCAAAGCGGCGAAGCGCGCCGCCATGATCCAGGTATAGCGTGCGGTATCGGCGCTGTGCAGGGCGGCCTGGGCGAGTGCGATGCGCAGGAAGGCGGTATCGGATTGAACCGCGTCGGCGAGCAGGGCGAGCACTTCGCGCGGTCGCGAGCGGTCGAGTAGAAAGTCGGCATAGGCAACTAGCAGGAAGTTGTCCCGCGGCAGCAGTTGCAAGGCGGCTCGGTAGTGAGTCTCCGCGAGCGGCCAATCGCCGAGGCGCTCGGCTGCCTCGGCCATCAGACCCTGGAGCCAAGCGCGATAGCCGGGGCTTTGCGCGCCGGCGCCGGCCTCGACCTGCGCGAGCAAGGCGAGGCTCTGTCGCGCGTGGCCGGTGTAGGAACGCAGAGCGGCCGAACAAGCGAGTCCCAGCCCAACATCCGCGGTGCTCGTCACCTGCACGCACTCCTTGCCGGCAGCCGCATAATCTCCCTGCACCATGTCGAGGGTCGCCAGCGTGAGCCAGGCTTGGGCACTGCCCGGATCCGCGCTTAAGACCTCGTGCAGCAGCTTGCGCGCTTCTGGAAACTGGTGCCGGTATTGCAGAATCGTTGCCTCGGTGAGCAGCACCGCACCCGGCACCGACGGTTCCGCAAGCCACGGCGCGATCACGGCTTCGGCATAGCCGGCGTAGTGCGCGTCGCCGACTTGCCGACCATAGTCGACATAGGCGGTCGCGAGCGAAATCGCCGCCGGCAGGTCGTGCGGCGTCGCGGAGAAAGCCTGGCGCAGATTCGTCATGCGGGCGACGGCCGGATCCGTCGTCGCCGGCACGCTCTGCAGGACCTCGTCGTCGCGTGTCGGCTCGTAGGGCGCACGATAGGGCGGGGCGGGCGCGTCGAGCGCCGGGATCGCCGTGGGTGTGGCGGCAGCCGCCGACGGGTTTGCCATGAACAATCCGAGCCAGAGGCCGAGTAGGGCGGAAGTCGGGCGCATGGCGCTATAGTATGGGGGACGCACGTCCGAGACTACGGGCGCGTCGTGGCGGCGGATGCAGGCGAGTTCCCAGGGCTGCATCCGCTGCGGCCCGGATTACGTAGATGCGCGTATGCCCTCAAGGGGGAAGCGAGGTCCGTTGACTGAGTTCATCTACGTCGAGCGCCCGGCGGCCCGCGGATCCTGGCGGATCCGCTTCTCGGCTGCAGAATATGTGCGGCTCGCGGGTCTGTATGCGTGCATCACGATCCTGCACTTGCTCGGCTGGGGACTATACCTTCACTACGCCAGCCGTCATCCGCAATTGGTCGGCTTAGGTCTGGTCGCGTATTTATTTGGCCTGCGGCACGCCTTCGACGCCGACCATATTGCGGCCGTCGATGATACCGTGCGCCTGCTGCTGCAGACCGGCCGCAAGCCGCTCGGCGTCGGCTTCTTCTTTTCGCTCGGCCATTCGACCGTGGTATTGGCACTCGCGATCGGTATTGCGCTCGCCGCCGGCACGGTCAGTGCGCATCTGCCCGGACTGCGGAGCCTGGGCGCGGTGATCGGCGCGGGTGTTTCGGGTACGTTTCTCTGGATCATCGGCGTGCTCAACCTGCTCGTGCTGCTCGATCTGCTGCATGTCTGGCGTCGCAGTCGCGGCGCGGGCCATGATCATGCGCACCTCGAGGCGATGCTGCAGAAACGCGGGCTGCTCAACCGCCTCTTCGGGGGTCGTCTTCGCCGCCTGATGAGCGCGAGTTGGCACATGTACCCGCTCGGTCTGCTGTTTGGACTCGGTTTCGATACAGCCTCCGAGGTCGGTCTGCTGGCGATGACCGCCGGCGCCTCCGCGGGCAATTTGCCCGTGCCGGCGATCCTGTGCCTGCCCCTGCTGTTCGCGGCCGGCATGACGCTCATGGATACGACCGACGGCGTGCTCATGTGCCAGGCGTACGACTGGGCCTTCCTCAATCCCTTACGTAAGATTTTCTACAACGTCACGACGACCGGTTTGGCGGTCCTGGTCGCTCTCGTCATTGGTACGATAGAATTGCTGCAGGTGTTCATCACTGCGCTGGGCTTGCACGGGCCGGCCGCGGATTTTCTCGCCCGTCTCGATTTCGGCATGCTGGGTTATATCGTCGTCGGGCTGTTTCTACTCGCCTGGGGACTGTCGGTGGCAATATGGAAATTCGGTCGCTTCGAACAGCGCCACGTGCCGCGGGTTGCGCCGCACGTGCATGCCCACGTCCATGCGGGCGGCGAGCAACATACCCACGAGCACGCGCATCTGCACGATCTCTGAAGGCTGCATTGATCGCCGATCGTTGCAAAACGCTGTTGTTGTTCTGGCTGCTCACGCTCGCCGCCATGCTCGGGCCTGCGCTGAGCCGCGCTGATACGGTGGCGAGTCTGCTCGGCAACTTCACGATCAACCAGTTTTGCGGCCTGAGCCTGGGGAATGGCGATACGCGCCTGCGCTACGTCGTGGTCTTCGGGCAATTGCCCGCTTTGCGCGAATTGCACGCGGCGGATGCGAACGGTGACGGCGTAACGACCCAGGCCGAACGTGACGCCTACGTCGCAAAACTCGCGCCGGGCTTCGCCGAGGGACTCACGCTCAGCATCGACGGGGCACGCCTGCCGCTGCGCGCAAGCCGGTGGACCAGCAGTCTCCCGGTCGAGCAGGGCGGCTTCTCGCTGCGGGTCGAGATGGAATTTCGCGCGGCGACGCTGCCCGCCGACGGCCGTCCCCATCGGATCGAACTGCGCAACGACAATTATGCCGGCCGTATGGGCTGGCATGAGATCGTCGTCGAGCCGGCCGCCGATCTCAGGGCCTATGACACCAACGCGTTCGACACGTCGCTGACCGGGGCCTTGACCCAGGCGCTGCAAAGCCTGCCCGCATCCGGGCCGCTCGACGAACGCGTCGTGCAGTTGACCGTCAGCGCCGGCCCGCTCCCCCAGGGGGCCCAATTGCTCGGCGCGCGTGCTGACACGCCGGCAAGCGCGCGTACGCAAGGTGAAAGCACAGCGCCGGCAGATGGTTTGCCGGGCGGCGGGCGCGGCGCGCCGTGGATAGAAGGCAAGACCAGAGACTTGGTCCGGGCGATCGCGAGCGCGACGCTCGCGCCCGGCGTCATCGCCGCAGCCTTATTCGGCGCCGTGTTGCTCGGCGCCGTGCATGCGCTGTCCCCGGGTCACGGCAAGACCATCGTCGGTGCCTATTTGATCGGGTCGCGCGGCACGCCGCGACACGCGGCCTTCCTCGGGCTCACCGTCACGCTCACGCATACGGCCGGGGTCTTCCTGCTCGGATTCGCGACGCTGTACGCGTCGCGCTTCATCGTACCGGAGCGCTTGTTTCCGATTTTGAGCCTGATTTCGGCATTGCTCGTCCTGCTCATGGGAGCGGTGCTGCTCTACCAGCGTAGCCGACTCGCCTTCGCGCGTTCGCCGGCATTCCAACTCGTGGCGGCCGGTGTCGCACCGGCTGGACGGACGCTGCTGACGGCCCGCGATTACCGTCCGCTGGACCCGACCTTGCATGCGCATGGCGGGACTCTGCACTCGCATCTTCCGCCAGGCGCCGCGGGCGAGACCATCACGTGGCGCGGGCTCCTCGCGCTCGGCGTCTCCGGCGGGCTCGTACCTTGTCCCTCGGCGCTCGTGATCCTGCTCGCCGCGGTTGCGCTCAACAAGACCGTATTCGGCATGGTGCTCGTGATCGCCTTCAGCTTCGGGCTGGCGATCACGTTGACGCTCGTGGGCCTCGCGTTCCTCTATGCGCGCAACCGCTTCCGCGGCCGCCCAACCGGCACACGCTGGCCGAAACTGCTGCCGGTTGCGAGTGCCGCGATGATGCTGCTGCTCGGCGCCGGACTTTGCGTCACGGCGCTTCGCAGCTTTGCGTAAGTCAGAAGCTTCCTTCGGCGATCAAGCTGTCGAATGCGGTCGGATCGTCGTTGGAATCGAAGTTGAAGGTAAGATTATTGATCGCAACCGGCGTCGAGTTGGCGCTGTTCGAGAACGCCTGGGTCGCGAACGCTGTGAAATCCAGGGTCGAACTCGGCGGCGATGTCGGCACCGGTTCGGTATGGGTCGTCTCGCCGTTGTTGCAGCCGGCGATCAGGGCGGCCACCACTCCGGCCGCCGCGAGCGCTCTCCAGTGATTGACGAGCTTGATCATGGTCGTCGTCCTCACTGCGCGCCGAGCGGTGAGCCCGGCAGGGGGTTGTTGAGGTAGGGGAAGCTCGTGCCGAAGCTCGCCGCACTGACCGGTGCGCCATCGGTAAAGGCTGCATTGCCGACCGGGGCGTTGGCCGGCGTGCACAGACCGAGATTGGTCGGCGCGCCGTTCGTACCGATCGGCAGCGGATAGCACAGCGCACCCATCACGACGCGCAGCGCGACGTCGACCACGTCGTCGCCGGGCCGGCGACCGTTCGGAAATCCGGCGAGATCGCCCGCCGCGACGCCGAGCGGACTCTGGCTCGCCGCCGGGGTCGCGGCGACCGCGGTGTTCAGGCGCAACATCTCCGAAGGAGTCACGGTGCTCAACTGGTTGACTCCCTTGAAACCGGTCAGGAAGGCGGCAACCAAATCATTGCGCGGGAAGTTGGTCGGCGCAAGATTGGTCAGCGTCGTTCCCAAGGTTGCGTTGACGGGAGCGAGGAACAAGGTGTTCAGCAAAGCGGGCAGGCTGGGATTGGTCACATAATTCAAGAAGTTTGCGTCGTTAGCCGGTGCGCTCGCATTGAACGCATCTTTGTCGGGCAGACCGATCACGAGCTCGTTGACCAAGGGCGCGCTGAGCCGGGAAACCTGCGTCCACGCGCCGCCATTGACCTCGGGCTTGGCGAATGTCGCTCCCTCGTTGAAGATGCGGACCTGGCGCGTGCTCGCGGTCGTCCAGGCACCGATCACGCCGTTACCGGTCCCCTTGAGGCAGGAGGCCGCGACTTCGAGTGCGAGCGTCGTGACGTTCTTGCCAGCCAGCTGATTATGGGTCGCGCTCTGCGTGATGCCGCCGGGAAATGCCGTACCGCCCGGATTGTAGACGGGGTTGACGTCCCCTTCGATCGGCACGAAATCGACGAGGTCGAAGATCTCGCCAAGATTGGCGGCAAAGCCCTCCTGTCGTTGACCGACGAAGACCTTGCCCGGTGTGCTGCAGCCCGGGATGTTGACGGTGTAAATGTATTGCGCCGCGTAAGCCGCGTAACCCGCATCCGATCCAAAGGTCTTTTGGCCGATGTAGTCCATCGGCCGCGTGAAGGTCGTGCTGCCGCTGGCGGCATTCGTGACCGGCGTCGCCGTGCCCGTTCGCGCGGGTCCGGAGACTACGGTCAAGGTGTAGGTTTCGGTGAAGTTCAAGTTGGCGCTGCTGGCGGCGCTGATGGTGCCGGCTTGCTTGAGCGGGATCGGGATGCTGTCGGTGCTCCCGGCCGTACCGACGTTCAAGGCGATGCCGGCGTTGTTGTTGCCCAGCGTGTTCGTGAATTGAAACTGAAACGTGAGGTCCTCGACCGCATCACCGGTGTTGTCGATCTTGATTTCATAGAGGCCGGCCGGATCGAGCGCGAAGTAGTTCGGTCCGCCGTAGGGGTCTTGCAAAGGAATGTAGTTGGCGAGGATCGTCACGTAACCCGCGCGTCCCGTCTCATAGCTGTTGAACACGTAAAGATCGGTGGCATCGAGCGTCGGATAGCGCGTGATATTCGGCGCCTCGCGATGGCTCGAGGCAAAGGCAAAGAGCGGCAGCCCCAGCGCGGCTGCAGCAATGGTCCATTGGTACTTCGGCATAAACGTCCCCTTTTTTGAAAGCCCGCTCCGGCAATACGGATTTGTCGCCCCGCTAGTACGAAACGAGCTGCCGTTTGGATGCAGGGGTCCCGCCGTTTGGATGCCGGATCGGGGCCTGAGCCCGGATCAATCGATGAGGCGCAGGCGCTGGCGGCCCCGCGAGGCTTTGCGGCGCTCGCCGGCCGCAACAGCCGCATCGAAAAACGCGAATCCGGAGCCGGACCGCTTCGATAAATACATTGCGCTATCAGCGCCCTCGAGCAGCGCGTCCGTGGTGGTGCCATGCCGCGGGCAGGTGGCGATGCCGATGCTCACGCGCACGCTGACCGTCAATTTTCCGAACGTGTGCGGCGCCGAGACGACCGCGAGCAATTTTCGCGCGACGTCGGCCAGCTGATCCCGCGCCTCGAGATTGGGCAGCAAACACGCGAATTCGTCACCACCCAGACGGCTCACGATGTCGCCGGAACGCACGGCCCGCCGCAGACGCGCCGCAACGGCACGCAACAGCTCATCGCCGCTGCCGTGGCCGAGTTCGTCGTTGATTGCTTTGAAGCCGTCGAGATCGAGATAAAAGAGAGCCAGAACCGGTGGTGCCGGACCGCTCTGCGCTATCGCACAGTCGAGATACTCGCGCAGGAAGCGCTGGTTGGGCAGCGCCGTGACCGAATCATGCATTGCAAGATAACGGGCGCGGCGCTCTTGCGATTGCGCCCCGGCGAGCGTCGCGCGGGTTTGATTGAGTGCCGCCTGTACTTCGGCGACTTGGGCTTCGAGACAACGTCGACGTTCCAATTCCGACGCGAGGTCCCGGCTCACGAGGTCCAGTGCGTCAATGCACTGCGCGATCTTCGCCTGCAGCTGACGCATCTTGGCTTGGGCTACCGGTTCGATCGTCGCGGCCAGCACCTCGTTGATATGCCCGACGAGTTGCGCCTCGATATCCCGCGCTGCGGCCCGCCGTTCGGAGCCGTGGTCTTTACCACCTAGGGATCGAATCATTCCCGGATCTCCAAGGGCCGAATCAGGGTGCCGAGCTCCATCCAGCACTATTAGGCGGCCGGCGAGCGTAATCGGTCCGTGCGCTAGCCCACACAAGACAGAACGAAGCGAGGCGGAGAGATAAAGTGCTGCAATGCGACGCACGCGGCGAGTGGCGCCGCGGCTTCAGGCATGCACGTCTTCAGGCATGCACGTCGAGGTATAGCCCTTTGACGGCGGACATAACCGCGGCCTGTTGCGCATACTGCTGTGCAGGACTCCAAGCACCGGAGCTGCGTGAGGCATTGCCGGCGCTCGATTGCTGAACCGGAAATCCGAGGTTCAGCCCGGTATCTCCGACAAACACGTCGGCGACGTCCACGTCGGTCCAAGTGACGTCTAGGGGCTCGGCGCCGACGCCGTTGCCTTGCGGGGTATCATTGCTCGCGCCGTTGCGTGCATTGAGACGCGCATTCAGGCGGTCGGCCGGCGCAGCCAGAATCAGGGATTGGGTGGAATTGACGCGCACGATCGTTTCGCCGCTCAAGAACTCGGTGTGCACAGGGGGGTGCGTCTCGAACCGGCAGTTTTCATTGGCTCCGTCATGAGCAGCATATCCTATGCGCCACGCACCGGGCTCCATTGGCCCTAAGCACGTTAATACTACCATATCTTGCAGCAGTCGGCCGCCGCTTGCCACCGCCGGCAATCCCTTGCCGCTTAGCGCCGCAGCTCGATCGGGACACGAAGTCAAGTGATGCGGCCGCGCAACGCAAACCTGACGCAGAGGTAATGTCAGGCCCTCAGGGTGGGGCTAGCGAGCCACCTGCAACACGATATACTCGTTGGATGACCGCTGCACAGACTGCCGAAGACTTTCAAAATCAAACGCTCCCGTTCGTTTCGCGAACTTTTGCGCTGACTATTCCGCAATTGCCCGAGTCGCTGCGCTCCGCCGTGACCAATGCGTATCTCCTGTGCCGCATTGCCGACACGATCGAGGACGAGCCCGCCGTCTCACCGCCGGAGACGATCGCGCTGATGCAACGGTTCAAGGATGCGGTTGCGGGTCGCGCCGATCCTGCTGCCCTCGTCCGCGATCTTGCGCCCTTGTTGTCGGATCGAACCTTGCCCGCGGAACGGGATCTCGTCATTCATATGGAACGTGTGATCTCCGTGACCGCAAGTTTTGATGCGCCGCAGCGAAAGGCCATCGAGCGCTGTGTCGAGCTCATGTGCTTAGGAATGCCGCACTTTCAGTTCAATGCGAGTCTGCGCGGGCTGCCGCGCATGACCGACCTCGACGATTATTGCTATTACGTCGCCGGCGTCGTCGGTGAAATGCTCACGGAACTGTTTTGCTGCCATTCGGCGGGGATCGCCCGTCATCGGGAACAACTTGAATCGCTCGCCGAATCGTTTGCGCAAGGCTTGCAGATGACGAACATCCTCAAGGACGTCTGGGAGGATCGCAGCCGCGGAGTTTGTTGGTTTCCGCAATCCGTCTTCACCCGCTATGGCGTCGACCTGGCGCAGCTTGCAGCCGAACCGCACGATCCACGCTTCGCCGCCGGTCTGCACGAATTGGTCGGCATTGCGCATGCGCATCTACGCAACGCACTGGAATACACCTTGCTGATTCCCGCGAATGAACCCGGCATCCGCCGATTCCTACTCTGGGCTGTCGGGCTTGCGGTGCTCACCTTGCGCAAAATCGAACAAAATCCACGCTTTACAGCCGGCGTGCAGGTCAAGGTTCCGCGCTCGGCGGTGGCCATGACGCGTATCTGCACGGCCATCGGCCTGAAACGCAATTGGCTGCTACGGGGACTGTTCCGCTACGCCGCGCGCGGGCTGCCGCTTGCGCGGCTTGGCGCCCTGCGGCGGCATCACGGCGAACACGATTTGGTGCCGCCGGGCGGTCACCAGGATCTCGTCAATGACACAGCGGAGCGGACCGGCACCTACGGGAATGCGCGACGATGACCAAGGCATCGGCGGCATCGGCGGCAGCGGCGGCGGCGCGGCAAGATAACTCTGCTCTCAGCCCCATCGACCATGTCGACGGCTCGAGGCTGGATGCGGCCATCGCGGCCGCCCGCGATGCCTTGCTGCAAAAGCAGCATGCCGACGGCCATTGGTTGTTCGAACTCGAGGCGGACTGCACGATTCCGGCCGAGTACATCATGATGATGCACTTTCTCGACGAGCTCGATCACCCGCTCGAGCAGAAGCTCGCCGCCTATCTGCGCTCGCGTCAGTCCGACGAACATGACGGTTGGCCGCTCTTTCACCGTGGCGACTTCAACATGAGTTGTTCGGTCAAAGCCTATTACGCGCTCAAGCTCGTCGGGGACGACCCCGATGCACCGCACATGCGCCGCGCACGCCACGCGATCTTGAGCCGCGGAGGCGCCGCACGCGCGAACGTGTTCACGCGCATCGCGCTCGCGCTATTCGGTCAGTTGCCATGGCGCGGTGTGCCCTATATCCCGGTCGAGATCATGCTGCTGCCGCGGTGGTTCCCGTTTCATTTGGACAAGGTTGCGTATTGGTCGCGCACGGTCATGGTGCCGCTGTTCATTCTTTGCACCCTCAAGCCGCTCGCCAAGAATCCGCGCCGGGTGCAGATCCGCGAATTGTTCGTGACCGATCCGGACAAGGAGCGAGATTATTTTCGCGACGTTCGCCTGCGCGGGGGCTGGCTGCCGCGCGTTTTCCTCGCGCTCGATCGCATCGGGCGGCTGCTCGACCCCCTGGTCCCCAAGGCCGTGCGCAAGCGGGCCACGCGCCGCGCCGAAACCTGGACCCTCGAGCGCCTGAACGGCGAAGATGGCCTGGGCGCGATTTTTCCCGCCATGGTCAACGCGCTCGAAGTCATGGTGCTACTCGGCTATGCGCCCGATGATCCGCGCCGCGTAACCGCGAAGAAGGCCCTGCAAAAATTGCTCGTGATCGAAGGGTCGACCGCTTATTGTCAGCCCTGCGTGTCGCCGATTTGGGATACCGGCCTTGCCGCGCTCGCAATGCAGGAGGCCGGCTGCAACGTCTCGCGCAGATCCGCGGTACGTGCTCTCGATTGGCTCAAACTGAAGCAGCTGCGCGACGAGCCGGGTGACTGGCGCGTCAGCCGCCCGAATTTGCCGGGCGGCGGCTGGGCTTTTCAATTCGCGAACGGACATTATCCCGATCTCGACGATACGGCCGTCGTCGCGTGGGCCATGCATCAGGCGAACGATCCGCAACGCTACGGTGAAGCGTTGACGCGTGCGCTCGATTGGCTCGTCGGTATGCAAAGCAGCAACGGCGGTTTCGCCGCTTTCGATGTCGACAACACCCATTACTATCTCAATGCGATTCCCTTCGCCGATCACGGCGCATTGCTCGATCCACCGACCAGCGACGTCACCGCCCGCGTCGCGACGCTGCTTGCGCGCGTCGGCCGGCCGCAAGACCGCGAACCTCTTGCGCGTGCGCTCGAGTATTTGCGCCGCGAACAGGAAGACGATGGCTCCTGGTTCGGCCGCTGGGGCACGAACTATGTCTACGGCACCTGGTCGGTATTGATGGCGCTGGGCCAGGCCGGTTGGACCACCCAGGATCCCTGTGTGCAACGAGCGGTCGCCTGGCTCAAGAGCCGGCAGAACGACGACGGCGGTTGGGGCGAGAGCAACGACTCGTATTTGTCTGCGGCGCCCGAGGTGGCCGCCATGGAGAGTACCGCTTACCAGACAGCCTGGGCCTTGCTCGGCCTCGATGCCGTGGGCGAGGGCGCCTCGGATGCGTCGCGCCGCGGGGTGCGCTATTTATTACGGCGGCAGGAGGCGGACGGCCTGTGGCAGGATCTGAGTTTCACGGCGCCGGGGTTCCCGCGCGTGTTCTATCTGCGCTATCACGGTTATTCGGCTTTTTTCCCGCTCTGGGCGCTGGCCGCGCATCGGGCGAAGCTCAAACGGAACGCGCCTCATTGAGACGCGGACCGTGGCGCCGGTAGGGATCGTCGCGGCGCTGGCGACGGAGGCGAAAAGCTTAGGGCCAGCAGCCCGGGCCGAAGGATCCTTACAACGTCTTGCGGACGGTAGCTTGCTTGCCGTCAGCGGCATGGGGCAGGAGGCTGCGGCGCGGGCCGCGCGGGTGCTGCGGGCCGCCGGAGCCGCGGGTCTCGTGAGTTGGGGTCTTGCCGGCGGCCTGGACCCGCGCTTGCACGCGGGGGATCTCGTGCTCGCGGACCGCATACTTGCTCCCGACGGCGCAGCCGTGTTTCCCTCGGTCGCCTGGCGCGGCGCGCTGGCAGCGCGGCTCGCCGGACGAGCGACCATTCACGCAGGGACCTTGCTGACGACGCCCCAGGCGCTCGACTCCGTCGCCGCCAAAGCGCTTGCCTTCCGCACGACGGGGGCTCTGGCGGTCGACATGGAGAGTCTGGCCGTCGGTCGAGTCGCGTCCGAGATGGCTGTGCCGTTTCTCGCCGTGCGAGTGATCGTCGATGCGGCCGGGGATCTCCTGCCTGCGGCGGTCATGGCCGCGAGCCGTGGCGGCCAGGTGCGGCTCGTGCGCTTGCTCGGCGAACTCCTCCTCGCGCCGCGCGACCTGGCGCCGCTGTTGCGTCTCGCCGCGCGTTATCGTGCTGCAAGTCGCACGCTCAGTGCCGTGGCCGCGATGGGTTGGCGTCTGCCGCCGGGCGCCGAGGCGGCGTCGGCGTGAGGGCGCTCGTGACCGGAGCGACGGGATTCGTCGGCGCGGCCGTCGCCCGCGCCCTGCTGACGCGAGGCTGGCAGGTGCGTGTGCTTGCGCGTCCGGGCTCGGAGCGGGCCAACATCGCGAGTCTCGCCGTGGACGTGGCCGCCGGCGACCTCAAGGATCCGCGATCCCTGGAGGAGGCTTTGCAGGATTGCCGCGCGCTGTTCCATGTCGCAGCCGACTATCGGCTCGGGGCGCGCGACTCGCGGGAGCTCTATCGCACGAACGTCGACGGGACACGCAATATCCTCGGCGCCGCGCGTGCTGCGGGCGTGGAGCGAATCGTGTACACGAGCAGCGTGGCGACGGTCGGGATCCCCCTCGATGGCTCGCCCGGCAACGAAGCGACGCCCGTGACGCTCGAGCAGATGATCGGACATTACAAACGCTCCAAGTATCTCGGTGAACAAGTTGCGCTCGAGGCAGCGCGTGCCGGCTGCCCGATCGTGATCGTCAATCCATCGACACCGATCGGACCCGGCGACATCAAACCGACCCCGACCGGGCGCATCGTGCTCGACGCGGCCGCCGGCCGCATGCCGGCGTATGTTGATACCGGCCTCAACGTCGTGCACGTGGACGATGTCGCCGCGGGGCATTTGCAGGCCTTTGATCGCGGTCGCGTCGGTGAGCGCTATATCTTGGGCGGCGACGACCTGACGCTGCAGCAGATCCTCGTCGCCATCGCCGCGCTCGTCGGGCGGCGGCCGCCGCGCGTCCGCCTGCCGTATGCGGCCGTGTTGCCCATGGCCTATGTTGCCGAGGCCTATGCAGCCCTCTCCGGTCGCAGCGGCCGGCTCACGCTCGAGGGTCTGCGCATGTCGCGCAAGCGCATGTTCTTCGCCAGCGACAAGGCCAGGCAAGAGCTGGGTTACGGCTGGCGCCCGCCCGTCGAAGCCTTCCAGGACGCGATCTCCTGGTTTCGATCACGCGGGCTGCTCTGACGTGCGCACCGGAGCGGCTCTGGCGAATCGCTGCAGGAAGCCGCTATGATCCCATCCAAATATTCTGGGGTGGGCATGATGCTTGATGTGCAGGTTCGCGATCCGATCGAGAGTCTCGCGGACTCCGACATGTTGATTCTGGTCGATGCGGCCGACAACGAGGTGGGCTCGCTGAGCAAGCGCCTGTGTCACGACGGCGGGGGTGTTTTGCACCGTGCTTTCTCGCTGCTGATCTTCAATGCTCGCGGCGAACTGCTGCTGCAGCAACGGGCACCGTCCAAACGACTCTGGCCCCGGTATTGGTCGAACAGTTGCTGCAGCCATCCGCGCCGCTCGGAGAGCATCACCGTCGCAACGGCACGCCGCCTGCGCGAAGAACTGGGGCTCAGCTGTCCGCTGCAGTTTCTCTACAAGTTCCAATACCAGGCCTCCTTCCAGGCGGCCGGCTCGGAGAACGAGCTGTGTTCCGTGTTCATCGGAGTCACGGACCAGACCCCGCGTATCGACCAGAGCGAGATCGCCGCGTGGCGGTGGGTCAGCCCGGAACGGCTCAGTCTCGAACTGGTGGATCAGGTCGCCGAAAAATTCACGCCGTGGTTCAGGCTCGAATGGGAGCGCGTTTGGCGCGACCATCGTGCCGCCGTCCTGGCGCTGCGCACGTCCGGACCGCCGGCCGCCAATCAGCTCCTCAAGTAACTGGCGCCGTTCACGTCGATCACGCCACCGGTCATGGCGGCCGGCGCCGCGAGCGCGCAGTAGACTGCTGTATGGGCGATCTCGTCGCTGCGATTGACCCGGCCCAGCGGGTGCTGCGCGAGGATCGCCGCGCCCTCGGGTCCGGCGAGGTGTTCGTGGGCCATTTCGGTCTCGACCCAGCCCGGGGCGATGCAGTAGACATAGATCTCGCGGGGCGCGAGCGCTTTCGCGAGCGATTGCGACATCGCATTCAGCCCCGCCTTGCTCGCGCCGTAAGCGGGCGCATCCGGCTCGCCGCGAAACGCGCCGCGAGAGGAAATGTTGACGATGCGGCCGCGACCGAATGCCGGATCGACGACTTCGGCGCGCGCGGACATGGCTTGCGCCGCCAGCACGGACAAATTCGCAGGTCCGATCAAGTTGGTCGCCAAGGTCTCAGCCCAAGCCGCATGCCAATCGGCGAGCGGCGTGGTCAGCGGCGGATGCAAGGTATAGATGCCCGCATTATTGATCAGGATGTCGACCGCTCCCTGCTGCTCGTTCACGTCGTGCCAGAGCCGTGTCACGGCCTCCGGATCGGCAAGATCTGCGGCGTAGGCCGCATGGCCGGTGCCCGGCAGTGCGGCGAGCGCCGCGGCCGCCGCCACCGAATTGCGGCGGTAATGCAGAGCGACCCGTACGTCGCGCGCGGCGAGTTGTTCGGCGATCACACGACCGATCCCGCGCGAAGCGCCCGTGACCAAGGCGACCAAGGTTCTCATCGGCGTTGTACTCCTGTTCTGCGTACCGACATGACACCCTTCAGATCTGCAATCGCGACGAGCAACGTATCGAAATCGCCGCGGCCACGCAGCCGCAACTGCAACGCATGCACCGCAGTGTCGCCGGCCTCGGGTGGCACCCCGGCAACGCCGCTGACCGAATAGGCGCGGCCCGCGCACAGCTTCATGATCTCGCGAACCGCGCCAATGCCGCTCGTATAATGAATCAGGATCTCACAAGACTCCGCGAGAGTGATCTTGTTCGTGATTCTTGCGTAGCCGAACATCACAAGAAAATGTGCGGCCGTGACGTACAGCGCGAGCAGGGGCAGGCCGGCCGCGCAGGCCATGCCCACCGCGGCGGTCAACCACACTGTCGCCGCCGTCGTCAGGCCGCGTACGAAGTCCCGCTGCACGAAGATCAGTCCACCGCCGATGAACCCGATGCCGGAGACTACCTGGGCCGCAATTCGCGATGGATCGAGCACGATGCGGTTCTCGCTGATCACGTCGCCAAAGCCGTACTTCGAGACGAGCATGATCAGCGCCGCCGCGACGCCGACCAAAGTGTGGGTCCGCAGGCCCGCACTCTTCATCCGCATCTCGCGCTCCAGTCCGATCAATGAGGAGAGAATCAGGGCGAGCGTCAACTGCCCGAGTTGGATGCCAGTCTGACCGATCGATTCGGTCGAGAGCCACTGTATGGAACCCATTGCAACACCTCGTGCGGCCGCAAATTCGAAACAAGGGGGGCCTTCTGCAGTGTATTCTTTCGAAACATGCAATTGAACGACAGACTCCGTTTACCCGGTATGCTGGCATTGTTGCTCGGCTGCGCCGAACCAACCCGGGCACAGCCCCCGCCGCTGCTGCCCGCGACGCAAGTCGCCGCCCTCGCCGACGAATTGAGTGGCGAGACGGCCAAGCGCAACCTCGAGGGGCTAGCGCGCTTTCACCGGCAGCGTGGTTCGAGCGGCTTTCACGACGCTGCGGAACTCGTTGCGGAACGTGCGCGCTCCTATGGTCTTGCGGACGTCGCGATCTGGCAGTTGCCCGCGGATGGCAAGATCTTCTACGGCACGCAGCGATCGCGGCCGCCCTGGGATGCCGAGACCGGCGATCTGACAGAATCGCGCGACGGTCGCGAGCTGAAGATTGCCAGCTATGCGGCGGAGCCGATTGGTCTTGCCGAGGATAGCGAGTCGGCCGATGTGACGGCCGAACTCGTCGACGTCGGAGCCGGTACGCAGGAGAGCGACTATTCGGGTCGGGACGTGCGCGGCAAAATCGTGCTCGCGGCCGCGCAGGCGGGCGAGGTCGAGGATCTGGCGGTGGCTCTGCACGGCGCGCTCGGCATCGTCAGTTACGCACAGAATCAGCCTTCGGCCTGGTCCGGCGACGACGACAATCTCGTGCGTTGGGGTCATCTGCAATCCTTCGCGGCGCACAAGACCTTTG